>ERZ773067.1347-NODE-1347-length-13326-cov-3.081079_pt1 | contig 13326 bp, 15 predicted proteins | sample MGYA00580622_ERZ773067 | MGnify/ENA primary metagenome ERZ773067 (study PRJEB29015, sample SAMEA2737998) | human oral metagenome | biome: human oral; feature: human-associated habitat; material: dental | place: China | collected 2113 ...
GTTCAATCCTTTAATTCTCTGCCCTGATTCATCTGTTTTTTCTATATTGGTTAGTCCCGGTTCAATTGGTACAATGCCTATCTTAGGCTCACCTTCAATATATTTCACTATGTCATTAGGATTCATCCCTTTAAACTCATCGACTGTTTTTGCCAAAATATGAGCCAATATATGTTTCTCAGCTAGTATTCTCTTAACTCTGGCATCATACTGTGCCTTATCTCCTGCAGAATTAACTGCATTTTTTATTTCTGTATTCAAACCACTGTATCCCTTCAACTTTCTTTATATAATTATATGATAAAATTAGTATATTCGCAACTTAATTCAACCCGAATTGTTCAGGAAATATCTTCTAAACATCATCTTCTTATTATAAATGCTCTAATCTCATTAGTCTCTATTCGCTGCCTGTTGATACTATTTCTGCATATATAGCAAAAAACCAATGACAAATATTCTGATTAAATTTACTTACCCTTGCTAAGCTATTTAATCTTTGCTATACTTATTACAAACAAAGCTTGGAGGTGGCGTTAATGGAAATACATGAATCTGCTGAAGATTATTTAGAAACAATACTTATGCTTACCGAGAGAATTGGAAACGTGCGTTCTGTAGATGTTTCTAACGAAATGGGCTTTAAGAAATCAAGCGTAAGTGTGGCTATGAAAAACCTTAGAACCACAGGGCACATTGTTGTTGATGAAAACGGCTATATTAGGCTTACTCCGCTTGGAAAAGAAGTTGCCGATATGATATACGAAAGGCATAAATTCTTCTCTTCATGGCTTATAAGTCTTGGGGTAGATAAAGAAACCGCTTTAGAAGATGCCTGCAGAATCGAGCATGTAATCAGCAAAGAAAGCTTTGCTGCAATCAAGGAATATTTGAATTCTAAAAGCTAAAAGACAGCAACAAATTAATAAAAATTTACAGAGACTTTTATGAAAGAAAGAATCCTGTTTTCAGGACTTTTCTCCTGCGGTGGGTCGCATAAGCGACATCAACATATCCGTCGCAGTATAATCTCTCAGAAATAATTCCTATTATATTAAAAGATTGTCACCGAAGTATGGGCGACAATCTTTTTTACGTATAACTTATAAAAATTAAAATTCCCTAAGCATCTTATCAAGCATACTGTGAAGAGTAGACATCTCTTCCTCAGTAAGTCTGAGGCAGGCTCCCATCTTTTTAGGAACATCCAAAGCCTTGTCCTTAAGTTCCCTTCCCACATCGGTAAGGGTTACATTAAGCACCCTTTCATCATCCTTATCCCTATGGCGGTCGATAAATTTTTTCTGTTCAAGCTTCTTAAGGACCGGTGTAAGTGTACCTGAGTCTAAATATAGAAGCTCACCGAGTTCTTTCACATTCACTTTTTCATTTTCCCACATAACCATCATTGTAATGTACTGGGTATATGTAAGGTCAAGTTCATCTAAAAAAGGCTTATACTTCTTGACTATTTCCTTGGCGCAGGCATAAAGCGGGAAACAAAGCTGGCTGGAAAGTCTTAACATTTTATATTTATCTTCTTTTTGCATGATTCATCCTTATTTAACGAGATTTTTAGCCTACATTCTTGCTTATAAAATCAACGAGCTGTGCCTTTGGAAGAAAACCTATCTGTCTGTCTACAGGCTCTCCATCCTTATAAATAACAATAGCAGGTATGCTCTGAATCTTATTTTTAATAGCAAGGCTCTGGTTATCATCTACGTCAACAGCAAAGAAAGCTGCCTTGGAGCCAAGATCTTCCGATACTTCCTCAAGTACAGGTCCTAACATCTTGCAAGGTCCGCACCAGGTAGCATTAAAATCTACAACTGCAAACTTACTGTTCTTAACCTCTGAAAATTCTGCTTCATTAATTTTTTTTACCATAATATCCTCTTTCCGGTGATTTCACCCAAATTTATCACATAACCTCAATGAGTTATTTTATAATATAATCCAAATTATTAAATGATGTGAATGTCAAATACTTTTGATGTCTGTATCATCAAACAATTCGGATATAAACAATTTTACAATATCTTATGATGAACTAAAGTCATTTAAGCTCGTCCTGCAAGATAAGATACTGCCGAAAGCGCTGCCACATTTCCTTCACCTGCTGCCTTCATGTACTGATATGGCTTGCCTGTAATATCTCCGCAGGCAAAAACTCCTTCAATATTGGTTCGCATAGACCTGTCCACAGCAATATGTCCTTCTTCTATAAGAAGTCCCGGGACAAGCTTGTCAGGTGAAACGGCATCTCTTAGTAAAAATATTCCATCTGCCGTGTATGAACCTTTATTCGTAACCAAAGTGAATCTATCCTCATTTTTTATTATCTCACGAGGAAGGCTTCCCTCTACTACCTCAATATTTTCTGCTAGGAACGGTACATTTTTATATAAAGCTATATAAGTTACTTTTTTTGCCTTTTCCGCAAGGAAGATAACTTCATCTTCTTCCTTAGAAGAATATCCTACAACTATGGCTTCTTTCCCTTTATACAGGGCTGCATCACAGGTTGCACAATAGCTGACTCCGCTGCCAAGATTTTCATTTTCACCTGGTACGGTTTTGCCTGTAACTACTCCTGTAGAAATAATTACTGACTTTGCTTCAAACATCTCTTCCGCGGATTGAAGGGCAAAATAATCACCCATTGCATATATTGTATTTATTCTGGAATAATTTATATTAATATTCATTTTCTGCAAATGCTCATTGTATGCCCTTGCAAGATTTTCACCCGTGATATCCGGAAAACCGAGATAATTCTTAATCTCGGCAGCCTTTGTTATTTTAAGGCTTAAGTCTTTGTTCCCAAATAATATAATATCTTTATTTCTGATTTTTGCTGTAATAGCCGCCTCAAGTCCTCCGGGACCGGTGCCTACTATGGCAATATCATATCTGTTCATAAAACCTCTATTCTAAGTAATTATAAAAGTCCCGTTATATAGGATTCTATTTTCTCCGGCTTAGTCATCGGAGAAAATCTTTTTTCAACCTTGCCATTTCTATCTATCAGAAACTTGGTAAAATTCCATTTGATATCATTTCCTAAAATACCACCGGCTTCTTCCTTAAGATAATTAAATAACGGATGTGCATTAGCACCATTTACATCTATTCTGTCAAACATCGGAAACCTTACTCCATAGTTCAGAAGGCATGCATTACGTGTTTCACTGTCAGGATCCTGCTTTCCAAACTGATTACAGGGAAATCCGAGAATTACAAAACCTTTGTCCGAATATTTTTCATAAAGTTTCGTAAGTCCTGTAAGCTGCGGTGTAAAACCACATTTACTGGCAGTATTTACTACAAGTACCATCTTGTCTTTATACTCCTCAAGCGACACCTCCCTGCCGTTTATAAGTCTTGCTTTAAAATCATAAAAACTCATACTTTCCTCAACTTCTTAAACAACCAACAATAATTCACGCTGCATATCACCGACCTCTTATTCTGTATAGTGAGGTCGGATAAACAGTATACTGAAGTTTATTTTATAGAACTAACTATTTATTTTCGTATGATTATATTGCATACAATTAGATTTGTCAAGTGAGTTTTCATACAAATGCCAAAATTGTAACATTTCAACAATAAATAATCCTGCTTAGTAGCTTTCTTCGCCAGTGGTGAATTATTCATAAACAAAATATAAATAGACTACAAAACCCTGATATAAAGTTCTGTAGCCTATATTATCCGAAATCCCGGCTTATACTATCTAACCTTAAAACTTACAGTACTGATATTTCCTGCTTTATCTTTTACTACCAGCTTATAACTGCCTCTTGTACTTACTGTCACTCCTGACTTTACCGGTTTTCCGTTAAGCTTGGCTGATTTGATTCCGGTTTCCTTATCAGAGAATGATATTTTTACACCGCTTCTATAATTTCCGCCATTTTTAACACCTTTAACTATAGGAGCCTTATCGTCTATTCCTTTCACCTTGAAAAACTTAGAGAAACTTGTAGCATTCTTTTCGGCATAAATTGTATCAACCATATATTTATCAGTGACTCTGACTGTATAATATCCGTTTTTCTTTACATCAAACTTCATTGTATTATTATCATTCAACTTGATTTCTACAGCTTTTCTATCTCCGGAACTAATCCAGCCAAAACTGTTTCTATGGCCCCAGTATGTCGCATTTTTATCGCCATCACTGCCTACCTTGCCGCTTCGATACTGAGCAAAATTAAAAAGTTCTCCAAGCCCGCTGGATACAGTTACAGTAGCCTTACTTTTATTCTTACTTACCTTATAATCGGTTTTAATTACATTTTTTAATGGTATAGCAACTCCTTTTAAGTTAATATTTCCGTCAAAATCTCCGAAGTTTGCATGGTTTACCTGCATATGTCCATAGTATGTTCCTGCCTTTAAAACATCCGTAAATTCATTATTTGACTTTGTGGTCCAATACCCATAGTCATAAGAACCGGCTTCCTTAGAAAAGGCAGCATCACTGTATAATTTAACCTTTACAGTTATACCTTCATGATTATTCAAAGACAGACCTGTTCCCAAATAAACCCAGGCATCTTCTGCCAGAGTAAACTTAAAATAATTATCAAGCTTTGGCTTATCTGACGAAGTCGACGCCGATTTAAGCTGTGTCTTTTGTGAAAATAACACTTCCAGATTATCCTTACCCGGAAACTTGTCTGAAACAGCAAGGTTACCTTCTGCCGGATTTTCTACCGTACCCAAAGGAGATACACTGTCGCTTCCTACTGTTACTTCATCTGCTTTCACAACTGCAGGCATCTGTGGTAATGTGAGGCTGCCAAGCATTACTGCCGCCGTAAGTAAAATACAAATTTTCTTCTTGTTTCTCATAACTTCCACTCCTATTCTTTTATAATTATGCATCCGTATATTAGGACGTGATTATATAATACTCTTTTTCACTCACTTTTACAAGGTTATCCTCTTAATTTCCTCAAGCAGCTCTTCATAGCTTTCCACTGTCTTTACATCCTGATTTTCATTTTTAATCCTATCCGGACTTCTAAATAAAAATCCCGCCTTGCTTGCCTTTATCATTCCAAGGTCATTGTAGCTGTCCCCTGCCGCTATGGTTTCAAAGCCTACGCTTTGTAAAGCCTTAACTGTTTCAAGTTTAGTTCCGTTTTTTCTAAGCTTGTAGTCTGTTATCTCTCCGTTTTCCGCTATTTCAAGTTCATGACAAAAAAGCGTAGGGCTTCCAAGCTTCTTCATTACAGGCAGGCCAAATTCCTTATAAGTATCACTGAGAATAATCACATTGGTAAAAGTACGAAGCTCATCAAGGAATTCCTTAGCCCCCTTGTAAGGCTCAACACGCTCTATTACCTTCTGTATCTCATTAATTCCGTAATTATTTTCCTTAAGTATCTGAAGACGGCGTTTCATAAGCTTGTCATAGTCAGGCTCATCTTTTGTGGTAAGCCTAAGCTCCTCTATTCCCGTCTCCTCCGCAAACTCTATCCATATCTCAGGAATAAGAACCCCTTCCAAATCCAGACAAACTATACTATTCATAATCCCCCTCCAATTTCATCTTATTTTTTTAATTCAGCAAACTATTCTTATTCTACCACAAATTACTGATTTTTGTACAAAATAAGTCAGAATTATAAAGACATAATTCACAGATCAAAAACAGTTTATCCTACTTTACTATGCTAAATAAGAGGTCTGTGACCTATGGAGTGAATAATTTTGGTAAATTACACTATTTTTTCATTTGTCTTTTCCATATAGCTACCGCATTAGATTTGCTTAACAGCTTATCCATGTCTATTCCTGCCGGGCAAATGTCCTTGCAGGCAAGCGATTTTCCACAGCCCTTATAAATATGCTCATTATATTCTTTTTTAAGCTCTTTAGCTTCATCTTTTTCAGAGCCAGTTATCAGCCTTGTAGCCGGCACAAAGGAAGCCGCTCCATAAAAATCCCCACCTGTATAAAAATTGGGACAGACCTCCAAACAGCACCCACACATAAGGCATCTTGAAGCTTCATAAGCTGTATCAGTGTTTTTATCCGTAAGGTTTATATCTTTTTCAAGATAGTTTTTTATGTCTTTAAGATTATTATACAGTATACTTCTGTCCACAATCAAATCTTTTATAACAGGAAATTTGCTAAAGGGAGCAAGGCTTATCTTGCCTTTTTTAACATAATCCTTTAAAAATGCATCGCAGGCAAGTCTCGGTTTCCCATTTATAAGCATGGCACAGGCTCCGCATTTTTTTTGAAGGCAACTGCACTCCCAGCTTATCTGTGAAACCGGCTTCCCCTCTGTATCCTTTATATCAGGCTTAGCATTGATTTCACGTAACAGACTTGCAACCGTAAGATTTTCTTTTTCCGGGTTAAGCCTGATACTTTGAAAATAAGGCTTACTTTCCGCACTTTCCTGCCTTTTTATTTCAATTAATACTTCCATCTGTTCTCCACATCTCTATATTCACTGTATCTCCGTTAATTATGGCTCTTGTCATACCTTTATACTCATCATTTCTTTCAGGATAATCTTCCCTGTAATTAGCTCCCCTGCTTTCTTTCCTGTAAATCGCACTTAAAATAAGGGCTTTTGCAAGCTTCAACCTGTCTTTTTCTCTTTCATTCAAATTTCTTTTCGATAATTTATCAAGTGTAGTCAAGCCCTCTGACAGCATTTTTTCATTCCTGACTATACCCATGGCTTTAAATAGAATATCCCTTACCTCTATTATAAAGCTTTCTTTCGCATTTTCAAATCCGGTTTTATATTTTTCTACATCTGTAGTAATCTCCTGCATTGTATCAGACTCAATAGTTTTATCAGGCTTTTCTTCCTTACTTGTCAGGGCAATTACAGTTTCTGCTGCCTTCTTACCACCGTATATTGCCCCCAAAAGCGAGTTGCCTCCAAGTCTGTTAGCTCCATGATAAGCCAGGCAGCATTCTCCTGCAGCAAATAAATTTTCCACATTTGTCTTATGCTCTATATCTACATCTATGCCGCCCATAAAATAATGGATGCCGGGACTAACAGGGATTGGTTTATTTTTAGGATCGATACCAAGATAATGAATGATTTCTTCCCTCAAGTCAGGCAGTCTTTCAGTCCAGACTTCCTTGCTAAGCCCTGTCATGTCCAGGTAAACCTGGGCATTTTCGTTATCCCTGCTTACAAAATACATCTCCCTTGAAACCACATCTCTTGGCATAAGGTTCTTTAATTCAGGGTATTTCTCTTCCATAAAAAACCATTTTTCATTATTCTTGTAAATGAAGAGCCTTCCGCCCTCTCCCCTTGCTGCCTCCGACACAAGACAGACCTTGTCTGCTATTTCTATTGTAGTCGGGTGATACTGTATCATTTCAAGGTTGCCAAGCCTTACTCCCTGAGAAAATACCTTAGCCGTAACATCACCGGTATTGGCTGTAGCACCTGTTGTAAGCCCCTTAAATACTCCTGTAAAGCCTCCTGAAGCAAGTATTACTTTCCCCTCAAAATAATAATACTTCCCTGTATAACTATCTCTTATTTCCACTCCTTTACAGGTCTTCCCGCCATTTTCAAGCCTTAACCTCAAAAACTCGTAATGGGAATATCTTCTTATAATCCCCTCAACCTCATATTTCCTTGCTTCATCTATGAGAGCAGTCATAATTACCTTGCCTGTACTGCTTTTTGCATAGGCTGTTCTTTTTTTCTTCTGACCGCCGAAATTTCTCTGTTGTATAATATTCTTCTTTAAGTTAAACGGAACTCCTATACTGCTCAAATACCTGATTATACCGGGAGCATTTTCCGTAAGCCCTCTTACCATAGTCTCATCAGCTATATTGCAGCCTGCCCTCACAGTATCTTCAAAATGATTTTCAGTATTATCCTCTTCCCCCATAGTATTTAAAGCACCGTTTATACCGCCTTCAGCCATAACAGACTGTGCCCGCTCAGACGGAAAATTGGAAATAAGATTGCAGGCTATTCCGCTCTTAGCCAGACTTATGGCTGCCGACAGTCCCGCAAGTCCTGCCCCTATTATATTTACCACTATCTAGTACCTCCACATTATATTCCATCTGAGATAATAAATCACAAAAGCAAATGCTCCAAAAAGTGATATTATCGCAAGCACCAGTAATATGTCTTTAACATAAAGCCTAAAACCCGAAATCCCAAAGGATATAAGTAAAGGTCTTATATTGGCAAGTATATGTATAAGAAGAGCAAGCACTAAGAGTATGGATAAAACAAGCTGTACTTCATTAAAATCATTTAATCTAAATACCATACCATTACTTGTAAATAGTGCCACATGACAGATGATAAGCACTATCATCGCAAATCCTGTTATTCTCCTTGTCCAAAAAACAGCATTCTCCCTGAAATAAAATTTACCTGATTTTTTCCCTATTTTAACAGAGTCAATTGTAAGCTTGATTCCTATAATAATATGCACTCCTATAAGAAAGAGCATAAAGTAAGAGAGCTCCTTCATCAGCTCATTTCCGCCCGGTATTATCTTCATTAACTGAAATGAACCTGCTATAGTATGAATTAAAAATAATATTATTAAAACCAGACTGACAATAGTATTTAACTTTCTCATTCAGACTTTTTCTCCTCTGTAAACTTTATATCCTCAATATAGTTCCGATTTTTCTCTCTGAGTTTGTAGGAGTCCGCAAAGTCTTTCGACATCAGTAGAATATCAAACTTCCCTTCTTCCGCTCTTGAAACAACCAGTACAGCCTCCTCCTTTTTTATCTTCATCTGATTTTCAGGAAGCTTAGACTGAAAGCTCTGTGCCATTTCAAGCCCTTTGGCATCTCCCTCCGCCACAGTACAGGCTATATCCTCAAAGATAATATCTGTTTCTTCTCCGCTGAAAAAGGCTATCCATTGGTCAAGTTTGCTTTTGTCTCTGTGAAGCCTTGTATTTATTAGCACTATATAGTTTCCTGAGGGCTTGTCTATAACTACAGACGGGCTTGACACCGCATCCACCTCATTAGAAGAGAAGAGCCCCTTATAATAATCTGTCATCATAAAAGGGACTCCTACTGTTAAAAATACCGCACCTGCTACTAAAAAGAGATGCATAAAAAATTTTGTTATTTTCATTTATTATTTCGCTTTTGCCGCGTCAAGAGCTATCTTGGCAGCTTCTACAAACTGATCATGGTTAATGGTTGCTCCCGAAATTGCATCAATATCATCCGGACTTCCGCTCTGAACAAGCTTGTTTGCATACTCATCACAGGCTTTAACCGCTTTTTGAGCTTTATTGTAGAAATCTCTGTTTGCTACACTGCCCTGCTTTTTACCATATTCAGAATCTTTTTCCTTACCGTCAGGCTCATAGGTTTTGAAACTGCATTCTGTAATTGCATTATCTTTTACAGTGATTTTAACCACACCATAACCATTACCCGCATCCGAGCCGTCAGGATTGGTATAGACTGAACTTGTCCCCTCATAGCTTCCGTCAGCAAGCTTTGTACTGCCGCCACAAGCAGTCAATATGGCTATTATTGTGAAAAGACTGACCGTTTTAATGTATTTTTTCATTATTTCACTCCTAATATTTTATCTAAAACTATAGAAAACAATTTATACTTTATCTAACTAAGTCACACCGCAGCTGATAGATGTCCAGACTCGCTCCGGTTTTTCTGTAAAGAACAATCGTTTATAAGTTTAATTTGACGAAAAACCTAATGCGCTCGCTTTTTGGCAGAGACTCGCGCTTAGCAAATTGCGAAGCAATAAAGCTAAGTGTGTTAGTCCTGCCTATATAATAGCCGTCCACGATTGACGAGTGCTCGCACGAAGTCAGAGTGGGAACGGCGAACTATGCGGCATTATCAACTCCGGCTGTCTACCTAAATAAACCTTAATTACTCATGAAATCTGATATGTCCTGTAAAGTTACTGTTCACACTTTCCTTGGATATCTTACCGTTACGAAGCACTATCATTCTTTGTGCTACCTCTGCAACCTCTATATCGTGTGTAACCACTATAAGGGTTGTACCCTCGCTGTGAAGCTTTCTGAAAAGTTCAACTACAACTTCTTCGTTTGCATCATCAAGGTTTCCTGTAGGCTCATCCGCAAGTATAATCTCAGGCTGATTTATAAGTGCTCTGGCCACGCATACACGCTGCTGCTCACCGCCTGAGAGCTGGCTCGGAAGGTGCTTAGCCCTGTCTGCAAGCCCTACCCTGTCAAGAGCCTCCATAGCTTCCTTTTCATCTGTAATACTGTGGTAATACTGTGCAAGCATAACATTTTCAAGGGCTGTAAGGTAATTTACAAGGTGGAACTGCTGGAAAATAAGTCCTATCTTATCTCTGCGGATATTGGTAAGGTTCTTGGCACTTTCCTTTGCTATATCCACTCCGTCTAAGAGTACGGAGCCTTTACTAGGCTTGTCCATACAGCCTATTATATTCATCATTGTACTCTTACCTGAGCCGGATGGTCCCATTATAGACACCCACTCACCCTTTTCGACCTTAAAATTTACATTATCAAGTGCATGAAGGTCTCCATATATTTTATATACTTCTTTCAACTCTAACAAGCTCATTTTTATTCTCCTTTTAATACTAAAGCAGGATCTATCTTAGTTGTTGTCCTTATCGGTATAAGGCAGGCAATTCCCGTAACCACTATTGAAACTATAATTGTAATCGGTACAAGCAAAGGCCTGAACGATATAGAACTTCCAAATACATTTACGCTGACAGTCTGAGCAAAAGCAAATCCTATAAGTGAGCCTATAACTCCGCCCAGGCCTCCGAGAAGGATGCCTTCTCCCATAAATTCCTTGATTATACTTGAATCAGAAGCTCCTATAGCTTTTCTGAGTCCTATCTCTTTTCTTCTTTCAGTAACAACCGCCGTCATTGTTGTTCCCACACAAATCATAGTGAGTGCAAGCACTATAACAGTTACAAGAAATACCAGAGCCTGAAGCTTTGAAAGTACGGTAGTTTCTGAGGCTGTAACCCTCTTTACAAGTCCGGCACTTATCTCAGGTATCTTATCATTTATCTCGGAAACATATTTGTTTAACTTATCTCCCGAAGTGGATATACTTACTTCTGCCAGGTCGATATTGCCTTCCGCTCCCGCAAGGCTTTCAATATCTGACATTGACATATATACATAGTCTTCTTCGCTTCCGCCTGTACTGAGTATACCTGTCACCTTGAAGTCCAAGGTATTATCTTCCTGATCCTTAGCTACATTTTCAGGGGTAAAGCTTACTGTAACACTGTCTCCTATTTTAAGTTCAAGGCTGTCTGAAATCTGTTTACCAAGTAAAAGTTCACCTCCTGCCTTAGGCCATTCTCCCTCTACAAGCCAGTATGGACTGGTCTTTTTAACTCCCTCCATATCAGTACCTGCAGCCAGGATTGGCTGTTCATGCATACGGACTGTTTCATAACGGAAAGGTGTAGCTCCCACAAGCTCATTAGCTGTCACAATATCTGTAGCCGCCTTCATTTCATCATAGGTAAATCTGCTGCCTGTAGGGGTAAGTATCATATTGGCACCATAGTTACGAAACTCAGCTCCCATCTGCCTTGGTACATCATAATAAATGGTTACAAGCCCTGAAAGTATGGCAGCACCGATTGCAATCGCTAAGAGAGCTATTACCATTCTTGACTTTCGTCTCATAAGAGAGGCTGTAATCATTCTAATAAACATTCTTCTATTTTTCATCTCTTATCTCCCATGTAATACTGCCTCAGGCTCAAGCTTAAGAAGCATCCTTATAGCCGGTATACTTCCTATAAGTGTTACTATTACCACAAGTACCCCAACTATAGGTATAACCATAGGTCTGAGTGTAATAAGCGAGCCAAATACGCTCTCTCCGATAATCTGGGCAAAGCCGATTCCACAGCCAAAACCGACTGTACCTCCTATTATTGCAGTTATTATTATCTCAGTAAGCACAAGTCCCGTAATCGCAGAATTATGAGCTCCTATTGCCTTCATAAGTCCTATCTCGCTACTGCGTTCCATAACTGAGGCCGTTACAAGGTTACATATACCCAAAGCCGAGCCTATCAGACTGAGTATGGTTATAAGGAGCATAAGGAGCTGCGTCTTATCAAGGATGGCTCCTTCCGAGTCCGCCACCTGTCTTACAGGAGCCGCTACAGAATCGGTTATAACTTCCTGTATCTGATAACAGATAGAACTTACATAAGCGGTACAATACCAGATTTCATACTGTGCAACAGTCAAAGACTGAGGATCTTTAGCTGCCTTAACCGCAAGCTCATTATCAGGGGTAGTAAGAGCACTTACTTCTATGGAATCAATCTTTCCCTCAAGTCCGCTAAGAGCCTGAGCTGCCTTAAGTCCCGTAAATATGCGCTCATCCTCATCTCCTCCTGAGGAAAATACACCCACTATATTTAATTCTCTTTCTTCCTTACTTCCCTTTACTTTAACCTTGTCGCCAGCCTTTACACCAAGCTTTTCTGCAAGCTTACTGCCTATCATACAATCATTTTCGTTTGAATTTGCCTGTTCATCTATCCATTTACCGTCTTTAATCTCCCACCAGCTTCTAAGGCTTGCTATACCTGCATCAAGCTGCTCACCTGTAGGCAGATCCATATGGTGGTTGAACCAGCTTCCCACTACCTGCACATCAGAACCGTCAGAAAGTTTAACATTACTCTTTACAAACGGAGTATAATCAACTATATTAAATGCCCAGAATATAGTCTTAATCTTGCCTAATTCGTTCTCCTTAAGATAAGCTCCGCTTGACTTGCCTCCGCTCACATCATAGAGGTCGCTTACCACGCTCTGTCGTTTTGGCATTACAGTTATATTAGCTCCAAAGGTCTTTAATTCTTTATTTACCTTATCTCCCACATCCAGCACAACGCTTAGCATGGCTGTTGCAAGAGATGCACCGAGGCCTATAGTAAAGGCAATAAGAATCATTTTTTTCCATTGGCGGATAAGAGTCCCTTTTACCATTCTAAAAAACATATTTATCTCCCTTACTTAAAAATATCCTCATGTTTAACAAGTTCGGCTATAGGCACGATTATACTGCCATCATGAATCTTGTAATCAATTACTATCGGATTGCAGCCGCCTTTAAAGCCTATGGTATTTATATTCATAACTACATTACAAAGGTTGCAGACCACCTGTCCTTCTCTTTCATAATATCCGGTCTCACCACAGATATCACAGGCATCAAGCCCTATACCGTAAGCACTTGAATTTGGCTTTTTGATTACTATGAACCTTACAGTCTTTCCGTTTTTAG
>ERZ773067.1348-NODE-1348-length-13315-cov-12.979261_pt1 | contig 13315 bp, 9 predicted proteins | sample MGYA00580622_ERZ773067 | MGnify/ENA primary metagenome ERZ773067 (study PRJEB29015, sample SAMEA2737998) | human oral metagenome | biome: human oral; feature: human-associated habitat; material: dental | place: China | collected 2113 ...
TCGTAGTCTGCCATCTGAGGGAATGTCTCTTTGAGTTTGGGCGCGTCGAAATGTCCGACCCATGTTGAGCGCAGACCCTCGTTGTGAATGGCGAGCATGATGTGAGTCGCGACAATGGCGGCATCCACGTCGGCGAAGCTGCGCCCGTCGTACTGCCGTACCCACGCGTCCTCGTTCTTTCCGCCGACGACAAGAAAGACACCCGCGCCGAAGGTATAGCTCGTCGTCTCCGCGAGCTTTGTCCGTGCCCCAGGGCTCTCGACCGCCCATATCTTGAACGGCTGCTTGTTGACGGCGGTCGGCGCAAGGCGCGCTGCCTCGAAGATGCGGTCCAAGGCTTCGTGCGGGATCTCCCTGTCCGAGAGGGAACGACAGGAGAAACGCTCGCGAATGAGTTCGTTGAATTCCATAACATTGCCTCCTTTATGCTGATATGCTTATTATATCACACAGCACACAGAAAAATCTTTCAGCATAAAATAAGAAAGGTGTGCTATGATAACAAACAAAATAACGGAGGATGAGGCGCGGATGATGCGAAAGAAATTATGTGCGGTATTTGCCGCACTCACGATAACGGCAGGTATCGTTTTCCCGCCTGCGCGCGCAGAGGCGATTGACGCGTGGGGGCTTGCAGCGCAGGCACTCGGTGTGCTCGGCGCGTACCACTCGGCACTCGGTGCGGTGCTTGCGCTCGGCAACGATGTCCATGCGCAGGTACAGAGCAAACGACAGGATATTGCCGAGAACGGGCGTGCGCACAATGCGAATGATGTCCTTTTGGTGGACAGTATTATGGAGCGGCTCGTGCGGGACGGCGACTACGTGCTCCGCGTGAACTCGCTGCCCTTTACATGGGCGGTGACTGACAGCTCCGTCTTCAATGCCGCCTGTTACCCGACGGACTATGTGAGCATCAACCGAGGGCTTATCCGCGGTCTCGGCGGAAATGTGGACGAGCTTGCCGCCGTGCTCGGTCACGAGATGACGCACGGCATCCGCCAGCACAGCGCGCACAACTACGCGAAGGCGGCAGCGCAGTTCTATGGGCTGAGCTTTCTCAACATGAACTTTGGGCTCATGGATTGGAACAAACTCAATGCGCTCGTAGGTTACTCTGTGGCGAAGAATGTCACGCTCCCCACAGAGTACGAGGCTGACGAGGGGGGCTTCCGCATTATGACGAGCGCGGGGTTCAACCCCGGCGGCGGGGCGGCGGCAATGGCACGCATGGGCTACTATTTGACGTATGTGACGCAGGATCTCGCGGAGTATCAAGACCCAAAAGAGAAGGATCTGCCGCAGGATGATTTCTCCGATCATCCTGCGACGGAGCGGCGTGAGGCAAAGCTCGCGGAATTCATGACAGACTACAGTGCGGGTCATGTGACGGTGCGCGACCGCAAGACGGTCTGCATCGACGGGACACCGCTTCTCACGGTGACATGGACGGATGAGGACTACGACAACAGTACTGAGAATGCGTACCTCGCCGCAGGTGCGCTCGCCCGTGCCTTTCATGACTGTGACCGTGCGGAGGACTGGGGGCTTAGCTTGAAGAGGGACGGCGGCGCGACACTCGGCGGCGATCCGCGTGTGAACGAGCTGCTCGTGTATTTTCTCGCGAAGGAGCGGGCAGGGGAGCGCCTCATCACGCTTGTTCGTGATGCCTATGCGGACGAAGCCGTCAGCGGCGCACGGGAGAAGCTGCGTGCTGCTGAGAAATCACGCGCGGAGGCTCACGCAGCAGAGCGTGCCGCGGTGGAAAATGCCGACGCGAAGGCAATCCGGAAGATGCGCGAGAACAGTGACGCGTACAGTGATTACGGCGACAGCACGCGTGCACTCATGCTGATGGATCGCATCTTTGCTGCGCCAAATGATGAGAGCCGTGCGCAGAGTTTCGTTATCCGTGCGCGCGCCTATGCCGTACAGGGGGATTGGGCAAAGGCTCAGGCGGACGCGGACAGGGGGGTTGCAGACGCTCCGAAGGATGTGCTCACGTGGCTGAACCGCGCGGATGTGCGCCGTATGAGCGGCGACCGCGAGGGTGCACTTGCCGATGCGCTGAAGGCGATCGAAATAGATGCAAAAAATCCTTACGGCTATCTGATCGCCGCAGAGCTATGTGATGAGATGGAAAATGCGGCAGAGGCGCAGGAGTATTATAGGAAACTCTATGCCGTCGAGCCGAAAGCTCTTGAGCGCATCCCCGACGAATATCTCGAAGCCGTGGACAAGCGTGCCTATGCAAAGCGTATGAAGGACAAAGAGCGTGCACGTGAGGCGCGTGAGAAGGAAATACGCGAGAAGCTGCAGGAAAAAAACTGTCCTGCGGACGGCAATACGGATTGATGAGGGTGCGGTTTTACCGCACCTTTACTTTTTGCTGTGCTTTCTCCACAGAGTATAGCAGGCTGTGCCGAGTGCGATGACAGCGACATCGACGACACTGTAGGTGAATGCATAGCCATAGGTGACGGCAACGACACCGAGGCCTGCGGCGGCAAGTCCGACGCTGATGTCGAGTGACCAGAAATAGGTCGCAGTGGCGACACCTGCACGTGCGGCGGGGGCGCTGCGGACAGCGAGCGTCTGGAGGGCGGGGGTGACCGCACCGAAACCTGCACCGAGGAGCAGCGCTGCCGTGATCAGCCCGCTGAGCCCGTCGATTCTGCCCAGGAGGAACATCCCTGCCGCGAAGAGACAGAGGCCCGGATAGACGGTGTAATCGGGACCCTTTCGGTCAAAGATGCGCCCGATGAAGGGGCGCGTGACGAGAATGGCACCCGCGTAGCACGCGTAGAAGAGACTCGTCTCAGAGGACAGCCCGAGGCCGCGCGTGTAGAGCGGGATGAAGGTGAGGACACTGCCGTAGGCAAAGAAGAGGATCCCTGCAATGAGGGCGGGCGGGAGTGCCTTACGCTCGATGAATGTGCTGACGGAGAGCGTTCGTGCAGACCGTTTTTCCGGCAGAATGACTGCATCGGGGAGTTTCTGTCCGCCGCCCGCAGCGATGGAGACGGCGGCGAGCACACTCAGCAGGCAGAACAGTGCGCTCGCGGAGAAATGTTCCATGAGCAGCAGCCCGATCATGGGACCGACCACCATGGCGAGATTCGTCGAGAGGGCAAAGTAGCCGATGCCTTCCCCCTTGCGTGCAGGCGGGAGGATGAGCGCGGCAATCGCCGCCGCCGTCGTGGTCGCAACGGCAAAGATGATGCCGTGCAGAAGGCGCAGCCCATAGAGCACGGAGAGTGCTGAGGCAAAGGCAAATGCTGTCATGACGAGGAAGAATGCCGTCGTGATGGCGAGCATGAGCCGCCGCTTGTTGAGGCTGTCGATCAAAATACCTGCGCAGGGGCGTGCAGCGACTGTGCCGACCTGGAAGAAGGTCATGGCAAGTCCCGCCTCAACATCTCCGCCCCCATACTCCGTCATAATGACGATCGGCAGCGCTGCAATCATGGCATACTGCGTGATATAGATGAGAAAATTGCCCAGACTCATGCCCAGAAATTCGCGCGTCCAGAGCGGCGAGCTGTGTTTGTCTTTGTCCATGGAACCCCCTTTTCAATCTGTGTGATGGTGACTCCCAATATACTACGGAGGAAGCGTTGTGTAAAGGAAATCCCGCTTGCTTTTTTTATCACCTGTGATAGAATGGCAGGAGCCTTTCAGAGCGTGGGGGAGCGCATATGGGAAAGGGGCACTGAGGCATGGACAAAAAACAGATCGGGGAGCGCGAGGCGTACGCGACGCGCGCGTTCTTCTTTATCGGGGGATTTGGCTCAGCATCGTGGGCTCCGCTTGTACCGCTTCTGCGCGCACGGCTCGCCATCGGAGATGATGTCTTGGGACTCCTGCTGCTGTGCATCGGCATCGGCTCACTCGCAACGATGCCGCTCTCGGGCGCACTCGCAGCACGGCTCGGCTGCCGCCGCGTGCTCATGGTGACGGGGATGCTGTTTGCCTGTGCTCTGCTTGCGGTCACGCTTGTGGATTCGCTCTGGATCGCCGTGCCCATCATCCTCGCGTTCGGTGCATTGATGGGCTGCATTGATGTCGTCATTAATATTGCGGCGGTCATTGTGGAGAAGGGGATCGGACGGCGTATCATGAGCGGCATGCATGCGTTCTGGAGCCTCGGCGGATTCGTCGGCGCGGGACTCTACGGCGTGTGGGTCGGCGTACTCGGGCTGACAGCATTTCAGTCCACGGCAATTGCGGCAGGTATCGTGCTCGCACTGACAGTGGGCTTCGGTCGGAATCTCATCCCATACGGCGGGGGCGGCGGTTCGCTCGTCGCACTTCCGCGCGGCATTGTCGTCTTTGTCGGGATTACGGCGTTCATCGCGTTCCTCAGCGAGGGGGCGGTGATGGATTGGAGCGGTGTCTATCTCACGGCGGTGCGCGGGATGGATCTCGCACTCGCGGGCGTCGGATTCTCTGTCTTCTCTGCGGCAATGCTCACGATGCGGTTCCTCGGCGACCGCGTCGTTCAGCGCATCGGTCAGCGTCCCATTGCCGTCGGCGGTGCACTGCTCACCTTCCTTGGAATCCTGCTTGTTATGTTCGCCCCTGTGGACGCACTCCTCTATGCAGGCTTCTTTGCGATCGGCATCGGCAGCGCCAACATTGTGCCCGTATTCTTCTCCCTCATGGGACGGCAGAACATCATGCCCATCGGAACGGCGGTCTCCGCCGTCAGTACGATGGGCTACCTTGGCATCCTTGCGGGACCCGCTGCGATCGGCTTCGTCTCCTCGGCGACGAATTTGCAGACCGCGTTCGGCATGCTCGCCGCACTCAGCATTGCGCAGGCAGCCGTCGGATTCTACGTGTTCAAGAAGATGGTCTGAGGGATTTCATTTTGCACATCAAAAAACGCCATTCCGCAGGGAATGGCGTTTTCTATAGCTTACTGTGCCAGCGCGTTGACCTTCTTGGCAAGACGCGACTTCTTGCGTGCTGCAGCGTTCTTGTGGTAGACGTTGTTTGCAGCTGCCTGATCGATGGACTTGTATGCCGCAACGAGGAGGGTTTTCGCCTCGTCTGCGTTGCCGGCGGCAACAGCGTCGTTGACGCTGCGGATGGCACGGCGGACGCGCGTCTTCTCTGCAACATTGCGTGCACGGCGCTTGGCGTCAGACTTCACACTCAAAATGGATGCCTTGATGTTTGGCAAATCATTCACCCCCTCAACGAAAAATGTACTGCGTCATTCTATCACACGGCTCTCTAAAATGCAAATTTTTTTTCGCGTGTACCGACGGAGCGAAGACTCGCGGCGTTGAGCAGCAGGATGAGAGCCGATGCTGCGTGCCAGAGTGCGCCGGTGATGGGGGTCAGTACACCTGCCGCCGCCAGCCCCAGAGCGATGAAATTGAGCGTATGTCCGAAGATGGCGTTCTGTTCGATCTTTGTGCGTGTACGCCGTGCCATGCGGATAAGTGCGGGGAGATGACGCAGATCCTCGCCTATGAGGACGGCTTCCGCATCTGCATTGGCAGGGGAGGCGGGGCTTAGGTTGATGCGCATGAGGTCTGGATGTTCCGCATGCAGTGCGGAAGTGGGGGAGCCGACGAGGGCGGTGTGTTTTTCGTAAGGCATTTCGCACTCTTCCATAGAGCAGATATCCGTGATGCCTGCTGCCGCCGAGATGCGTGTCGCCGCGTCCGCATCGGAGCCCGTGCACAGAACGGGATGCAGCCCCATGTGGCGCAGGGACGCAGCGATGTGCGGGAAATCTGCGCCCAGACTGTTCGTGCGGCTTAGAGCATCCACGTCGAATACGATGGTCTCCGTCCGCCCGAGTGCCTCGAGGGCTCTGTCCGTACGGACGAGCATGCCGCGGCGCGCAAGACTGGATCGTGCGCTCGTATCGACTGCTGCACCAGTGAGGACGAAGACGCAGGGACAGAACGCGATGAGTGCTGTGACTACGCGCATAGAATCGTCCAAATACCAGCAGACGAGTGCCGCAAGAGAGAGAAAAAGTGTATAAATCGGGATCAGGCGTGCTCTGCCTGCCTGCCATATCTGTGCCATAAGAGACCCTCCAATGAAAAATGAACTTGTTTCAGTTTTGAACATATAGTACAATAAGCGCAGAAAAACCGTAAGAAACAATTCGATGGAAATGTCTGTTATCGGACAAAATAAACAATATGTTCATATAGGAAAGGAATTTGTATGGAGCGCCGCCGCAAAAAGACACGACAGGCAATTCTTGCCGCATTTCAGGAGCTGCTCGCGCAGAAACGATATGAAAATATCATTGTCCAGGACATTATTGAAGCTGCGGATGTCGGGCGCAGCACATTTTACGCGCATTTCGAAACAAAGGATATGCTCCTGCGCGCAATGTGCGAGGATATGTTTGCGCATGTACTCGAAAACGTTGCGGATGAGGGAAGCCATGACTTTTCGCACGACCGCGACAATCCCGCAGTAATTATTTCACATATGCTCTATCATATGCAGGATCAGCAGAAGAACATTCGAAGCCTCCTGACCTGTGAGAGTCGGGACATATTTCTGCGCTATTTTCGCGAGAAGCTGAGCGAGACTCTGACCGCGCGCGGGCATGCACTGCTGCGCGGTCATGTGCTTCCCGATGATTTCCTCATCAATCACATCACGGGCAGCTTTATGCTGATGGTGGAGTGGTGGATGCAGGGCGGCTGCGTTCGTACTCCCGAGGAGATGGCGGAGATGTATGCAGCGCTCATCGCGCCGATCTTTTGCGTGGGCGGCGGCAGCCTTTAAAGGGAATATTGCACATCCTTCAGAATAATTTTTCTTTATATTACTTCTTGATTTGGACAGAAACATAGAGTACAATAATGATACAATAAATATAAAAAATGGAAAGTACAAAGGTCCTTCCTCATTTTTTGATAAATTTGAAAAAAGCCTGAAAATACAGCGAAAATATGCAGGAAATTCGGCTCGTTTATCGAATTAGGTATGTATCATGAAGCGACTAAAAGAGGAAGAACACGACAAAATGAGTGCCATCTCGTTGAAACAGGCAGGAATACGGCGACGCGGATGGGTGTACGGCGAGCCCGACCGATTTGCCGTTGCATATATGTTGGGGATACCACCCGGTATCCGTGAGGGGAGAAATACCTATGAGAAAAACAGAGTGTTTGGCAATGATTCTGGCAGGCGGACAAGGAAGCCGCCTCGGTGCGCTCACGAAGCGCGTCGCAAAGCCGGCGGTTCCGTTTGGGGGGAAATACCGCATCATTGACTTTCCCCTGAGCAACTGCGTCAACTCCGGCATCGAAAAGGTCGGTGTTCTGACGCAGTATCGTCCGCTCGAGCTGAACCAGTATCTCGGTTCGGGCAGCGCGTGGGATCTCGACAAGCGCGACGGCGGACTCTTTGTCCTGCCGCCCTACGCACGGGAGAAGGGCGCAGAGTGGTATCGCGGAACGGCAGATGCGATCTACCAGAACCTGAACTTCATCGACATGACGGATCCGGACTATGTGCTCATCCTTTCGGGTGACCACATCTATACGATGGACTATGCGTGGATGCTTGAGTCACATAAGAAGAACAAGGCGCAGGCGACGATCGGCGTGTTCGAGGTGCCGTGGGACGAGGCGCCGCGCTTCGGCATCATGAATACGGACGAGAGCGGCCGCATTGTCGAGTTTGAGGAAAAGCCGGCGAAGCCGAAGAGCAATCTCGCTTCCATGGGCATCTATATTTTCAATCGGGACTATCTCGCGGAGTATCTCACGGCAGATGCGAAGAGCGAGACCTCGAGCCATGACTTCGGCAAGGACATTATTCCAAAGATGCTCGCGGACGAGGGGCGCCTCTACTCTTACGCATTCAACGGCTACTGGAAGGATGTCGGTACGATCGAGAGCCTCTGGCAGGCGAATATGGATCTCCTGCAGGATGAGCCGCCGTTCGAGCTCTCGGGCAAATGGAGGATCTATTCGTTCAATCCGTCCATGCCGCCGCAGTTTGTCGGCAAGGATGCGAAGATTACGCGCTCGATGATCAGCGAGGGGACCATGATCCTCGGTACGGTCGAGAACTCTGTGATCTTCCCGGGTGTGCGCGTCGGCAAGGGTGCTGTTGTGCGCAACTCTGTTCTGCTTCCGTCTGCGGTGGTTGCGGACGGTGCCGCAGTGGACTATGCGATTCTCGCGCAGCATGCCGTCATCGAGGCGGGCGCGCAGGTCATCGGCGAGGAATCGCAGATCACGGTCATTCCAGAGGGGGAGACGGTGACGGCTGCCGAGAGTGAGCAGCGCGTCGGCTGATCCGCACACAGAGAATGGAGTGAACATAACATGAATAGCGTAATGGGGCTCATCAACCTGCAGGAGGACGGAAGTCTCATCCGTGAACTTGCTGACCGACGTGCTGTTGAATCCATTCCCTTCGCCGGACGTTACCGACTGATTGATTTTGCCCTTTCGAGCATGGTCAACTCCGGGGTTCACCAGGTGGGTGTCATGCTCCCCGATGAACCGCGCTCGGTACTCGACCATCTGCGCTCGGGCAAGGACTGGGATCTGGCGCGCCGCCACGACGGACTCTTCTATCTGCCGGCCGCGCACGACGATGCGCAGCGCCGTAAGGGCGACCTCAAGAATTTCTACCACAATCTGGACTTTATTGAGCATGCCTCTGCGCGCTACATCCTGCTGGCAAACGGCAGCTTTGTCTACAATGTGGATTTCGGCAAGGTGCTGCGCTTTCATCAAAACACGGATGCGGACATCACCATGGTTTCGCACACCACGATCGACGAGAATACGGGCAACAACATCGTGCTCGATACGGCAGAGACGGGGCTCGTCCTCGATATCGCGGAGAAGCCTGTTGCCTATCAGGGCATGAAGGTCTCCATGGGGATCTATCTCATGGATAAGCGCGCATTCGTTGAGACTGTCCGCTATGCCTACGAGCGCGGCGGGCAGGACTTCGTACTCGACGGCATCATCCGACGTGCGGCGGACTATACCATGTTCGCCTACGAGCACGACGGCTATATGGCACATGTGGACTCCATGTCAACCTACTATCGGGCGAACATGGAGATCCTCGATCCCGAGGTCTGGCAGAGTCTCTTCATGGGTGAGCGTCCCATCTACACGAAGATCAAGGACGGCGTGCCCGTGCAGTACAAGGAGACTGCAAAGGTCACGAATTCTCTCATTGCGAACGGCTGCATCGTGCGCGGTGAGGTGGAGAACAGCATCCTCTTCCGCGGAGTAAAGGTGGGCAAGGATGTGAAGATCCGCAATTCGATCATCATGCAGAAATGTGATATTCAAGACGGCGCGCTTGTCGAAAATGTCATTTGCGACAAGAATGTCGTGATCACGGCGGAGAAGTGGCTGAAGGGAGCCGCCGAGTACCCGCTTGTGATCAAGAAGAACATCACCATCTAAAGTTTGTTTGTTTTGCCGTTAGCGGTTCTCTCCCGCTCCGAAAATCGGAGCGGGAGGGACTATAACGGCTTCTTGTTTCTGATACTTCTTATGGGGATTCATGCCGCAGGCAGGGAAAGAATGTCGGGGAAAGCAAGAGAACAGGAAAAGGAGTGGACGATTTGGCACAGAAGGATCAGGTCAATAAGCCGACAGGGAAAACCCTTGACACGATGAAGAAAATCTTGAAGAGCCGCTTTATCACGACCGCACATGTTATGTTTGGCCGCGAAGTAGAGGAACTGACGGAGATCGAAATCTACAAGACGATCGCGGCGACCGCCAAGCAGTCCATCTCGGATAATTGGATCAAGACGAACAAGCAGTACGGGGAGCGCAAGGAGAAGCAGATCTACTACTTCTCCATCGAGTTCCTGCTCGGCCGTCTGCTGAAATCCAACCTCATCAACCTCGGCATCGAGGAGGCACTCAGGGAGGTTCTGAGTGATTTCAAGCTGAACCTCTCGGATGCCTACGAAGCAGAGCCGGACGCGGGGCTCGGCAACGGCGGCCTCGGTCGTCTTGCGGCGTGCTTCATTGACTCGCTCGCGGCACACAGCCTTCCGGGGCACGGCTGTACAATTCGCTATCAGTACGGGCTCTTCGAGCAGAAGATCGTCGGCGGCAACCAGGTCGAGATTCCGGACAACTGGCTGCGTGACGGCTTTGCGTGGGAGTACCGCAAGCCGGATAAGTCCGTGGATGTGAAGTTCGGCGGCAATGCCTATATGCGTGATGTGGGGAACGGAAAGCTTGAACTTGTCCACGAGGATCCGATGATCGTTATGGCAGTCCCATACGATATGCCGATCGTCGGCTACCACAATACGACGGTCAACACCCTGCGTATGTGGAACGCGGAGGTCAACCGCGATTTCTCGGATTACGGCATGCTGACACAGGAGCAGATCCAACAGCGGAACGATTACCGCAGCTTTGTCGAGTCCATCACGCGCTATCTTTATCCGGATGACAGTACATTCGAGGGGCGCCGCATGCGCCTTATTCAGGAGTACTTCTTCGTCTCGGCAGGGGTGCAGAGCATTGTCCGTCACTACAAAAAGACGGGCATGAGCATCTATGACCTCGGCAAGAAGATCGGCATCCACATCAACGACACCCACCCTGCACTCTGCGTCGCAGAGCTCATGCGCATCCTCGTCGATGACGAGGCGCTGACGTGGGAGGATGCGTGGGCGATTACGCGCGACACGATCGCGTACACAAATCACACGATCATGCCCGAGGCGCTCGAGACGTGGGGGATTGACATGTTCCGGCCGCTCCTGCCGCGCATATACATGATCATTGACGAGATCAACCGCCGCCACCTTGAGGAGGTGCGCCGCCGCTATCCAAACAATGAGGACAAGGTGCGCGCTCTCTCCATCATTCAGGACGGCGTGATCCATATGGCGCGCCTCTCCATTGTCGGCGGACACAGTGTCAACGGTGTGGCGAAGATCCACACGGGCATCCTGAAGTCGACAACGCTCAAAGATTTCTATGACTACACGCCGCGCAAGTTCAACAACAAGACCAACGGCATTACACATCGCCGCTGGCTGATGGGGGCGAACCCCGAGCTTGCGGCACTGATTGACGAGATGCTGGGCAGCCGCAAGTGGCATCGCCATCCGGAGCAGATGGACGGACTGTATGCGCGCGTTGAGGACAAGAACTTCCTCGAACAGCTGATGAAGATCAAACACCTGCGCCGCGAGGGTCTTGCTCGTTACATCGAGCAGCACAACGGGGTAAAGATCGATCCGGATTCGATGTTCGACATTCAGGTCAAGCGCATTCACTCGTACAAGCGCCAGCTGATGAACATTCTGCACATCATGTACCGCTACCATCGTGCGCAGAGTGAGCCGTCCTTCCTCACGCAGCCGGTGACCTATTTCTTCGGCGGCAAGGCGGCACCGGGCTACTACATCGCGAAGGAGACGATCCGCCTCATCAACGTGGTCGCGGACCGCATCAACAAAGATCCGCGTGTGAACAAGTTCATGAAGGTCATCTTCATCGAGAATTTCGGCGTCTCCATCGGCGAGCTTGTCTATCCTGCGGCGGATGTCAGCGAGCAGATCTCGACGGCATCGAAGGAAGCTTCGGGCACGGGCAACATGAAGTTCATGATGAACGGTGCAATCACGCTCGGCACCCTTGACGGGGCCAACGTCGAGATCCGCGATGCGGTCGGGAGCGAGCACTGCGTCATCTTCGGCCTCAAGGCCGAGGAGGTTATGAACTACTACGCGACGGGCGCGTACTCTGCGTGGGATGAATATAACACGAATGAGAAGGTGCGCACGGTGATGAATCAGCTCGTTGACGGCACCTATGGGGATTTCCGTTCGCTGTATGACTATCTCCTGCACGCGAACGATGAATTCTTTATCCTAAAGGATTTCAATGCGTACGACAACGCACGCATCGAGGTCATGCGGCGGTTCAAAGACAAGGCGGGCTGGGCACATACGGCGGCAATGAATGTCGCGCACTCCGGCGGCTTCTCGTCCGACCGCACAATCGACGAGTATGCACGCGAGATCTGGGGCATCCGTCCCGTCATCATCTCGTAGCCATACGGGATTGCGGTGGATATCCGCACTCTTTACGAGGAAATACAGGAGGGGATCGTATGAAAACATCTGCACTCAGTGAGTTTGATCTGTACCTCTTTCATCAGGGCACAAATTATCATGCCCAGGAAATGCTCGGTGCGCATTTTGTGAAACAGGACGGCAAAAAGGGCGTCCGCTTTACGGTGTGGGCACCGAATGCGAAGGCGGTCAGTGTCGTCGGCGAATTCAATGACTGGAACGTCTTCATTCATCCGATGAACCGCATGGATGACGGCGAGATCTGGGAGGTCTTTGTCGAGGGGCTCGGCGAGGGCGAGATCTACAAGTACGCCATCGAGCCGCAGTGGGGCGGCCCGCGCATCATGAAGGCGGATCCCTATGGGTTCTATGCCGAGAAGAAGCCGCAGACGGCATCCCGCACCTACGATATGAACCACTACGAGTGGAAGGATGAGGCGTGGCAGAAACGCAAGGCGGAGGAGTCCTCCTATGAGCGTCCCATGCTCACCTACGAGGTGCATGCGGGCTCTTGGCGGCGCACGCTTGAGGGCGACTACCTCTCTTACCGTGAGCTGGCAGATCAGCTCATCAGCTACGTCAAGGACATGAACTACACCCATATCGAGTTCATGCCTCTCTGCGAACATCCCTATGACGGTTCGTGGGGCTATCAGGCGACGGGCTATTTCGCCGTGACGAGCCGCTACGGCACGCCCGATGACTTCCGCTATCTGGTCGATACGGCGCACCAGAACGGCATCGGCATCATCATGGACTGGGTGCCCGGGCACTTCTGCAAGGATGAACAGGGGCTGCGTCACTTCGACGGCAAGAACCTCTACGAGTCCGACAACGAGACGCGTGCAGAGAACTGGGAGTGGGGCACGACCAACTTCGATTACGGGCGTACGGAGGTGCAGAGCTTCCTCATCTCGAACGCACTGTTCTGGTTCGAGGAGTTCCACATCGACGGTCTGCGCATCGATGCCGTTGCAAATATGCTCTACCTCAACTACGGGCGCAAGGACGGCGAGTGGCAGCCAAACAAGTACGGCGACACGGGCAACCTTGAGGCGATGGACTTCCTGAAAAAGCTCAACGAGACGATCTTCAAGTACCATCCACAGGCACTGATGATCGCGGAGGAGTCGACCGCGTGGCCGCTCATCTCGAAGCCTGTCTACATGGGCGGCATGGGCTTCAACTACAAGTGGAACATGGGCTGGATGAACGACATGCTCTCCTACATGAGCC
>ERZ773067.1350-NODE-1350-length-13304-cov-3.494528_pt1 | contig 13304 bp, 12 predicted proteins | sample MGYA00580622_ERZ773067 | MGnify/ENA primary metagenome ERZ773067 (study PRJEB29015, sample SAMEA2737998) | human oral metagenome | biome: human oral; feature: human-associated habitat; material: dental | place: China | collected 2113 ...
GTGCGAGGAGAGCGGCGTGCCGCAGCGCGGGCAGTACGGCACGACCTTGTAGCCCTTGTAGAGCAGGCCGCGCTTCCAGATCTCCTTGAGCGCCCACCACTCCGACTCGATGAAATCGTTCTCATAGGTGATGTACGGATGCTCCATGTCCGCCCAGAAGCCGACGACATCGGAGAACTCCTCCCACATGCCCTTGTACTTCCAGACGGATTCGCGGCATTTCTTGATGAACGGCTCCATGCCGTACTTCTCGATCTGATCCTTGCCGTCGAGTCCGAGCGCCTTCTCCACCTCAAGCTCCACAGGCAGGCCGTGCGTGTCCCAGCCCGCTTTTCTAAGGACGCGCTTTCCCTTCATCGACTGGTAGCGCGGCAGCATGTCCTTGATGACGCGCGTCAGCACATGACCGATGTGCGGCTTGCCGTTCGCCGTCGGCGGCCCATCGTAGAACGTGAAATTCTCCTTGCCTGCGCGCTGGTCAATCGCCTTCTGCGCGATGTCGTGCGATTTCCAGAAGTCTTCGACCTCCTTCTCGCGCTCAACAAAATTCAACGTCGTGTCTACCTTCTTATACAGCAAGATTTTCCCTCCTATAAAAAAGCCTCCATCCCGAAACAGGATGAAGGCGCACTTTCCTGCCAGCTTTTTTCAGCATTTCATATCCTTTTTTTCCAATCCTAATGATAACGCAAAACAGCAAAAAAGCCAAGTATTATCTTCTGAAAAACCTGCACGCAGAAGTTACAGCATAAAAATACGCAGGAAAAAGCTGGCATGGCACAGCTTTCTTTCCTGCATATCATAGTAAAAAGAGGACTGTGCATAAGTCAAATTCGACTCATGCGACAGTCCCTTTTTATTGCATCAACGAGCAAGGCTCACTTGCCCACGAAATCCCATGCCTTCTTGACCTTTGCGGCAAGCCCCTCGACCTTCTTCGTGGCGATGCCGCAGACGGCAATGCGCACGCCGCGCTTCAAGGGAACGGCGAAGACGAGATCGTCATGCAGCTTATCCGCCACAGCCTGCGGATCTTCCGAAGGCACGGCGAGGAAGAATCCCGCCTTGTACGGCAGAGCCTTGAGTCCGCAGGCCTGCGCCTCCTTCATGAAGAGCGCACCGCGCGAGCGCACGATCTGATAGAGCGCATCGCGCTCCTTCTCGTACGCGGCGAGAAGCGCCGCATCCTGCTGAATCGTTGCCAGGAGCGCCATCGCGCCGCGATTGATGTTCGACCATGTCGCACGGCTCGAAAACTTGTTGACGTCCGAAAATTCCTCAATGACGGCGCGGCTTGCGGAAAGGCCGACGATTGCTCCCGTGCGCTGTCCGTAGAACGTATACCCCTTGGACATGCTGAAGGCGAACATGACGAATACATTCTCGGGAAGATGCGCGAACTTCTCCATGAAGCCGCGCGTCTCGTCTTTCGTGCCGCTGTACTCGATGTAGGCGATGTCAACGAGAACGCTCATGCGCTTGCCCTTCTTCGCATGAGCCTTTACGGTCGCAAGAACCGCATCCCAATCCTCATCGGAAAGCGTATAGCCCGTCGGATTGTGCGCAGGCGTATTGAGGATGATGAGGAGAGAATCCTGTTTTTCGAGAAGCGCCTCCACCTTCGCCGTGAAAGCGGCGGCATTGAAGGCGAGCCCCTCGTCGAAGAGCTGGAATGTCTCCAAGCGCCGTCCGATGTTCTGACAGAGCGCGTTGTAAGGACCCCAGAACCAATCGGCAGTGAGCACGGCTTCGCCGATCTCCGAGTAATTTTCGATCGCATGGTGGACGGCGCCCGTGCCGCCTGCCGTCGCGACGGCCTCGACATAGCCTTCCGGCCGATGATTGCCGAAGACGATGTCCTTCACGCTCTCAAGATATGCAGGCAGACCTGCGACGGGCGCATAGGCGATGATTTCGGGAATCGGCAGCTCGCGCAGCACCTTCTCGACCGTCGGTATGCAGGCGAGCTTTTCATCCTCGCCAAAGATCGCACCCAGTGTGGCGTTCGTGATCTTCTCTGCCCCATGCTCCTTCGCCGCCGCCGTCGCCGCGCCGCTCGCGGCGAAAATCACGTCGTTCAGAACCTTGTTTTCCGTATGCGATGCTGCCATCTTCGTGCTCATTTTATATGAAGCCTCCCACTTGCCTTGTTTCCTGCGGAATCACCGGATGTATCGGCGCTCCCTTATTTCTTCATCGAGTCCCGCTCAGCCGCGCGGAAAGAACTCGTCGTGGATCGCGTTCGCCGCTTCCTTGAGCTTATCCTTCGTGATCAGGCAGGAAATGCTGATTTCCGACGTGCTGATGATGTCAATGTTGACGTCCGCCTTCTGCAGGGCACCGAACATGCGCGCCGCGATGCCGGGGTTGCCGAGCATGCCGACACCGACGATGGAAACCTTCGCGACATTCTCCTCGACGAGAACCGACACGGCGTTGAGCTTCTTCTTGACGTCCTCGACAATCTCACGCGCCGTTTCGAGATCGTCGACGGCGACGGTGAAGACCATGTCCGTCACGTTATGCTCGATGTTCCGCACGCTCTGCACGATCATGTCCACGCTCACATTGGCGTCAGCGAGCGCAGAAAAGAGGGAATGTGCGACGCCTGGCTGGTTCGGCACGCCCATGACGGCGAGCTTTGCCACCTTGTCGTCGTGTGCCAGCCCCCTGATTTCAAAATCCTTCTCTTCCATTGTATAAGCCTCCCTGATCATCGTGCCGGTTTTCTCGGTAAACGTCGAGCGTACATGGATGGGAATGCCGAAGTGCTTGCCCATTTCCACGGAGCGCGGCTGCATGACGCCCGCGCCGAGGCGCGCCATCTCCAACATCTCGTCGTAAGTAATCTCCTGCATCTTGCGTGCACCTTGGACGAGGCGCGGGTCGGCAGAGTAAATGCCGTCCACATCCGTGAAAATCTCGCAGCTGTCCGCAGCGAGAGCGCCCGCAAGAGCCACAGCCGAGGTATCTGAGCCGCCGCGTCCGAGCGTCACGGGATCGCCGAAGGAGTCAGCGCCCTGGAAGCCCGCAACGACGACGATATTTCCCTCATTGAGCGCTTCCTCGACGCGCTTCGGCTCAATGCCTACGATGCGCCCCTTCGTATGCACGGAGTTCGTGCCCATGCCGACCATCGCGCCCGTCAAAGAGACCGCCTTATGCCCCATCGAGCAGAACGCCATCGCCAAGAGCGCGATGGAAACTTGCTCGCCCGTCGTCAACAGCATGTCCATCTCACGCGCATAATGGTACGGATTCTTGTCTATGCCGCGCGCCAGCTCGATGAGATCATCGGTCGTGTCTCCCATGGCGGAGACGACGACGACGACCTTGTCCTCGGGCTTCATGCCATCGAGGACACGCCGCGCCACCGCTTTGATTTTTTCCGTAGTGGCAACCGAGCTGCCGCCAAACTTCTTTACGATCAGAGCCATAACTTCCTCCTAGATTGCCCGTCGACAAGAAAAATGTCACGAGCAAAAATGTCCTTTGAGAATGGTCATTCGTTACAAAATCTCAAGAAATGAGCTTGACCGCCTTATATTATACAAGAATTTCATGTCCACGTCTAGCGAGAAACAAAAAAATACAAAATGCGCAACGCGAAAAAAATCATTGTCGCTCATGGAAAATTATGCTATACTTCATCAAAATATATTTATTATCATTTTCAAGGAGGATTCTTATGAACTCGTGGAAGCATTCATGCCGTCTGCTCTCCTTCGCAGGCGCCGTGACATTCGGCGTTCTCTCGGGCTTCCTTGCGCAGGCGGCAGCCGCACCTGCACCCGAATCACAGGGAGAAGGCGCCGTGAACAAGCGCGATACGCAAACGACCTTCGTCCTCGATGAAATCATCGTCACTGCCAACCGCAGCCGCGAGCCGCTGACACTCGACACCGATCCCAAGCGCCCGCGCCAGCCCGTGCCGGCGGCGGACGGCGGCGGCTACCTGAAGAACCTGCCGGGCTTCTCCCTCGTGCGCAAGGGAGGCATCAGCGGCGATCCCATGCTGCGCGGCATGGGCGGCACGCGCCTGAACGTACGCATGGACGGCGGCAACATGTTCGGCGGTTGCCCAGGGCGCATGGATCCGACGACGACCTACGCTTTTCCCGAGACGTTCAGTCGCATCATCGTGCGCAAGGGGCCGCAAAGCGTGCGCGACGGCGCGAGCATCGCCGGCACCGTTCTCTTTGAACGCGAAACGAAGCGCTTTCAAGAGCCGGGTATACAGGGCAATGCGATCCTCACGTTCGGCAGCAGCCATCGCTTCGACGATCTTCTTGATGTCACAGCAGGCGACAAGAGGGGCTATGTGCGCCTCATCCAGACGCGCAACTATGCTGACGACTACGCCGACGGCAGCGGCAAGCACATCCATTCGGGCTACGGACGCTATAGCTTGTCGGGCATCGTCGGTCTCACGCCGGACAAGGACACCCTGCTTGAGCTTGCCTACGACATGAGCCGTGGCCATGCAAAATTCGCCCACGCCATGATGGACGGCAGCCAGTTCGACCGCGATAGTTGGACATTCAAGTACCAACGCGCCAACCTCTCTCCCGTCGTCACGAACCTCGATGTGACGTTCCACCACGCCGTCATCGATCACATCATGGACAACTATTCGCTGCGCTCTGCGGGAAAGATGGGCACGGACGTCAAGCGCACGCAGTACGGCGTCCGCGCCATCGCGGAGCTTGCCTTTACGCCGCGCAGCACGGGCGCTTTCGGCTTCGAGCTGCAAAATCAGGAACATGCCTTTGCCAGTGCCTTCAAGAACCGCCCCATCGGATCCTTTCGCGATGATATGGGCATCCGCTCCTTCGGCGTATTCTTCGAACACGATTACCGCCTGCGCCCGCGCACCTATCTGCACAGTGGCATCCGCTACGATCGCGTGACGAACGACTATCACAACTATTCGGCTTACAACATGATGGGCAGAAAGACGATGGATCTCGTACCGGGCGAAACCGCCGACAACGCTTACAGCGGCTTCATCCGTTACGAGTACGACTACGCCTCCCTCCCCCTGACCTTCTACGTCGGGCTTGGCCACGCAGAGCGTCCCGCCGATTATTGGGAGTCCTTCCAGACGTGGAAGGCGCACAGCAATCGTGTGAACGGACAGACCGCTTCGCCAGACGCCTCTCGTCCGAGCCGTGAGCGCAATACGCAGCTCGACCTTGGCTGGCTCTACGCACGCGGACAGGATCACGGCAGCCTTTCCTTCTTCTACTCGCATATCAACGACTTCATCCTGCGTCTGCCGTCGAGCGCTTACGGCAACGTAGACGCGCGTCTCTACGGCATGGAAGCGGAATATACACACAGCTTCTCGCCGCAATGGTCCGTGACGGGCACGCTTTCCTTCACACGTGGCAACGACACGACAAACAATGCTCCGCTGCCGCAGATCGCACCGCTCGAAGGAAGCCTCTCGACGAAATATCGTCAGGGCAAATGGGAAGCGAACCTTCTCTGGCGTCTAGTCGACAAGCAGAACCGCTATCGTGCGGGGTACGGCAGCGAGACGGGCATCGACCACGGCCCGACGGGCGGCTTCGGCATCATTTCTGCAAGCTGCGCCTACCGTGCAAACGACAACCTCTTTTTTTCCCTGGGCGTCGACAATCTTTTCAACAAGAATTACGCCGAGTTCGTCAGCTACAACGAGGCCGCCATCAGCAACCTCGGCATCACCGCCCACGACCATATCAATGAGCCGGGCAGAACTTTCTGGTTCAAGACAAACTATCAGTTCTGAAACAGATTCCTTATCTCCGCAAACGAAAAAATCCCGCAGATCACATCGCTCTGCGGGATTTTCTCGTTCGCTCCGCTTCATCGCGCTGCATGGACAAAATCGCCCGATCTGTGCTATATTGCGGGAAAAGGAAGTGATTGCATGGGAAAGACGCGGCTTATCGTGCCGGAAGGACTGACTTGTATGGCGCTTCGGGAGTTTCTGCAAAAGGAGTGCGGCTTCTCCACGACGCTCTGGAAGAAACTGCGGCGTTCGGGCACGTTCTCGCTGAACGGCCTCCCCGCCAACGCCGCACAGACCCGCATCAAAAGCGGCGATGAACTTTGCTGGCATCTGGCGGAAGAGAGCCGCATCGCGTCCGAAAACATTCCGCTCGACATTCTCTATGAGGACGCGGCTCTTCTCATTGTCAACAAGCCTGCAGGCATGCTCGTTCATCCGACGGGTGGTGAGTACAGTCATACGCTCGCCAACGCCGTGCTCTTTCACTACGAAGCGCACGGCGAAAAGCACGCCTTTCATCCCGTGCACCGCCTCGACCGCCAGACGAGCGGACTCGTGCTCATCGCCAAGGAGGCGCACGTGCAGCACCTCTTGTCCGCACATAATGCAATCGAGCGCATCTACCTTGCCGTCATCGAAGGCTCACTGCCCGAGCCTTGCGGCACGATCGCCGCGCCCATCGCGCGCCGCCCCGGCAGCATCATTGAACGCATAGTTTCCCCTGCGGGAAAATGCGCTGTCACGCACTATGAGACGCTTGCAGAACACGGCGGGCTTTCGCTTCTCGCGCTTCGCCTGGCGACGGGACGCACGCATCAGATCCGCGTCCACCTAGCGCACCTCGCCCATCCGCTCCTCGGCGATGACCTCTACGGCGGCAGAACGGATCGCATCGCCCGTCAAGCGCTGCACGCCCATCGCCTGCGCCTTCGTCACCCGTCGAGCGGCGAGGAAATCACTGTACATGCACCTCTTCCTGCAGATATGTCCGCCTTTTTCCCCGAAATCTGCGGTAATTTCTCTCTTTTCACGAAAGATTCATGACGCTTTCATTAAATTATGATATAATAGAGCGGTAAACGAGTATCATCTATTCATAGGAGGTTGAGATCATGCCACTCATCGGAACAAAAGAAATGTTCAAGAAAGCCCACGAGGGCGGCTACGCCATCGGCGCTTTCAACGTCAACAACATGGAGATTGTTCAGGGCATCACCGAAGCGGCAGCAGCTGTGAAGTCTCCCATCATCCTGCAGGCTTCCGCCGGTGCGCGAAAGTATGCGAAGCCCGCCTACCTCAAGCACCTCGTACAGGCTGCGCTCGAATGCGAGGATCTGCCCATCGCCCTGCATCTCGACCACGGCCCGGATTTCGAGACGTGCAAGTCCTGTATCGACGACGGCTTCACCTCCGTCATGATCGACGGCTCGCACCTGAGCTTCAAGGAGAACATCGAACTTACGAAGCGCGTCGTCGAGTATGCCCATGCACATGGCGTCGTCGTTGAGGGCGAGCTTGGACAGCTCGCGGGCATCGAGGACGATGTAAAGGTCGCCGCAGAGGATGCGCACTACACGCGTCCCGAAGAGGTCGAGGAATTCGTCTCTAGCACGGGCGTCGACTCCCTCGCGATCGCCATCGGCACGAGCCACGGCGCCTTCAAGTTCAAGCCCGAGCAGTGCACGAAGAACGCCCAGGGCGTGCTCGTACCGCCCGAACTGCGCTTCGACATCCTCGCGGAAATCGAAAAGCGCCTGCCGGGCTTCCCCATCGTACTGCACGGCGCCTCGTCCGTCATTCCCAAGTACGTCAAGATCATCAACGACAACGGCGGCAACCTCGCTGACGCCATCGGCATCCCCGAGGATCAGCTGAGGAAGGCGGCGAAGTCGGCGGTCTGCAAGATCAACATCGACTCCGACCTGCGCCTCGCCATGACGGCGGGCATCCGCGAGCATTATCAGCAGCATCCCGAGCACTTCGATCCGCGCCAGTACATCGCACCGGGACGCGACTACATCCGCGAACTCGTCGAGCACAAGATCAAGGAAGTCCTCGGCTCCGACGGCAAGGCCGCAGAGGTCATGGCGCTCTTGAAGTAAGCTCAGACGCTTTACGAACATTGTGCACCGCCTCCATAAACGTTCTTCCAAAATCGTGCAGAAAGCATCTTTCTGCACGATTTTTATATTTTGATATTTATTTTCAATTTCGTTTACTTTCTGCATGCATAGAGGTATAATAGAACTGGAAACGATTTAAGGAGGTATGCAAAATGAATCAAGAGCAGCTCAATCGCATGACCAGCGGCAAGGGTTTCATCGCCGCCCTCGACCAGAGCGGCGGTTCGACACCGAAGGCGCTGAAGGCTTACGGCGTCGATGAGAGCGCCTATTCCAACGACGAGGAGATGTTCACGCGCGTTCATGAGATGCGCACGCGCATCATCAAAAGCCCCTCGTTCACAAAGGAGCAGATTCTCGCGGCCATCCTCTTCGAAAACACGATGGATCGCAAGATCGACGACCTCTATACGGCAGACTACCTGTGGGAGAAGAAAGGCATCGTGCCGATTTTGAAGGTTGACAAGGGACTCGCCGCCGAGAAGGACGGCGTACAGCTCATGAAGCCCATCGACGGACTCTCCGCCCTCCTCGACCGCGCCGTAGAGCGCCATATCTTTGGCACGAAGATGCGCTCCGTCATCAAGGAGGCGAACAAAGAGGGCATCAAGGCTGTCATCGAGCAGCAATTCGCCGTCGGCAAAGAAATCATCGCCAAGGGACTCGTCCCCATCTTGGAGCCGGAAGTCGACATCCATTGCGCCAAGAAGGAAGAAGCGGAAGCCATCATGCTCGAAGAAATCAAGGCGAACGTGGCGAAGCTTCCCGCTGCCGACAAGATCATGCTCAAAGTCACGATTCCGACGAAGGAAAATCTCTATGAAGAACTCATGAAGGATCCGCACGTCGTGCGCATCGTCGCTTTGAGCGGCGGTTACCCGCAGGATGAGGCCAACGAGAAACTTGCCAAGAATCGCGGCCTCATCGCCAGCTTCTCCCGCGCCCTCGCGCAGGATCTTCGCGCAAGCCAGAGCGACGCCGAGTTCGACAAGGTTTTGAAGACCGCCATCGACGGCATCTACAGGGCCTCGATCACCTGAGAAAGCGCAGATCATCCAGTATGCCTCTGCCGCGCATACAACGCATGAAATCGACAGCGGCATCACCGAGCGCCTTTCGCCGGAGAACGTATCCTGTATAGTGAACAGTCAAAAGCCCCGCTTGTGCGCCCTCTCTTTCGAGAGGCGCTCAAGCGGGGCTTTGCCCATTATCCCGCAAAATCATCAAAAACCTTCCACCATCATACCCCCTGCCTCGCTGCGCGCTGCTGCACGCCTGCCCGCTGCCGAAATCTCCACGCTGTAAGCGTCCGACTCCGTACCGCGCAGAGGTTTCCTCGCCTCATGCGTCTCCTGCTTCTTCTCGCGCCGCGCCGTTTCTTCAAAAAAGGAAATCGGCGCAAGCGGCTTCACACGGTGCAGCCGTTCCACCTGGACATCCATTCGGAAAACCTCCTTCCATGAAAGTTCTGAATGAACGAAGGTTCTGAATCCTCTTTCTACTTATATTATAGCCGCTGACGCACGTTTTGTTAAGCATTTTTTTCCTGTGTCATCCATTTTCATATATGCGTGCAGATTACACAAACTCCTATTTCAAATGCTTCTTCAAGACCCGCCTGCCGAGGTAAATGCCGATGAAGCCGCCCGCGAAGGCGATGGCCATGCCCGCCGCCAAGAACCACCCCGTACTGTGCGCGACCATCTTCTCGATGAACTGCATATCCATGCCCGCTGCCTGCCACTTCGCCATATTCTGCTCCAAGAAGAACAGCAGCGGAATCGCACCGCCGAAGACGTAGGCGCTCTGAATCAAACCGTAGCCGACCGCCACGATCGGCGTCCTGCAGCCGAACCGATGGACGATGAGATCGACGACGAAGGCCGTTGCTGTGACCGTGCCGACGAACGGCACATACATCATGCCCGAAAAGCCCGCGAAGAGCGCCGTGCTGATGCCGATGAACAAGGTCAGTGCGCCGAACTTCGGGATCTTCTTCGCGACAAAAAGCACGATCGTGCCGAGCAGTACACCGATGACGGCGGGACTCAGCGCGTGCATCATCGGCGCCATCAGTACCGTGAGTGCGCCGATGCCCATGACGAGTACGCCATAGACCGCCGCCAAGATACCAATCAAAACAAAATCACTGATTTTCCATGCTTTCATTGCCTCTCCTCCAAACTTCCATTCATTCGCCAACGCACCGCAGTCGTTCCGTAAACATGCGCTTGAGCGCCCCGTCCGCCCCCAAGGGAAAATCCTCGGCGATGCGTCCGTCCTCAAGCAGGACGACGCGATTGCACGAGTTCATGATAAACTCCGCATCGTGCGTGATGATGACGGCGGCATTGCACTCCCCGGTAAATTCGCCGATCAGCGAGCATACCGTCCGCATATTGCGGTAGTCAAGACCGCTCGTCGGCTCGTCAAAAATGCCGACGCGCTTGCCCAACAGGCATGCACCGGCAATGACGAGCCGCTGCTTCTGCCCCATCGAGAGCCGCGTCGGATGCTCGTCGAGCCATGGCGTGAGACGAAAATTCTCCAGAACCTTGCGGATGCGCGCGTCGATGTCCGCCGCACCTTCTGCACCGAGCAGGAGATCATGATAGACGCTCGAACCGAACAGCTGAAAATCCACATTCTGCATCACATAGCTGACGGCGCGGCTGCGCCTGCTGCAGGGAATCACCTCGCCCGCCGCACGAACCTCGCCCGCCCTCTCCCTAAGAAGTCCGCAGATCACCTTCGCGAGCGTCGATTTGCCGCAGCCGTTCCTGCCCAAGAGAGCGACGCGGTCGCCTTCATAGATGTCCAGAGAAAGCCCCTGCAATACATCCTTATCCTGCGCATAGCCGAAGGAAATATCTGCGAGCGACAAGAGCGGTGCAGCCGTCCTCTTTGCGGGCGACTGCACGGCGTCCGTCTCGCCGAAAGGATCGACGCCGCGCACGCCCGCCTCATGCAGCGCTTCATTCGTCAGCGACGATAGCGCCGCGCCCTCGTACACGCGACGAATCGTGCCGTCCTGCATGAGGAACAGTCGGTCCGCAATACCGCAAAGATAATAAAGACGATGCTCGGCGACGACGATCGTGCAGCCATGCGCCTTGAGCGAGGCGAGCAGACCGCGCAGCTCCTCGATTGACGGATAATCGAGATTTGCCGACGGCTCGTCCATGAGCAAAACGTCCGTCTTGAGCATCAACGCCGAAGCAATCGCGATCCGCTGCTTCTCCCCACCCGAAAGCGCCGAAAGCTTGCGCCCCAAGAAGCGGTCAAGCCGCAGCATCTCCGTGACAGTGCGCAGGCGGTGCTCGATCTCTTCCGGCGCGACGCCGAAATTCTCACACGAAAACACGAGATCGGACAAGACATCGAGGGTAAAAAACTGATTGTCGGGATTCTGAAACACTGTCGCCGCCATGCGCGAGATGTCGCCGATGCGCATATCGCGGCAGTCCTTGCCGTCGAGCAGCACCGTACCCGCCGTCTCTCCCTCGTAAAAGTGCGGACAAAGCCCATTGATTGAGCGCAGGAGCGTCGACTTGCCGCAGCCGCTTTCACCCGCTATGACGACGACTTCGCCGCGATGAATCGTGCAGGTATTGCCGCAGATGCTCCTCCGCCCCTGTTCCTTATATTGAAAGCCGACATTCTGCAGATCAATCATGCGATTTCCCTCATACAAACGTACATAGAACGAGCGAAGCAGTCGAAATGACGAGCATCGCCGTATCCTTCGCCGTCATACGCACATCGAAGTACGACGTGCGCCGCGCACCAGATGCGTAGCCCTTGACGAGAGCCGCACCCGAGAACTCCTCCGTAATCTTCTCGCTGCGAAACAGCATCGGCACGATCAGGTACTCGATTGCCTTCATCGGATGAAGCGCGACGAACTTCAGCGAGATGGGAATACCGCGCAGGCGCATGGCGTCAAGGATGACGCGAAAATCCGCCGCCATCGCCGGCAGATAGCGGATCATCACAACGATGCTCAAGACAATACCACTGTGCAGGTGCAGCCGATCAAGCGCAGTCGTGATCTCCGCGATATTCTTTCCTTCCTTCAGCGCAAATCCGAGTCCGACGAAGGGATAGACGCGCAAAGCGAGAAAGAGAAGCATCTGCACCAAGAATACGACGGCGTTTTGCACGCCCGCCTCCAGCGCCATGCCGAGCGCATACTGCAGGGCTGCGAGCGCCGCAAAACCGACGCTGTACCTAGCCACCTGACGCCATGCGCCCATATCCGCCAAAGCAGCGGCGGAAAGCGCAAAGGAACAAAGCAAGACCGATTCCGAGCCGGAAATGATCAAGAAGAACATCAGCAGGATATTCAGATATAAGATCGTACGAAAATCGAGCGTCCTGCGCTTCTTCGTCAGCATCAAGCATGACCTCTTCCCCAAACAACATTTAAATAAGGCGATAGATGAAACCATCCATCGCCTTATTCATTGTATCAATTTTTTCTCGTATTGGCAACCATTCTCTTTCTTAACCCAGATGAGTCTTTTGTGCCGCTCCGTCGAAGATGGAATCCGCTCCAAAATTCGCACTGCCGGATCAAAGCAAGCTGTGCATCCTGCCAAGCTCCTGCACGCGCTCCATGGAGAACTTCGATAGGCGTGCAATCGTCTCAAGCGGCAGCTTGTCGCGCAGCATCTCCAAGACAATATCGACCTTCCCCTGCTCCATGCCCTCGGCACGTCCGCGCTTCATGCCCTCAGCTCGTCCACGTTCCATGCCCTCTTCAAAACTGGCCTCTTCGAAATCTTTTTGGTTCCATTCGAAATTCACCATATCGACGACCTCCCTTTCGTGCTGCTGCAAAAATTCTTTCATGATATCATGCTCTTCACAGGAATGAGATGTCATTTTTTATTTGCGACAGGAATGTTCCGTCGAGCGTCACGATTTGCAGCGGTTCTTCTGTATACGATCTTTCATGCAGTGCTCCGGCGACTTCTTTTAGTCGCGTTTCTTCGTTGAAGTACATGCGAAAGACCGTATCTTGATATTGTCTGCCTTTCTTCTCTTTTTCCATCGCAGTCTCTCCGTCTCGCTGAAAGTCCTTTTTCCTGTCCCTATTATAGCATAAATCGCGACATGCAAACAGCCCGACGGATTGCCGTCGGGCTGTTTGACGTCTTCTTCTCGATTTTCGTCCTTAGAAACGATAGGTGAGCTGCACCCTTGCGTAGTCGCCGAGGCTGAAGCGCTCGGGGCCGTAGAGGGTGTCGCGTGCGCCGATGCCTTTGGCGCCGAAGGTGTAGAAGGCTTCGACGAGGAGGTTTTCCATCGGCACGTAGCCCGCACCGACGGTGAAGCTCTTGATACCGTCGAGGTAGCGGTCGGGCAGCGCTTCCGTGCCGTTGCCGCCGAAGAAGGAG
>ERZ773067.1352-NODE-1352-length-13294-cov-2.896669_pt1 | contig 13294 bp, 11 predicted proteins | sample MGYA00580622_ERZ773067 | MGnify/ENA primary metagenome ERZ773067 (study PRJEB29015, sample SAMEA2737998) | human oral metagenome | biome: human oral; feature: human-associated habitat; material: dental | place: China | collected 2113 ...
AATATATAGGATGGGAGAAAAATACTACTTATACTGTAATTAAGCGTCTTATAGACAAGGGAGCCTTGTAAGAAATAAAATCAGAATCGTCTATTTCTACCTGATTTCCTTTAAAAACCGGTGTACCATTCACCATTCTAAGATTACAGGTAGCCTTTTTACCGCAGGAACATACATTTTTCATCTCGGTTATTGAATGAGCAAGCTCTAACAGCCTTGAGCTGGCAGGGAATCCATCCATCCTGAAGTCAGTTCTGAGACCATAACATATAACCGGTATGTTCAGCACTACCGCTACCCTATACAACTGTTCTATCTGAGGTACTGTGAGAAACTGTACCTCATCCACCAATATACAATCAAGCTTTGAATTATAATTCTTAAAATATTCAAATAAATCCAGTTCTTCATTTACAAGTAAATCCACTTCCCTCTTAATTCCGAGACGGCTTGTTACACAAGCTTTCATCTTGGTATCGACAGCAGGCTTTATAATGATAGCCTTCTGTCCGCTTTCCGAATAATTATGTGCAGTCTGTAAAAGTGCTGTGGTTTTACCGCAATTCATTGCTCCGTAGCGAAAATATAACTTAGCCATTAAAATCTCCTAAAAACATCATATTTGAGTAAAATAATTCTTTATAAAATACCCTTTAATATAATATCACAGTATGGAGATTATTCAAGTTAAAATAGATTTAAATTATAAATATTACTTCATAAAATATCTATAACCTCACCTGCCAAAGCTTTGTTCATACTTCTTACTGCACAGAATTTTCCGCACATACTACAGGTGTCGGAATGGTCATCTTCCGGTAAACGGCTGTCTCTTATTGCTTTTGCAGTTGTCGGATCAAGTGCTTCTGTCCATTGTGCATCCCAATCAAGTGCCCTTCTGGCATTAGCCATTCTGTCATCCTGCTCTCTTGCTCCCGGTATTCCTTTAGCAATATCAGCTGCATGAGCAGCTATTTTGCTTGCTATTATTCCCTGTCTTACATCATCTACATTTGGAAGTGCAAGATGCTCAGCAGGAGTTACATAGCAAAGGAAGGCTGCCCCTGACCAAGCAGCTATAGCCCCTCCTATGGCTGAAGTGATGTGGTCATAGCCCGGTGCTATATCTGTAACCAAAGGTCCAAGTACGTAAAAAGGTGCTCCTTTACAGATAGTTTGCTGAATCTTCATATTAGCAGCTATTTGATCCATAGGTACATGTCCGGGTCCTTCAACCATAACCTGTACATCTCTCTTCCAGGCCCTTTCTGTAAGTTCTCCAAGCTTAATTAGCTCCTCTATCTGTACTCCGTCAGTTGCATCTGCAAGACATCCCGGTCTGCAGGCATCGCCAAGGCTGATAGTCATATCATATTCACGACAAATCTCAAGTATTTCATCATAATATTCATAAAAAGGGTTTTCTTCACCAGTCATGCTCATCCAGGCAAATACAAGACTTCCCCCACGACTTACTATATTCATTTTTCTTCCGCTATTTCTTATCTGTTCAATGGTCTTCCTTGTTATTCCACAATGCAAGGTAACAAAGTCTACTCCATCCTCTCCATGAAGCCTTATTACATCTAAAAAATCCTTCGCAGTTAGTTCTTTTAAGTCTCTTTTAAAATGAATAACTGAGTCATAAATAGGTACAGTTCCTATAATTGCAGGGCATTCTATACATAATTTTCTCCTAAAAGTTGTGGTGTCACCATGACTTGAGAGATCCATAATTGACTCTGCTCCAAGTTCAACAGCCTGCATTACCTTTTTCATTTCTATGTCATAATCCTTGCAGTCACGACTTATACCTAGATTTACATTGATTTTTGTTTTAAGCATACTGCCTACTCCATTGGCATCCAGACATTTATGATTAATATTTGCAGGAATTACAATCTTACCTTCTGCAACCAATGGTAAAACTTCCTCTATTCTCCTATTTTCCTTTGATGCAACTTTTTTAAGTTCAGGAGTGATAATACCTTTTCTTGCAGCCTCCATCTGAGTACAATATTCTCTTTTCATTTTACTTTCCCTTTCTTAAAATATAGCCGTGGTCCAAAGGACCACTACCTTTTCCTAAATTCAAATCTGATTTCAGTATTTCAGTTATATAGTTTTTCGCAAGAATCACACTTTCATTCAGAGTATAACCTTTGGCAAGGTTAGCTGCTATTGTACTTGAAAGCGTACAACCACTTCCATGTGTATTAGGGTTGGCTATCCTATCGCTTCTTAACCAGGTCTTTTTACCTGATTTTTCATATAATAAGTCATCACAAGCTCCTTTCCTATGACCACCCTTGACAAGTACATTGCACTCAAAGCTTGAAGAAAGCTTTTCAGCCATTCTCTCTATATCAAAATCTGTTATTTCCTCTTTAAGATTATTTTTTTCACCAAGCATCTCAAGTAAAGTACTAGTTTCTAACAAATTTGGAGTAATAAGCTTAGATATAGGAAACAGATATTTTATCATGGCTTCTACTACATCTTTATTTGCCAGCTCTGCACCGCTTGTAGCAATCATAACAGGATCAACTACAAGATTTTCAACTTCATAGAATTTCATTAGATCAGCTATCATTTTTACCTGTTCAGTTGAAGCTATCATACCTGTTTTAACAGCTTGTGGAGATATATCAGTAAAGACAGCCTCAATTTGTTTTTTAAGAAAACATGTATTGACTGATAATATATCTACTACACCTGTAGTATTTTGAGCGGTAAGTGCTGTTATGGCAGACATGGCATATACATCATTGGCAATCATTGCCTTTATATCTGCCTGAATACCTGCACCACCGCTGCTATCACTTCCGGCTATTGTAAGTACGCTTTTCATATTTTACCTATACCTCCATTTGATGCTTCAATAGGTCTATAATGTTCATTTTTTCCATACTAAATATTAAGAAGGCAGCAATCAGGCTTCCACCTGCTGTACTTACTAAAAATGGGATTACAAAGGCAAACATTGCAACATCTTTACTCATAATAAGGCTTGCAACAGGAAAAGCCAATATTCCTCCTATGATTCCGGTTCCGATAACCTCAAATATACAAGTTGTCCAAAGCATCTTTGTGTATTTATATGCCATTCCGCAAAGGAAGGCACCTACCATACTTCCCGGAAAAGCAAGTAAGGTACCGGTTCCTAAGATATTTCTAATCAATGATGTGGCAAAAGCAGCTCCTACTCCATAAGCCGGTCCTAAAAATACTGCTAAAAGAACATTTATTATATGTTGAGTAGGAAAACATTTTGCTGCTCCTAATGGTATATTAAGTGGTGAAAGAGCCACCCCGACTGCTATGAACATTGCTGCAATTACTAATTTTTTTACTTTTACATTTTTCATTTTTCTCTCCTTTTATTTTCTAAAGATAAGTTTTACCAGTTTTTCAGTTTTTCTCTAAGTAAAACTGTATTATGTTTAATATCTTTCTCATTAAAAATTGCTGAAATTACAGCTATTCCTGAAAGTCCCCTGCCTGATAATAAATCTACATTTTCATAGTTAATACCGCCAATGGCAACTACAGGAATTTTAACTGCCTGGGTAATAGCATTATATTCATTAAGCTGAATTTTAACTGCATCAGACTTAGTTTCTGAGCCGAAAGCGGCACCTGAACCCATATAGTCTGCTCCTTCTTTTTCAGCCAGTAATGCCTCTGTAAGGTTATGAGCAGTAGCACCTATAATTTTTTCATTCCCAAGTATTTTTCTTGCTTCTTTAATTGAACCATCCGACTGACCAAGATGTACGCCATCAGCGTCAGACAAGGCACAGACTTCTATGCTGTCATTTATAATAAGTGGTACTCCATAAATATTACAAATCTCTTTAACTGCTCTTGCAAGTTTTACCTCATCACTTATGGACATATGCTTCTCTCTAAGCTGTAATATGGTCATACCACCCTCTAAGGCTGATTCTACTTTGATACAGATGGTTTTAATATATTTATCAATATCTCCTGACTTATATCCTCCTATAATTCCATACAACTTATAGGTTTCTTTTAATATTTTCACAACCTTACTTACCCCTTTCACTTAGTCTGTCTAAAAGATTGATTAAATAACTTCCTGTACCATTTTGTCCTTTAGCTATAAGATCAAGCTCAGCTTGTTTTGCGGCAGTATTAAAATAACTAAATGCAGATACAACAGTTTCTTTATAATTATTTTCCTCAGCCAGATATACCCCTATTATACCTGTCAGCATACAACCACTTCCTGTTATTATATCAAGCAATTTGCTACCTCCCGGTATTTTAGTTATAGTATTTTGGTCTGATATTATATTCACCTCCCCTGTAGCTGCTATAATTGCCCCTGTTTTGTCTGATAAGAGCTTTAGGTCTTTGTGGCAAAGCTCTGTTATATTGCTGTCAACTCCCACAGCATTAGAATTTATTCCACAAAGTTTAGTTATCTCTGACTTGTTACCCTTTATACAGGTAAATGAAATATTCTCTAGCAATTCATTTACAATGTTTAGTCTAAATGCCGAAGCACCTACACCTACAGGATCGAGTACTACAGGAATACCGATTTCGTTTGCCCTTTTCCCTGCAATTAGCATAGCGTTAAGCTTTTCTTTGCTTGGCACACCTATATTTAATACAAGTGCCTTAGAATTTGATGTAATTTCAAATACCTCTTCAACCGCAGTTGCACATATTGCCCTTCCACCTGCTCCAAGAATTACATTTACAACATTATTCAGTGTTACTTCATTGGATATTACATGCACCAATGGCCTAATATTTTTCATTATCTACCACTCTTTCTCAACAAAAAAGGCAGGTAATACCATAGCATTACCTGCCCATATTTTTAAAATATAGACTTATATTTCCTACGTTGGCATTATCCAAATCAGGTATGAAGGTCGCAGTCCATTTCAGAACTGCCTCTCAGCAATTATAGCTCCCTTATATTCTTTATTTAATTTTACAAATTGATTCTACACCTAAAGTTTAATTATGTCAAATACGGTTTTGGCTATCTATGATATTCTATCTGTCAATATATAATAAAACTTTAAATTGTAATTATTTAATTCACTAATTACAGATGAATAACAGGTGATATACAAATAAGGTTTTCTATACTTGTATCCTTAACAAATAATTTGGGTATAATAATCTTATCTTCCTCATTTTTTAATGAATTAACAGGCAGAGAAAGTTCAGAACCCTCTTCTATATCTGTTGTAAAAGACTTAGTTTTAGTCTTAAAATTTATAATATATTTACTATTTTCAGAAGGAATAAATCCCGGCTTTTTAGCATCCCAAAGTTTTAATTTTAAATACTCTCCATTCTCTGAAATACTGCATATAAGAAGCATTCCCTTAGATACCCAGATATTACCCGTGTGTATGGCTTTTTCCAGTTCAGCATCTATATTGCCGTCAGACTCTCCTTCAATATAAGTTGCATATTGATTACCCATATCCCAATGCCCATGAAGATCCATCCCACAGGTGGCGGCTAAGTGCTTTCCTTCTAAAACAAGTTCTTCCCACCAAAGAAGCCCCTTTTCATTTACTTCATGAAGAGGCTCAGGATTATTAAATACCTCAATAAAGTCCACAGAAGAAAAATCATTCACCTTCATTTCAAACTTACAGCCTTTTGCAAAGGGAGCTCCAAAAGAGAAAGGATGTGCAATACCAACCAGTGCACCCTTGTTTTTTGCGGCATTGAATAAAAGCTCAGGCTTAAAAAAATCTATGGAATCCCAGGGCACATATACCGGAAGATTAAGACAGAGAATATGTCCGTAATAGGTGGTGTATTCCATTCCATAGATACACTTTATTTTATAGCTGCCTTTGTTTAACAACTCCTTGATTATAGAATGTCCCGATATTGTGTTGTGGTCGGTGATTGCAAATGCATCCACCTTATCTTCTTCCATTAATTCAATCAATTCTTTACAGGTAAGTGAACTGTCCGACTCTGTTGTATGGTTGTGAAGCTCTAATCTCTTAAACATCATTTCACCTCCCGATCTATATGCACACTTACTTCATAAGGAGTTTCGTCCATAAGCACATTAAATACCAATACGGTTACCTTGAGTACACCTTCAAGACTATCCGGTCTTACACAGCCTTCTGACAGTTCTGATGCTGAAAATATCATATGTCTTTCAAGTTTTTGCTTATGTATACAGCCTATAAATTCATCATTTAAGGTTGCCATAAGATGAATTTCCGTTTTCATATTATGAAGGCAGTTATCGAGTGCTTCATCATCATTTTCTCCGAGGCTGATCCCATATTCTTTCCTACAGAATTCTTTTAATTCCTCTAAAGGAACCAGATCAGCTGAAGGAAAATGCTGCTTTGAAAATTTCAAACAGATATCCAGTTTACTGCATTTAGCAGGCAGACATACAGTGTAGGTAATCTGACCGACAAAGCCTGCATTTAATAAACCCTTAACCTTATATAGTTCTTCCATCAAAGTTTATCCATCCTTTCTTTCACGTTTTCTGTACATTAATGGAGTAATACCTTCTGATTTTTTAAATACCCTGAAAAAATACTGTGTATCCTCGTACCCTACTTTTTTAGAAATATCGGCTACATTCTCTTCTGTATTTTTAAGATATTCTTTTGCAGCCTTCATTCTGAGTTCGGTAAGAAAATTTATAGCTGAACGGCTTGTTTTTTTCTTAAATTGTACTGAAAAATAATTTATATTCAGATTATACCTTTCTGCAATATCATTTATACTAATATCTTTATTAAAATTATTTTTCATAAATTCTATGGCAGATGAAATTTTCTCATCAACTGTCTTTTCTTTATCGACTCCCTTTTTAACCGATATTTCTATTATAGAGAGAAGTTCTGTCCTCATTTCTTCTATATTTTCAAATTTTCCGGTTTGAGAAAATCCTGAAAGCACAACTTCAACATCATTTTCATCATAATCGGATGAATTTCTCAGTAAGAGATTAAGCACCCTTACCCACATAACCCTAAGATAATTAATACCGTATTTTTGAAGTGCCTCTTTAGAAAATATGCCTAATACAGTATTTTTTGCCTTATCTGCTTCCTTTTTTTTGATATAACTTTCCAGATTGTTTAACTCGGAAATAGGAAAACTCTCAATAGCTACCTTCTTCATATCTTCATAAAAATATATATTGGCCTTACCGAACAGTATTCTTTGGTTTAAAGCTTTTTCTGCCTGTTTTTTGCATTTTTCATTGATAATCTTGGATGGCTTACTCATACCGAACGATAAAATTATATCCATATTTTTTTCAAATACAGCCTGCATACCTAAGAAGATTTTTTCCGCATCCTTTCTTAATCTCTTTTCGTCATAAGAATACAGTAGAATGAATAATTCTCCTTCATCAGTCAGATTATTTACAATTAATTTATCTGATTTGGTATTAAGCTCATTAAATACGTTTTTTATGGAAAATCTCAAAAGTCCGTTTTCGTTTTGGCTAAAACTTCCGCTTTCATAACTGCTTTGATTTATGCTTATTATGCCCAGAATAAAATAAGGGTTGGCATCTGTATTTTTACCGACCAGAGCCGGGTAATTTTTTTCAAGAAAAGGATAATTTCCTGTCTCATCGCTGTTTACCAGCAGATTAAAATCTTTTTCAAGAAGAAATTCAGCTTTTTCCCTCGAAAGTATTTCTTTACGAATAGAAGTATCTTTTATTTGTTTTTCATTCTTTAATTCAGATATAACCTTATCAATACTCTCTTTTAATTTAGATGAAGAAACGGGTTTTAATAAATACTCCGATATTCCGAGTGATATGGCTTTTTGAGCATAAGAAAACTCTGCATAGCCGCTTAAAAGAATAAATTTTACATTCTTTTTGGCTGACTTTGCGGCTTCGATAAAACTAAGACCATCCATTTCGGGCATTGATATATCTGTAATTACAATATCAGGCTTTGATACTTCTGTAACTTGAAGAGCTGATTTTCCTGTGTCAGCTTCAAATATTTCTTCAAATTCATAGCCAAGAAAATCAAGTTGTGCTATTATGCCTTGTCGTATAAGGCATTCATCATCTACTATTAAAATCTTGTACATAATAATCCTATTCTATTTTCCCGGCAGGAAAAGAAATTATACAACTGCTGCCACAATTTACCGAACTTTTTAACTTTAACCCGTACTCATTGCCATATATAAATTTGATACGTTGATTTACATTTCTTATTCCCACGCCCGTACTATCTTCATTATCAGTCACCGGACTATTAATTGAATTATTTATCATTTCTGCATAATTGCTATCCATTCCTATCCCATCATCTTCAATCCTTATAATAAGCTTGGACTCTTCTAAACTTACATTAATCTCTATGGTACCTCCGGTAGCTTTTGGAGCTATTCCATGTAAAATAGAATTTTCGATTATCGGCTGTAGTATAAATCTTGGGATAAGACAGTCTTCCACACCGTTTTCTATATCGTAGAATACCTCAAGTTTGTCACCATATCTGACTTTCTGGATAAAAATATAGTTTTCTATGTGTTTAAGTTCATCATTAAGCGAAACAAAGTCACCATAGTTTTTACCAAGGCTGTATCTGAATATTTCTCCTAACTTTCCTGCTATATCACCAATGATGAATACCTTGTTTACAGCTGCAATACTGCTTATTGTTTCAAGGGTATTATATAAAAAATGGGGATTAATCTGTAATTGCAAGTTTTTAAGTTCAAGTTTTTTTCTGTCCAGTTCCTGAACATAATTAGTTTTTATCAGCTTATCAAGTTTAACAAGCATGTGACTGAAATGTTCATCCAGTATTGAAATCTCATCATCACCTGATATGGCTTTTTTTACACTTAAATCACCTGTTTCAGCGGATTTAAATTTATCCACCAATAAGTTTACCCTCTTTGAAAAGCGTTTTGCAAAGATGCCTGATACAATTACCACTATGAAAATAAGAACGAATAATACAGGAAAAAATATGTTTATAATTTGATTTTTTTTACTGATTAATTCTTTGTTTCCAAAAGCAAGTAATACATTAAGCCCAAGATTATTTAATTTAAAATTATATATGACAAAATCATCTATGGTAAGGTTTTCACTTTCATTAAATGAATCATTACTCAGTATTTTTTTCTGAATTTCTTTATCCATTGCCGTTTCGGAGTATAAAATATTGCCTTCTGTATCAGATAAAATTACATCAAATGAATTATTACCTCTGTCTCTTGAAGTAAGTCTGAACATTCTGTTTAAGTTAACATCTAATTTAACTGCACCAATGTTATTTTGAACAAGAGATTTTGTGTCAAGATTATATATTTCATATACTATGGAAGCTATATTTATCTGAAGATTTTTATTCACCACAGATGGATAGATGAACCATTTTCCGGGTTTGTTTTTATAATAACCGTACCAGCCTTCTTTTTTAGCAACATTCCATGTAGAGGCACTTCTTCCATATATATCGTTATCTTTGATCTTTGTATAGACTATGCAATTATTTATTTCATTTCTGCCTTCAAGCAGGAGGCTCTTGAATATTTCCTCACTAACTGATTCCCCCTTGATGTAGGGGGAATCGGATTTACTTAAAAGCTGTTCTGATATTATTGTGTTTTTTGAAACTACAAGTATACCTGTTTCAAGTCTGGTAAACTTATCTTTAATGTTATTTATGTATTGCAGTCCTATCTGCTTATACGAGGCATTAAGCTCTTTCTCGGCAGTATTTTCCAGATTTTTAAACAATATTGTACTGGCAAGAATAATCGGTACAAGACTGATTAAAAGCGAAAATACAAGAAACTGCCTAAAAATTGTTTTGGGGTGTTTTCCGGTGTTGCTCATTTTATAAATATTACCTGTCCATTCCGATAACCATCAAAATCAGTTATAATGCAGTCACGCTTCTCGCAACCATTATAACCCCCAAATTACCATACATCTGCAAAATATCGTAATTTTAGTCTGCTGGCTGATTACAATATTTTGCAAGATGTTTAGCGAATAATTTGGGATAAATTATTTGGGGTTATTGATTATTTAAACATTATTGTCTTAATTTCATAAGGCTTTACCTTAACTTTCACAGGCAGAGTTTTCCAAGCTTCAATAGGATTTTCCATAAGGTCAGCCTCACACCAGCTGTTAAAATTTAACTTAGTATCAATGTTTATTTCATTTCTTCTGCCTGTAAATTCATGGAAACGAAGTATAAAAGCTTCTTCATTTTCAGCTTTTTTAAGTGCATCCACTACTATATTAGACTTATCAAAACTTATAAGGCTGATATCACTAAAACCTGTCTCCCCCTCAAATACAGTTACAGGAGAGTTTAAGTCAAAAGCTTCTTCCTCAAGTCCTGATTCATGCCATTCCTCTTTATGAGGATACAGACTGTAAGTAAATTCATGTGTACCATAGTCAGCATTGTAGTCAGGATCGGTAGCGGACTTCAACAGGGATAACCTTATTGTATCTTCTTTTATATCATAACCGTATTTACAGTCGTTAAGAAGAGCTACTCCATATCCTGTTTCAGACAGTTCAGCCCATTTGTGAGCAACTACTTCAAACTTGGCAGCCTCCCAGGAAGTATTCCTTGTAATAGGCCTTACTATATTACCTTCCTGTATATCATATCTTGCAAATACACCTCTGATATCCACTGGAAAAGCTGTTTTAAGAATTTTTTGACGTTCTTTCCATTCTACAACTGTCTTAAAGTCAATTCTTCTCTTATGATTATAGAGGCACATAGTCTGTATAATCTTTGAATCATTATAATTATAAGTGAAATCAATAAAATATCCAAGTTCATTTTTAGTTTTTATTATATTACCGTCACAGGATATCTCTTCTTTTTTAAGGTCAATGGTTGACTCAAGTTCCCAGGCATCAAAACAGCGTGGCTTATCTTCAAAAATCTGAAAAACATTGGCAAATTTTCCTTCAGGAATAATTTCACGCTCTGCTGATTTATCATATAATCTTACAAGTCTTCCCTGCTTATCCCAGGAAACTATATAAAAAGGTGTTTCTATACTGTCTTCAGTAAGAATTTCCTGACTTGCTTTATTGTCTATAACATTTCTGCTAATTACAGTAAATGAAACAGGTTTAAGTTTTTTGGCATAAACCAAATCATTTTCCCCTGACTTGTGACAAGGAAGAATGTTGCCATTACTGTCCTTATATTCGTAACTTGTATCACCTGCAGGTATTTTAACTATAGAATCTCTTTCCCAGTTTGCCTGATTAAACAGTGTAAATACATTATCTTTATCAGTTATAAATGCAGATGTTGAAGCTTCCTTTATATTGTCAATGTAAGACAGGGCTCTTTCATACTCTTTATGGCTGTCTTCATAAACTTCGTGAATGGACGAACCCGGAAGTATATCATGAAATTGCTCACAAAGTACTATCTTCCACGCCTTAAGCAGCTCTTCTCTATTATAAGTTACTGAGCATAACTTTTCCGCAAATACTGAAAGCATCTCCTGCTCTCTTAGTTTATACTCCATAAAACGGTTCATTTTTTTATTATAGCCTTGAGAAGTATAAGTTCCTCTGTGGAACTCCAGATAGAGCTCACCATCCCAGACAGGAATATAACCATTATACGGATTTTCTTTAATGGTATTATTAAGTTTTCTGAAATATTCCGTAGCTCTGCCTGTATCTACCTTTGGAAGTCCCGGCATAAGTTTTGCGGCCTCTATGTATTTTATCATTTCTCTGGTAGGACCGCCACCACCGTCTCCCCAGCCGTATGAAATAATCAAATCTCTGTTTAAGTCCTTGTTTCTGTAATTATCCCATACACCTTTTATTGCAAAAGGTTTGCTGTCACCATTATAGGTATAAGAAGTATCGTTTAGTTCGGTAGTGGTTATAAAGTGTGTGATAATTTCACTTCCGTCCATTCCGCGCCAGATAAAGGTATCGTAAGGAAGCCTGTTGGTATCGTTCCAGCTGATTTTGGTAGTCATAAAGGTATTAACACCTGATTTTTTAAGAATCTGCGGTAATGCCCATGAATACCCGAATACATCAGGAAGCCATAAAAATTCACTTTCAAAATCAAATTCCTTCTTAAAGAAATTTTTGCCGACTAAAATCTGCCTTATTATAGATTCACCGGATGTTAAATTACAGTCACATTCCACCCACATAGCACCGGATGGCTCCCATCTGCTCTCTCCTACTCTTCTTTGTATATGTTCGTATATATCAGGGTAATCTTCTTTAATATAATCATAAAGCTGTGGCTGTGACTGTATGAAAATATATTCAGGATACTTTTCCATAAGTCTGTTTACGGTAGAAAAAGAACGAGCAGATTTTTCCCTGCTATGTTTAACTCTCCAAAGCCAGGCTACATCAATATGTGTATGCCCTAACATGGTCACATGCACATCAGGCTGTCCCTGACCTGTGAATTTTTCTTTCAGATAATCAAGGGCGGTTTGTAAACTCTTAAAATAGCTTTCACTTCCGGTACAGGTAAAATCAACCAGCCTGAAAGCCTCTACAAGTTGATTAAGTATATAAGGTTTATATTCATTATTTGCCTCAAGGAGATTCTGTGTCTGCAAAGCTGTCATTGCAAGATAATAAAAATCATCAGCAGCTGTATCAAGCACACCGAACTCAGCCCTCTCTATGGTCATGGTCATATGCTTTGGTCTTCCGCCGCCGCTTAATCCCGACCAGAGCCTGAATTTTAAGTCTAACTCTCTTCCCGTTTCTTTTAAATTAAAGAATACTTCCTTATGATTGCCGTCTACGCCCTGATAAGGTTTACCGTTTACATACAAAAGGCTTTCAAAATTACTGGTGTTTCCGGTTTCCACAGGTACGCCAAAATCAAAAATGGCTAAAATATTCTCATCTCCCATATCTTCCGGGATAGATATTTTTGTACAGAGCCAGTTATATTTATCATAACCTTTTGAACTAAATCCTATACCAACTTTAACAGGGTTGCCTACCGGCTCTCTGTTTCCTATCTCACCATCATCTTCATACCAGTCAAATTCTTCGATGGGAATAAGATTCTTATATCTGTTATCTCTTATTTCTTCAAGGAGATTGTAAATTCTTTCTTCATGTTTAAAGTCAAATGGCATAAGCTCCTCCTTTAGTTATTAAAAAGTTTTTTATTATAAGCGGTTTCATAGTCTTCTATCAGCTTCTTTGCCAGCGAATAAGAACTTATCAGAGGATGTTGCATAAGTGCTCTTATTGCAAGACTTCTTGAGT
>ERZ773067.1353-NODE-1353-length-13289-cov-5.466148_pt1 | contig 13289 bp, 14 predicted proteins | sample MGYA00580622_ERZ773067 | MGnify/ENA primary metagenome ERZ773067 (study PRJEB29015, sample SAMEA2737998) | human oral metagenome | biome: human oral; feature: human-associated habitat; material: dental | place: China | collected 2113 ...
AAAATACATTGCGGTAACTTCGGGGTTATTTACATCAAAAGCAGACATAGCCACATCCGCATCTGAAAATGGATCTACATAACCAGCATTATATAAATCGTGCTCCAAACGCCCCATGACCTGTCTAGCCGTTTCATCCAGGTTTTCTGAAGTTGAGCGCCGTTTCCCAGCATTATTCGCATTAATAAATATGCCTGCAAGTGCCAACAAAAGAAAGACGCCCAACCCTAGAGCTATCATCAACTCCATGAGGGACAGACCCTTCTGATATTTTAGTGAATTCATAAAATTATCCCTAATCCAAACAATTTACAACGTAAACCAAACTCGCGTCCCCTGAATGCGAACATTATTTTTATCTTTCAAATCAGCCTCTGCAACATGGTTCCACATAATAACAACTTCATACTGGTCATTTAATTTCCCTATAGCAGCTCTACCTCCAGGTAAAGACACCACTTCACTCACCCATGTAGCCATATCTTCTTTAGCATTATTTTCCGCTTCAGTACAATTTGTTGCATCCTTACATCTCAACCTATTCTTCACTTCCCGCTTTATTACTTCTTTATCTTCACTTGAGAACTTATAAAACGCTTCAAGACTATCATATATGGTTTCCATAGGAGTATCTTTAGAAGTGACACCTATGGCGTCAACAAAATAAGTTCGCTCAGCCAGTCTGTTAGCTCGCATAGCATCTATAAGTGATTGGCTTTCTTGCAAAGCGAAAGCAGTATATTCTGCCGTATCGCCAAAACGGTTGGCTGTCTGGATCATGGAAATACTCATAGCTAATCCTAATGCAACAACCAACATGGACACTACTACTTCTAGTATAGTCATACCTCGTTGCTGGCACACAACGATATTTTTATTTGAATACTTTCGTTTTATAAAGCACATAAATTCTTTTCCAAACATAAAAATACCATAGTCGTATATTGATTGATATTAATCCTATAAGTTACAGGCAACCCGCTTTAAAAAACAAAACTCTACTTGCATATATACGTACGACCTCCTGTAATACTACACCTTAAGCAAAAATGGTGCCAAAAAACTCACTTGCTTTTCCTTCCCACCCACATGTTTTTACAAAAGAATCCGACTTAATCATATGTTTTTACGGGAATTCAAATAACTTACTAGCCAACAGTAGCTGCGCGCCACGCTGGCGATGTTCACTTTTTCGTCCGGTGAGTGCGGAGAAACGATGGTCGGGCCGAAAGCGGCCATTTGCCAGTGCGGGTAGTGGGTGTAGAGGATGCCGCACTCCAGCCCGGCATGAATGGCTTTGACCGGCGGCATCTTGCCGTAGATTTTTTCGCCCAGTGCCGCCAGTTTTTCCACGAGTTCGGCGTGCGGTTGCGGCTTCCAGCCGGAGTAGGCGCCGGTGTATGCGGCACTGCCGCCAGCGAGGTTTAGCAGGGCTTCCATGCGTGCGGCAAGGTCGTCGCGGGCGCTATCGACCGAGGAGCGCAGCATGCAGCGCACGCGCAGGGTGTCATCGGTTCTGACGACGGCGACGTTGTTCGAGGTTTCGACCAGCCCGGGAATGTCCACACTCATGCGATCCACGCCGTTGTTCAGGTTGCGCAGCACGGCGATGACCCGGGCGGCACTTTGTCCGTCCAATACGCGGCTGATGGCTTCGCCCGGCTCCAGGCTGATTTGCAGTCCCTGGTCTTCCGCGGGCAGTTCGGCGCGGATTTGCGCGGTGAGTTCGTGCAGGGTTTGTTGGGCGGCGGCAAGTTGGCTGCCACTCAGGGCGACCACGGCATCGGCCTCGCGCGGAATGGCGTTGCGCAGGTCGCCGGCGGTGATGCCGGCAAGTTTGAGCGCATAGTCTTTGTCTTCGTGCAGGGTTTGCAGGGCGCGGGCGAGGATTTTGATGGCGTTGCCGCGTTGCAGGTGGATTTCCACCCCGGAATGGCCGCCTTTGAGGCCGCGCACGCGCAGCTGGTAGCCTTGGCCGTCAAGTGCTTCGTATTGCAGCGGCAAGGTGTAATCGCCATTGACCGCACCGGCGCAGCCGATGCACAGTTCGCCTTCTTCTTCGTAGTCGAGGTTGAGCAGGATGTCGCCTTGCAGCCAGCCCGGCTGCACGGCCAGCGCGCCTTCCAGACCGACTTCTTCGCTGGCGGTAAAGAGGCCTTCGAGTGGCGGATGGCTGAGGTTCGGATCGGCGAGGACGGCGAGAATCATGGCGACGCCGATGCCGTTATCCGCGCCGAGCGTGGTGCCGTCGGCATGTACCCAGTCGCCTTTGACGACGGTGCGGATCGGGTCTTTGCTGAAGTCATGCACGGTGTCGCTGTTTTTTTGCGCGACCATGTCAAGGTGCGCTTGCAGGATGACGCCGGGTTCGTTTTCGCGCCCGGCACTGCCTGCCTTGCATACGCGGATATTGCCGCGTGCATCGCGTTCGGCGGGCAAGCCGAGGCGGGCGGCTTCGTCAAGGATGTATTGCTGGATTTTTTCTTCCTGATGCGAGGGGCGCGGGATTTGCGTGATTTGGTAAAAGTATTGCCAGACGCCACGGGGGGCCAATTCTTGGATGCTCATCAGCGGTTTCCTCTTGTTTGTGAAGACGATAGCGCGTTTATCGGATGCGGGCTTTCAGCGGTCGCGCCTGTATTTTGCCGAGAAAGCGGTGTTTGATTTTGTCCAGCCAGCGCTCCGGTACGTGTTCTTCGAGCTGTACCAGTTGGTGGCTGTGCAAGTGAGCGAGAATGTAGTCATCGCTGGTGCCGATGGCGTCAATCAGGTGATTTTCCACGGCCTGCGCACCATACCATGTTTCGCCGGTGGCGATGGCGTCGATGTCCAGTTGCGGGCGGTAGCGGCGGATGTGGTTCTTGAACAGGTCGTGGGTGACGGCCAGCTCGTGGCGGAATTGTTGCCGGTCTGCGTCGGTATTTTCACCAAAAAGGGTCAGGCTGCGCTTATGCTCGCCCGCGGTGTGTTCTTCGTAGCGGATGCGGTGTTGCTTCAGCAATTCGTTGAAATTGGGCAGCGCGCCAATGACGCCAACCGAACCCAGAATGGCAAACGGCGCCGCTATCAGCTCGTTGGCAAGACACGCCATCATGTAACCGCCGCTGGCCGCGACTTTATCGACCGCAATCACCAGCGGAATTTGCCGCTCGCGCAGCCGCGCCAGTTGCGAGGCTGCGAGGCCGTAGGCGTGCACCAGGCCGCCGCCGCTCTCCAGCCGCAGCAGGACGCGGTCTTCCGTTCCCGCCACCTGAATCACCGCGCTGATTTGTTCGCGTAATTGCGCGACCGCCGAGGCTTCGATATCGCCATCAAAATCCAGCACGAAAATCCGCGGTTTGTGCTGCGCGCTATCGTGTTTCGCCGCTTTTTTCTCCGCTTTGCGCTGCGCCTTCAGCGTTTTCTTGTCGAGCAGTTCGGCGTTGAGGCGCTCGCGCTGCTGCTCGAAATGTTCGTTCAGCAAGCGGATACGCATCTTGTCGTCGTCATCATCATCGCGGTGGCGCCGGCTCGCCGCCGCACCGGCAATGACCAACAGGAGGCAAACCGCCACAGTCAGCGATTTGGCGAGGAACATGCCGTAATCAAAGAGAAAATTCATCATCAGGTATTCCGGTTCCAGAACAGGGGGATAAGGGTGGCGAACAGCAACAGGTGCATCGCCGCAAAAACGAGCGTCTGCATGCTGGCGATGCCGCGATAAAGCAGGGCGACGTGCTCAAAGGGCGAAAACCAGCGCAGCATTTCCACCGCCCACGGCGGCGTGGTGGTCAGCACCGGCAACAGCCACAGCAACAACCACAGCAAAGCCAGCAGGAGCGAGGCAGGCAGCGGCTGCTTTTGCGAAGCCGAGACCGTAAGCGCCAGCAGCGCCGCATAGCCCGCGGTAAAAATTTGCGCGAGCAGGAGCGCTAACAGCAAAGCGCCATCCCAAGCGCTACTGCGCGCCAGCCAGGCGGCGAACAGCCAAAACGGCAGGGCGAGCAGGGCGAGCGCGGTAATCAGAACGACGGTTTTTGTCAGTAACAGTCGCCACGCGCCACCACGCACGCCGCGCAACAGCACATCGGTATGCCAGAGGCGCTCACCGGCGAGACTGCGCGCGCCGAAATAAATGGACCAGAGAATCATCAGCCATTGCAGGAGTTGCGTCGCGCTGCCGAGCAGGGTTTCCGTCGCGCCACGGCGGTTTTCCAGACCGGCCAGTTTGGGGGCAATCGCCTGGTATTCCAGCAAACCGCTGATGAGAAACCAGCCAAGCGTGAACCACGAAGCGGTCAGGGCGACAAAAAAAGCCGGGGTTGCCAGCAATCGGCATTCTTTACGAAACAGGCTACGCCACATGCGGATGCTCCTCCGCCGACTGACGCATTGCGGCAGATAATTTTTCCTGAAAGGCATCATCGGGATAGCGCTCGTAAAAAGCGGTAATTCCCGGCAATGCCACTAACCGCTGCCAGAGCAACTGACGCGCCGCGTCAGTTCCGTCATACGTGAAAGCGAGGAAACGACCGTCTTGCAAAACCGCGTCCTGCGCCAGCGCCTGCGCCTGCGCCAGCGTTTCGCACGCTAGCCACAGATGCGGCGACGCCACGCGAGGAATCGTGATTTCCTGCAAAACGCCATCCTGCAAGCGGTACACACGATGCGCGACCGCCAACACTTCGTCCCAGTTATGACTGGTCATCAACACGCAGCCACGCTCGCCCAAACCCGCCAACAGCGGGCGCAACGCCGCGCGCTGCTCGCTATCAAGCCCGTTGGTCGGCTCGTCCAGCACCAACAGCGGCGGACGGTGAACCAGCGCCTGCGCCAATCCGACGCGCTGCCGGTAACCGTGCGACAACTCGCCGCAGCGTTTGTGCGCCACCGCCTGTAAATAACAGCGCGCGATAACCTCATCCACCGCCGCTTTGCTGTCGCGCACGCCGCGCAATTGCGCGCAAGTCTGTAAAAATTCGCGCACGCGCCATTGCGGATAAAGCGGCGCCTTGTCCGGCAGATAGCCCAACCAGAAACGCGGTAATTGCCCGTGATAGCGCACGCTGCCACTATCGGGCGCAAGCGCGCCGGTAAGGATTTCCAGCAAAGTCGTCTTGCCTGCACCATTGCCGCCAATGAGTGCGACCACTTCTTGCGCGCGCAATGTCAGCGAGGCATCGCGCAGAATGGTTTGCCTGCCGCGGCGAAAGGCGAGATGTTGGGCGGAGAGTATCGTGTCCATGATGCGAAAGATATAAAAAAACCCGCGAAGGCGGGTTTTGCTGCAAAGCGCCAGAATTATTTGATTTTGGCTTCTTTGTAGATAACGTGTTTGCGGGCAACCGGATCGAATTTTTTGATTTCCATTTTTTCCGGCATATTGCGCTTGTTTTTGGTCGTGGTGTAGAAGTGACCGGTACCTTCGGAAGATACCAAACGGATTTTGTCACGCGCGGTTTTCTTGGCCATGATTCACTCCTTAGATTTTCTCGCCACGGGCGCGGATTTCTGCCAGAACGGCATCAATGCCTCTTTTATCAATAATGCGCATACCGTGCGTAGAAACTTTCAGTTTGACGAAACGGTTTTCGCTTTCGACCCAGAAGCGGTGCTCTTGAATATTGGGAAGAAAACGACGCTTGTTTTTGTTGTTTGCGTGGGAAACGGTATTACCGACCATCGGCTTTTTACCGGTCACCTGGCAGATGCGGGACATAGCCGGACCTCAATTAATACTTAAAAAGGAAAACAGAATGGTGGCCAAGGGCGGAATCGAACCACCGACACGCGGATTTTCAATCCGCTGCTCTACCAACTGAGCTACTTGGCCGTGGAAAGGACGCGCATTAAACAGGCAAACGGGTTTCGAGTCAAGCCTTGCCACGGGATTTTTTGCGCGTGACGGCAAAATGCGCGCCGATGCGCCGCCGCGCCCGTGTTAAAATTGCGTTTTTTCGGGAGCTTGCATGAGTGCAGTCATTATCGGCATTGAGGGAACGATGCTGCTCGCGCAGGAAGCCGCGCAACTTCGTCGCCCGTTTTGTGCGGGCGTCATCCTTTTTAGCCGCAATTACAGCAGCCCGGCGCAGCTCAAGCGCCTCTGTGCCACCATCCGCGCGCAGCACCCAGATGCCATCATCTGTGTTGATCAGGAAGGCGGGCGGGTGCAGCGTTTCCGCGAAGGCTTCACCGCCCTGCCCGCGATGGGCGCGCTTGGCCGCTGTTTTGACCGCCGCCCGCTGCTCGCCTGCGAGCTGGCGGAAGCGGTGGGTGTCATCATCGCTTATGAATTGCGCCAGTTCGGTATTGATTTCAGCTTCACGCCGGTGCTGGATTTGCATGACCCCGTCTCGGAAGTCATCGGCGACCGCGCCTTGCATGCCAACCCGGCCGTCGTGGTAACACTCGCCGATGCCCTGCGCCGTGGCCTGGGTAACGTCGGCATGATCGCCGTCGGCAAACACTATCCCGGACACGGCCGCGTGGTCGGCGATTCGCACCACGTCCTGCCGCAAGACCCGCGCAGTACCGACGAGCGCGAGCCCGACCTGTACCCCTTCATTCGCCAGATAGAAAGCGGCATTGAAGCGCTGATGCCGGCGCATATCGTCTTCCCGCAGCGCGACCACCGCCCCGCCAGCTTCTCGCCCGTTCACATCAAGGAACTGCGCGCGCGCGGCTTTGACGGCGCGATTATCAGCGACGACCTCGACATGGCCGGTGCGCTTGGCATCGCCGATCCGGCAGAACGCATCCAGGCGGCGCTGGACGCGGGCGCAGACGTCACCCTGATGTGCAACGATTTCTCCGCCATCCGTCAGGCGCTGACCCGCAACTACTTCCACCGCGACCCCGCCGCCAGTGCGCGCCGTCTCGCCAACCTGCGCGGACGTCCCTTCGATGCGGCGGCGCTCGAACCCGCCTACCGCGCGGCGCAGGAAAAACTGCAGGCGCACGCGGCGCAACTTCTATAATGCGCGCCAAACCGGAGCAACCATGGCCGAAAAACTTGTCATCATCATATTGAACAGCAATCCGCAGAACAACGCGGAAGTCCTCGAACCCGTGTACCACGCGACCATCGCCGCCTCGATGGACTACAGCGCCGAAATCATCCTCGCCGGGCGTGCGGGCGAACTCGCCATCCGCGGCGTTGCCGACAAAATCGAGTCGGGGCGCAAGGCGGGCGAAACCCTCTACGACCTGCTCAAAGAAGCCTACCAGAGCGGCGTCGTTATCAAAGCGAGCAAATTCGTCGTACAAAAATGGGGCGACAACCTCATTGCCGAAGTCAGTGAAGTCGTCAGCGGTGGCTACATCGTCGGCGAAATCATGAACACCAACGTCAAAACCCTGAGCTACTAACCATGAAAACCCTCACCAACCAAGAACTCGAAACCGTCCTGCGCAACAGCGAATGCCTGATCGACAGCGGCCGCATCAACGCCGCCTACGACCACCTCGCCGCCCAGCTGAACCTGCACTACGCCGGATTGAACCCGCTCATCCTCGTCGTCATGAACGGCGGACTCATCCCCGCCGGACAACTGCTGACGCGTCTCTCCTTCTTCCACCGCATGGACTACCTGCACGCCACGCGCTACCGCGACAACGCGGCGAGCAACGACCTCGTCTGGAAAATGCGGCCGACCGCGCCGATTGCGGGCGAACACATCCTGCTCATTGACGACATCTTCGACGAAGGCATCACCATCAAGGCTATCATTGACGAGCTCAAGGCGCAGAACCCGCAGAGCCTGCGCAGCGCGGTACTGCTCAACAAAAAACATGACCGCAAAGTCGCGGGTTACGCGCCGGACTTCGTCGGCAGCGAAGTGGAAGACCGCTACATCTACGGCTGCGGCATGGACTACCACGGCTACCTGCGCCACCTGCCGGGCATTTATGCGCTGAAACAGTCCTGAAGCAGCGCCTTTCGGGAGAAGGATCGGGGCGACCGTTACCCGCAAAACACCCCTTTCGTGTGCCGCATCGTTCCGCTCTCCCTCGGGCATCCTTTATATTTCACGCCCAACCACCGAGGTCCCCCGCCATGAAACCCCTCTTTCTCGCCGCCCTGCTTGCCCTTGGCGGCTGTGCCCAGAGCGACTACTTCGGCGACTACCACGAAAGCAGCACCGTCACCTACGGCATGGCGGGCAACAGCATCAGAAGCGACACCAGCGGCTACTGGCACGAACGCGGCGTGAGCGCGCCGCAAGGCGACGTCGCCATCTGGAACGACAGCGTCAATATCCACATCAACAGCAACCCGCCCTCGAACTACCACCGCCCCGGCGGTTATCGTCGCGGCTATGGCGACGAACCCTGTTACGTCGAACGGCAGGTCTATCAACACGGCCGCCCGGTCACCATCCTGCAACCCTGCCACAGCTCGCCGTATTTCTGAAAGACTCAATTTATAGCAATACTCCGAAAACCTCATACAGTGTTTCATTGCTGGGGGTTATAGGGTGTGCCTTGGCGCACCATTGGTTTGAAACAAATATTTCCGCGACGGTGCGCCGAGGTGCGCCCTATGGCGTTGTTTTCAGCAGCACGCTTTGTATAAAACTTTATGTGAATAGCAAAAAAGCCCGCATCAGCGGGCTTTTTTGCACACATTCTGTCGGGTCGATAAGCATCCGGTGCGCTACTTATCGCGGCGGATCAAGATGACCGCGATGAGGGTAATCAGCAGCGCGATGACAAGCGGCGGGAGGAATACTTACGCCGTCCACCAGCCGTAAGCGCCGACCGGGTGATCGGGGGCGAGAAAGATTTCTCCGGGTTGCGGGGAACGCAGGCTGCCAGCGGTCTGCCAGCCCATCGGCAGGTGGCTGGTGACGGGAAATTCGCGTCCGCTCAGGTCGCCAGTCGCCAACACGGTGTATGGTGCTTTTTGCGGGAGGACGCGGTCGGGCAGTTTGCCGCGGTTTTCCCAGGTGATGTCTTCGGCGCGGCACGTCCAGCCGGTTCCTAATGAGGCGCCGTCACGTGTGCATGCGACCTGGCGGGCGATGCCGTTGCCGCGCACTTCGGCTTCGATGCCGCCGCCCTGCGAACCCGCAATGCGCTCCGCGATGCCAACCAGCGCCGCGACGAAGAACACGAGGGCAATGAGCGTGCCTGCTGTTACGGCTATCCGGGGTTCATTTTGTTTGGGCGCTTTTTTGCCGTGGGGTGACGCGGCTGCGTCTTGAAGTGCGTCCGCATCAAAACGGCATTCGACACGGCATTTGTGGTTCTTTTTCTGGCTGGAATACAGGGTAATGACTTTTTTCAGCGCCTGTATGGCGTCTTCTCGCGGGACATTTTTGCCTGTCTCGGCATGGCGCAATTTCCATACGTACAGATAGCTGCCGTCTTCAAGAATTTGCCGCCCGTCCATGAAATGGCTATCGACAAATTCTGTTCTGAATGTGCAACGGTTATCTTTAGTAATCGCCGGGAATTGCAGATATATGCTGCGGGCGCAACTTCCCTCGGCAATTTCCATGACGTGCGGCGATTTCACACAGGCAATAATATTGCGCGCCTTGTCCTCAAAGAAAAGATCCCTTTCCTGATCCAGACAGAATGTCTTTGCAATTTGTTGTGCGGCGGGTGTGTTGCCAGGGATTTCCCGGAATGCCATGTTTTTCTCCGCTCAGGTTGGCGGCGGGGCAAGCCCCTACGCTTTCCGCCGCCGCAGTAGCCGCCCCAGGTCGTCCATCAGGGTGTAAACCACCGGGATGACGACGAGGCTTAACAGTGTCGAGGTGACGAGTCCGCTCACCACCGCTGCCGCCATCGGCTGCGGGAAGGTCGGGTCGCCGCTGCCCCAGCCGAGCAGGAGCGGCGTCATCCCCGCGCCCATGGCGATACTGGTCATGATGATGGGGCGGGCGCGTTTGTGGCAGGCGTCAATCAGCGCGTCAAAGCGGTTCATGCCGTCGCGGCGTTCGGCGATGATGGCGTAGTCCACCAGCAGGATGGAGTTTTTGGTGGCAATCCCCATCAGCATGATGAAGCCGATCATCGACGACATGCTGATGCTGCTGCCGAGGATGAGCAGCCCCGCAAATGCGCCGCCGATGGAGAGCGGGAGCGCCATGAGGATGGTGAAGGGTTGCAGCACGCGGTGGAAGAGCAGCACGAGGATGGCATAGATGCAGAAGATGCCGACGCCCATCGCCAGGATGAAGCCGCTGAACAGTTCTTTCATCATTTCTGCCTGGCCGATGTCGTTGGCGCGTACCGCGGGCGGCAGATTTTGCATGGTCGGGGTATTGCGCACGGCGTCGGCGAGTTCGCCCAGCGCGCCGCGCCCGACTTGCACGGTGATCATGATTTCGCGCGCGCGTTCGTAGCGGGTGATGGTCGCAGGGCCACCGGCGAAGGCGAGACGGGCAACGTCGCCGACGCGCGTCTTGCCGTCGATGGTCAAATCTTCCAGCGTCGCCAAATCGGCGCGCGCCGCTTCCGGCAGGCGGACGACGACCGGCAGTTGGCGGCTGTCGAGATTGAGTTTGGCGAGGCGCTGTTCGTAGTCGCCTTGGGTGGCGATGCGCAGGGTGTCCGCCAGTTGCAGGGTGGTAACGCCACGGTCGGCCATCTTCAGCGGGTCGGGGTAGAGGCGCAGCTCTTCGCGCGCGAGGCTCTTGGTGCTGGTCACGCTGCCCGCGTTGGGCAGGGCGCGGATATCACGCATCAGCGCCTGCGCGGTCTCATCGAGGATTTGCGGATTGTCGCTGGTGAGCGAGACGATATAGCCCGGCGCGCCGCCGTTACTGAGCCCCACGGTAAAACGCGCCCCGGCGACGTTTTTCAGCCGCGCCTCGATTTCGCGCTCAATCGCGCTTTTGCTCGGCCGGGTGCCGCGCGGCGCGAGGACGAGTTCCAGGTCGGCGCGGTGCCGGCTTTTGCCGCCGTTGCTGCCGATATCGCCCGCCAGCCGCCCGACGGAGCTGAAGATGTGGGCAACGCCCGGCACGTCGGCAATCGCCCGCCGCGCCGCCTCGCTTACCGCCAGCGTGTCTTCCAGCGTCGCATCCGGCGTCAGCTCGATGCTGACGCGGCTCTGGTTCATATCATCATCCGGCATGAACGTGCTGGGCAAATGCCGCGCGAGCGACAGGGAAAAAACAAACAGCGCGATGGTGACAGCGAGCGTCGTCCAGCGCCAGCGCAGGGTAAAGCCGACAAAAGCAAGATACGCGCGCATCAGGGCGCCGTCGCGCCGCACCACCTCGCGCGACTCCGCCTTCAGCACATAAGCCGCCATCATTGGCGTTACCAGACGGGCGACGGCCAGCGAGAAAAACACCGCAATCGCCGCCGTCCAGCCGAACTGGCGGAAAAACTGACCGATGACGCCACTCATGAACGCCGTCGGCAAAAAAACTGCAATCAGCGTAAACGTCGTGGCGATGACCGCGAGACCAATCTCGTCCGCCGCCTCCATCGCCGCCTCATACGGCGACTTGCCGCCGCGCAAATGGCGGATGATATTCTCAATCTCCACAATCGCATCATCGACCAGCACGCCAATCACCAAAGACAGCGCGAGCAGCGAAATAATGTTCAAACTAAAACCCAGCAGCCACATCACCAAAAACGCCGGAATCACCGACAGCGGCAGCGCCACGGCGGCGACCAGCGTCGCCCGCCAATTCCGCAAAAACACAAAAACCACCACCACCGCCAGCAGCCCGCCCTCAACCAACATATCGAGCGAATTCTCATAATCCTCCTCGACCGGTGTGGCGCGGTCATACACCTTGGTAATCCTGAACTGCGGAAAATCCGCCTGAACACGCGCAAGCTCCGCCTCAATCGCGTGCATCACCCCGACCTCGCTCGCGCCCCGGCTGCGCACCACCTCAAACGCCACCACCGTCTCGCCATCAAACAGCGCATGCGAATCCGCCTCCGCCGCACCATCGCGCACCGTGGCAAAATCCCCCAGCCGCTGCGCCCCACCCGCCGACTGCACCCGCAAATCGGCAATATCCGCCGCCTGCGACTGCGCACCGAGCGCCCGCACCGACTGCTTGCCGCCGCCAATCTGCGCCTCACCGCCAGACACATCGCGCTGCAATGCCGCCACCTGCGCCGCCACCACGCTAATCGGCAAACCAAGCGCCTTCAGACGCACCGGATCGGGCAGCACCTCCACCGTACGCGACAAACCGCCGACACGGCTGACACTGCCCACCCCCGGAATCCCCAGCAGACGGCGCGACAAACGATCATCCACAAACCACGACAACGACAACGCATCCATCCCCTGCGCCGCCACCGAAAACGTCAACAGCGGCATCCCGCTCGTCCCCACCTTGGAAATCACCGGATCCAGCGCATCGGCGGGCAAATCACTGCGAATCTCGCCGACCGCCGAGCGCACCTCATCCACCGCCTCCTGCAAATCCTTCTCCAGACGGAACTCAATCACCGTCGTGGACAAGCCGGTCTGCAACGTACTGCGAACATTCTTCACCCCGTCAAGCGACGCAAGACGACTCTCCACCTTCTTCGCCACATCCGACTCCAACTGCTGCGGCGACGCACCGGTGAGCGCCACCGACACCACCACCACCGGAAAATCCATATCCGGAAACTGCTGCACCCGCATCGCATGAAAACCATGCCAACCCCCGAGCGACAACAAAATGAACAACAACACCGCCACCAGCGGATTGCGAATAGACCAGGCTGAAACATTCATCGAAAAACCTTCCCACTCACACAACAAAAAAACGGCGCGCCCTTAAACAGCACAAACCCCGTAGGGTGGGGCTTGCCCCACCGCTTCTAACGAACACGCAATACCGCAAACCGCTCACCAATGCGCTCCCTCCCCCGTGGGGAGCCCGGGGTGGGGTTACTGGCGTCACGCGCAGCATTTCTGACGGAGCACCATTACATACACATCGCGCGCCCAGATGCATACCAATCACTCCCCGACTACCCGCACCACATCACCATCCTGCAAAAAACTGCCGCTGCGCAACACAAACCGCGCGCCCTCCGGCAGCCCGTCGCGCACCACCACACGGTCGCCGAGGCGCTCACCCAGCACCAGCGCCTGCCGCCGCACACGATTCCCCGCCTCGACCAGCACCACAAAATCCTGCCCGTCCTCGCGCACCAGCGCCGACACCGGCACCGTCCACACATCCTCCTTGCCGAGCAAAAACTGCCCGCGTAGCAACAAATTGGCGCGCAAATCCGCATGCGCATCGAGGGCGACAAACACCACCACCCGCCGCGACTGCGCGTCCGCGCCCGCGTCGAACAAATCACCGCCACATGGGATTTACTTT
>ERZ773067.1356-NODE-1356-length-13269-cov-6.384365_pt1 | contig 13269 bp, 20 predicted proteins | sample MGYA00580622_ERZ773067 | MGnify/ENA primary metagenome ERZ773067 (study PRJEB29015, sample SAMEA2737998) | human oral metagenome | biome: human oral; feature: human-associated habitat; material: dental | place: China | collected 2113 ...
GATTTGTAGCCTTTGCACTTCATCTCTTGCTCCATATCGGACAATCAATCCTTCTTCGCAAGTATAGCCCTGCTCTGATTACTTCTATCCTCTGTTTTCCTGTCAGTGCTTATTTGATTACAGACATCGTGCATTTGTGGCGAGTTTCGACTAGTGAATTTTTCCTATTTTCACTGGTCGGTTCAGGCATCGTCGTCATCAATCTCCTCTTTGCCCTTTGGCTTGGGAAAAAGTATTCCACCTGGCTTATCCACAAAAACGAATAAAATCCCCTGCAAATCTATATTGCAGAGGATTTATTTTTATTCTTGTACTTCTTTCTGAGCGACCTTTCCTTGGTCCAGAAGGGCTTGAATAATTTTTTCATCGCGAAGTTTAACAGAATCGTTAATGACTTCGGCAGACTTGACAATGGTTGTTTCTAGCTGAGCACGTTTCTGGCGTCCCAACTCAATGGCAGCAACGATACCTTGGTTTTGAGCGACTAGACTTTCAGCAAGTTTGGTGACGGATTCAACAGCTACTGTTGGACTTTGGGCAATTCGTTCCATCTGCGGAATCACTTCCTTGCTGGTTTCAGCTAGCATCTGAAGGGCAGCATTGTTGGCATTGACAATGGCATCTGCCACGACACCTGATTTCATTGATTGTTGCAAAATACCAAGTTGGGCAATCGAAAGCTTCATGGTTGGAATGGTATTGCGACGAAGCATGCCCAATTTTTGGCGCATGTCCGATGAAACTTTGACGAGATTACGCATTTGTGGAGTCGTCGTCCAAGCTACGTAAAGGCGACTGACATACTCTGTATGTTGTTGTTCCAGTGTATTGACCACTTCTGCCATACGAGCTAATTCTTGGGCCTTGGTTTGATATTCTACCGTACTTGTATCTAGTTGGTCAACTTGAGCCTTCAATTCTGCTGCGCGATTCCCAGCTTCTGCCTGGCTGGCTTCAATAAAGGAAATAACTCCCACTAGATTTTCAATGGATTTGGTATTGTCCTCAATCAACATCTCAGCAGAAACAATATTTCGAGCAAGCACATCTTCTTGCTTGACCACTGCGGCAGCCATACCATCTAGCTTTTGCTCCACTGTTTTTGAGTCAAAGTAAAATTCCTGTAGCGTATTCTTGCTCTTGTTAAACAATCGTTGCAAAAAGTTTGGCTTTTCTTCTAATTCTGCAATTTCAGCATTCTTGTACTTGGTTACAAAGCCTTGGAGTTCACGGTTAGTATTTTTCAGCAGGTCATCCACCTGTGGAATTTGCAGTTTCTTCTGCTCGGTCAAGATACGATTAACTGTGCCATTGACATCTTCCACCGCTGATTGACCAAAATCCAAGAGAGCATTTTGGTCTGTGACAAATTGATCCACCAGCTGAGGGACACGCGCCTTGATTCCCTCTTGTTGCTCAGGACTTAGCTTTTCAAGAAAAGCTATAGTCTGGGCTGAGCCTGTATTGGCCCCGATGATTTCAGTGGTTTTGTCCACTTTAGCCACCGTATTATTAGCAATCTGATCAATATCAAAATTAAATTCTGTCATGGTTACTCCTTTGTGTATACCCTATTCTTTGCGATCTTTGCCTAAGATACGCAGGCTAATATCAAAATCGCGCATATCTGTTTCATTGAGCTCTCTCAAAACTTGGTCCAACTCAAGGTCAAATTGTTCGATAGCTACTCTAGCTTGTTCCAAGCGTTCCTCAGATCGATTATAGTTCTTAGGATTTGCCTTAATCTTCAAATATCCCTCTAAAACTGTCTGGAATTTTTCCATTTTTAAGTTATGGATGGCTGCCAATTCTTCCTTGTCTCCAAAATCAGAAGCCTCGATTTTATTTATGATTTCCTGATGGTCACGCGCAATATTTGCGAGTGTCTGAGCCAATTCTGGCGCCAATTCCTCAGGTTCCATATTCTCAATATCTATCTGACTGTCTCTTTCCAGACGCTCTAGCTGAACATTGATAGTTGCCCTTACTGAGCGAACCTTCTTATCAATGCGACTATAAACGGAATCACCAATATAAGATTTAAACTGATTGGCATCTTGATGAATCTCACTCAGTTCAAGCAACACCTGACTAGCTCGACTTTTATAGACTGCTGGTCCTTTTTCAGATAGAGTCTCCTCTAACTGCTGGATATCTTTATCGGCTTGGCGAATCCGCGCTTTTAAAAGTTCAATCTGATCTTCTACTGAACGATTATTGCCCCTGCGTCGATAAAGTACATAAGCACCGATACCAATTAGACTACAGATTGTCAAAGGGACAGCGTACTCAGCCAAGAGTCCCAGTAGAATCAAACCTCCCCAGAAATAGAGGCAACCCTTCAAAAATCCATTCCCTGATTTCATAAACATCCCTTATCTTAAATTTATAAATCTATTTTAGCACAAAAGCAGAAAATGAGGGCGGAAAAGTCACCTAAAAGGGCGGATTTCTTTACACTAAAACTAGAAGCATTCTCAGTAAGTAAAAAGCTCTCTTAAACACTGAAAAAACTCAGAAATCAACCTTTTGAGACAAAGCAAAAAGCCCACTGTTGTAGGCTTTCTGTAAGATATTTCTTAAAATTAAAGCATTTTGTTGTATCGCTTTTTTGAATATTAAGTAAGTTGTTTTACAATTCCTTAATGCTTGATACTAGGGTGTTTATTGGTTTTCGTTTTTTTCTTTGAATATATTGGAGTTTCTTCCTTACTCCACAAATCACTGAACATAAATTTATACTTTTTTAATGAGTTCAGCAGGCAAGAAACTAGCACGATCAAACGTGCTTTTTTTATTACCTGATACCATTATACCATACTATCAGCAACCTATATATTTGAAAATCTAAAAGCCCTTAGATTCGTTTCTAAGGGCTTCTAGTTTATCCATAGTGTTTTAGTTGTCCAGTACGAAACAGAACAAAATAGGGGGCAAACATGAAGCCTTTGCCTACAATTGCCTACTTATACGCTTCTAACTCTCCGTTCTGGTGAATTTTCGCAAAGTTTAAGACAGCTATCTGTTTGTATCTGTGATAATTAGTGGATTTTGTTTCAGCAATTTCTACACATTCATTTATGGTTTTCTTTCTCATGTAACAATAATGAATGATAAAACACTTTCTAGCACGTTCGTTCTCTATGCTATTGATATCATGGACAAATTTTTCTAAACCCTCTCGGATTGTTTTTTCGTACTTACTAGTCAAATTCCACTGATCAGGTAAGACAAGTTTCCAAGCCTGTTCATCTATCGTAACCCGATTTTCACTTCCTGCCATCCTCTGGAATCTCAGAAAGTAAGTCATCCGCTTTCTAACATTCATCATCGTTTTAAACTTATCCAGCTCCATTTTTAACGACAACCTTTCTACTCCTATAACTCAGGCCTATCTTAATCTTCTTTTAGGATTCCCAAACTTGGCAATCCTTTCATCTCGCTTTCTTTTACGTTCTTCAGCGGACTCTGTACCTATCTGTTTTCGACGCTCCACATCTTCTTGATTAATATTACTCCATTTTCTGGTATGTACGTTCTGCCGTCTACCATCTTGCGGATAATATTCAACGGTACACCTACAATTACTATGGCGTCTGTAAATATCATGGGGAACGGAAGGATATTTATAACTGCCTTCCAGTTCTTGGCACCACTTACAACACTTTCCAGCCGTGCGTCTAGTAATTTTAGGGCTAAGTCCTGCTTTATACTGAAATACCACGTTTTTTTGAATCGCATCATCTACAATACTTTGGGGAAAATTAACAATCGTTTTACCCACCAACCACTTTACTGCCTCAAAATCGTCTTCACTAGCTAAACGATTTACTAAGCCGTTAATCCTATCCTGATTTAATTCAGGAACTTGAGCAGAAATGTGAAGATTAGCCTTAAGATTTAAATCTTCTTGAACCTTTTCAGTATAATCACTTACAAGGTCATAGTTTCGACCTAAAACATCTTCCAGCAATCGTTTAGCGATATTATAGTACATCTTACCATCCGGTAGGCTTTCATTACTTAAGTAAGTTCCTAAAACCTTTGATAGTATTTCACCAATTTCGATAGCATATTGATGTGCATCCAGATAGTTAGCCCGATCGCGTTCCAGCTTTTCTAGTAATTCTTGTAAAACCTCACTATCACGCCTAGCATTTTCAAATGCTGCCTTGATTTTCTGGAGTAGACCAGGAAATATATCTTCCATTACTTTTCACCCCCTTCCAGTAAATCGCCTTTTTCATTTTGGCACTCTTTCTGCCGTCTATAGTATCGTTTCTTTTGGGTCAATATCTTGTCTTTTTTCTTTTGGTAACGCTCTGCGTCTTTCTTTTTATTACATAGCTTACACACTTTTGAGAAGCCCTTCTTGTCTGAATGCTTTCTGTAAAAGTTTTCGCTAGATAATTCTTTGGTCTCATGACACTTGGAGCATTTTCTAGTTAAAGTAGTTTCATTCAATCCTATTTACTCCTTTTTGTCTTTCTCGCTCGCGAGAAAAAATGTACAGTGATGGCGTGTAGTCCGGGAGCTCCGAGGGGGAGGGGGGAACCCCCCTACCATCTAGAATAAATCTTTTACCATCTGCTTCAGTATTTCATTTTCTTCCAATTCCTTTTTACTTTTTGTTCCGAGTTTCTTATTAGCTTCTTCCTCTGCCTTGGCTGCCGCTTCATCTTTGGCTTGTGCTATTACTCTGGCTTTCTCATTCTCATTTTCCTCTGCATAGCTCTGGCCAATTTTTGATAAAAGTTTTTGCGTCTCTAATGCGATCTTTAAATCTTCTGGCGGTAGGGTTGTTTGTTCATGTAAGTGTTTTCGAAATTCTATCCCTTGTTGTTCATGCTTACGTTTAACTGCAGTTTCTAAATCTTCATACCATTGATATGGATTGTGTTCAGTAGTCATTTATTTCACCACCCTATTATATGTTTCTACAAAATTATTTAAAAGATAAGCAACGTTTTTCTTAGGTGTGTAGTCCAGCCCGTGATATCTCTGAACCAGCCCTCCCTGGTCGTCATACTTGTAGGACTCGGTATTTTTACCTATGGCGTGCTCAAGCTTACTTAGTGCTTTGTTTGCATCTTCTACATTCCGAGTAAAGTTTTCTTTGAGTTTTTCAAACTCTGGGAAATACTTTGATATTTTATCTAAAATCTCTGCATTTACTGATTCAGCCGCTGCTGTGATGTCTTTAGCCAACTTATGATATTCTTCTTTACTAACTAGAGGGTTGCTTTGAAGTTTTTCTAGCTCCTCTTCCAGTAGTTCCTTGGTATTTTCAGCAGTCCATAATTCCGTCTTAGCTTTATTGTATGCCTCAGCATCTACCTTCTTTTTAGCTTCTACTATATCTTGTTTAGCTTTTTCAATTGTTGGGACTATAGCTTCCAACTCCTCTTGACGCTTTTCAATTAATTTAGCATTATCATTTTCCATATTTTCCAATTCTTGAAAAATTTCTTTTACTGTACGTGTCATTCTCTTCTCCTTTTAGATTTATTTCTTGCAATTTTTTAGTTTAATCTATATTTTCTGTCTCGTTTCTTATCCTTGGTTTTTCTAACATTTTCACCTCATTTTACTACTGTTATATTTAACATATCTTCTATTCTGTTAAATTCAAGCCGTTTTCTCAATCCCTTTTGTATCAAGGGGATAGGTCTATTTTGCGTTTTTTAATTTACATTTTTTCAATGTGTTAAATTAGAAGAGTATTTAGGCATTAATTTTTGCTAATTTATGACATGATTTTTAATTCTGTTTAACTATCATTCTCTCAATTTCAAAAAAAGTAGTCATTTTCGAATATCTAGTGACTACCACCTCCACCCTACAGCCCCAAGGGGTTACAAAAAGCGTAGTCAGGTAGTCACCTTGCTCACAAAAAAATAATAATAAACACCTTAACTCTATTTACTCTATATACTTTATAAATAATCTAAAATAACTACTTTTTAATATAAAAGTCAATAATATCAAGGGTTTAATAGGGTAGTCAGTAAAAACTTAAAAACTACCCTTTTTCTAAATCCTTTTTGTTTAAAGGCTCTAGCTCCCCCCTAAAAGGTAGTCATTTTTTGAGTTAGTGACTACCCTAACTACCTTTTATGTTTTGAGTAACCAGGTTTAACGCTTTTTCCAAATTTCAAAGATCGTTTGTGTTCCCATCCCTCTTTATTTTGCATATACTTTTTAACCTTTGCTTTATCCTTTGGTGGTGCTTTGTCAGTTAGATAGACTTCTTGGAAAAATAGGTTTATAGTCATCTTGTCACGTTCTACCAATTCGCCATATTTATCTGTATCAAGTTCAACAGTTCTACCTTTACTATTTCTAAAATAGCCCTCGTTCATCATGTCATAAATATAGTAATACCTGGTTCTATCTGTAACTGGGTAATGGTACATGTTTTTTGGAAAAGGTAAAGCCAAATAACGCTCCAAATCCTCAAGAGTTTCATCAGCAAATTTGTACCTACTTCTTATCTCATTTACCAGGTTCTCCTGCTCGTCTGTCAGCGTCAAAGACTGGTTAGACTTCCAAGCTACTACCATAGCGCCCCAAAAGGCTCTGCGGTCTTTTTCCGTCCACTTCCTGCCCTTATAAGTGGTATCCTTATGTACTTCAGCAACAAGAAAGCGCCTTTCCCCTGTTAAGTCGTTCAAATAATCATGATCATTAGTTGCCCTCACGATGATAAAACTCTTTGGTAGTCGTCTATCACTGGAAGCATAAGGCGGTCTATACTCTAGTTTGGTTTCGGTGATGAACTTCTTCAACTCTGAAAAACTAGCCTTTTTACTGGCCACCATTTCATCATCAAATACACACCAATTTCTAACCATTCTAGCCTTATCGTCTTTGTCTGTGAATGTCTCAACGGTTGTAAAATACTTGTGAGTGAATAGTCCCTCAAAAAATTGGGTTTTCCCTACTCCCTGCCTTCCAGTCAAGTCCAGCACAAAGTCAAACTTAATAGAGGGGTCAAATACCTTAGCAACCGCCCCACGAAAAAATAAGTCCATAATAATACGGTTATATTCGTCATCCTTGATATTCAGATAATGTCTCAGAATATCAAAAGGATCACGCTGATTCACTAACTTTCTATATTCGCTTTCGCATGATTCCAGATAGTCTTTTAAAGGGTTGTAGCTATGCTCTCCAGCCACTACTTCCAAAATATCAGCGATATCCCCTTTTTTATAATCTATCTTGTACTTTGTAGCAATATAAGCCCTAATCTCTCTGATAATCAGATCATCGATTGTACCGCTTAAGGTTCTACCGTTCAACTTTGTTGGTTTTGTCACATCAATTTCATAAGTAAAGGCGTTGTACTGTATAGCTCCTTTCAGCTTGCTATCTCCACTTAAAATCTTCTTGAGATTGTCCAAGGTTATGGCAAAGCCTTTCCCCTTGGTTTTAGGTGTTAGATTCAGGCTATTGTTTTCCTCGTTGGTCTCTCTTGCTCTGGTCAAGTCCACCACGTCAGGCGGTGTTTGCTGTTGCTCTTCCTCAATGATTTTACTTACAATGTCATTGCTATTCAAAAGCCACCTCCTTATAAAATTTTGTTGCTACTTCTAGGAAATAGCTGGCTAGTTCTTTTCGTTTGACGATTGCAGAAAACAAGTCCAACAACTGACTAAAACTATAACCATTCACAAATAGCAAGCGGACAAAAAGAGAAGTCTCATACCTGGTATAAATACCATTACAAATCAGGTCAAAAATCCAACCTTTCAACTCCACGCCAAGCCCCTGCCGTTGCTCAGTCAACTTGTTCACTTCTAAATCCTTCAGGATCATCAGTAATTCAGGACTAGCCAAGGTAATTTCTAATGGTCTAGCTAGTTCCCAGCCTTCCCTATCACTTTTTTCGTCTCTGATAGCCACATATAAGCCTTTGTAACAAAAATCCGTCAGCCCCTCACCTATTGGCTCATAGTAGACAAACTTATAATAGTTTCTATTCTTCCAAACTTGGGTAGGGGTAGACTTGAGAAAGGCGAATAATGATAGTTTTTCAGAGGATAAAATCAACTCCAGCACTCTCATTCCTCCACCCCCAAGAACTTCCAAATATCAGCCACTTTATAGTATGCTTTTCTGGTATCTTCTAGTGGGGGTTGATACCGTCTTAAACCTGCACCTTCCCACTTTTGGAGTGTTTTATACTTTATATCCAACTCTTCCATGGCTTCCTGGGCTGAGATTAGACCTGTAAACTTTTGTGGTACTTTTTCACGGCTTTTTAGGTAACGCTCGATGGCTTCTAATATTTTTGTCTTGAGTTCCTCAATCATTTTTTCAAACATATCAGCACCCCCACGGTCTCACCCCTGCAAGCTGAATATATCGCCCATAATCAGGGCTTAAACCCTCGCTAGGTGTTTCTATCGTCTGTTGGTTTTCTCGCTCGATTTGAGCGCTTTTTTTGCGGTCTCGGTGGTTTAGATAAACCAGTAGGCAAATCAACAACACCATGAAGATAACCGCCTGTGCATTAGTTAAATCTAGTTCATTCATGTTACATCCTCGCTTTGTAATTCTTGATGTAGTCCACTTGGTCACTTCGTTCCATCTTCAGGAAGTCGCCCACCTCTTCAGTGCTTACTTTTCGATCTACAAAATCAGCGATAAACTGAAAGAGGTTAGGACGTTTCGCCTTGATTTCAGCCATTTGTTTATCAAATTCTGCTTGTGTCATGTTATCTAGGTCTAGTGTCATTGCATTGCCTCTTCAAACTTCTCTACTAGACAATCTTTATTTACTTGTCGAGTTTTATCTTTAGAGTTAAAAAGAATATCTTTTAAGGTTATAGTAGCCTCTAAATACTCCTTTTCAGCATGTTCTATATACGTCTGTTGCTCTGCTTCGTTGTCAAAAAAGTGCTTAGCCTGGCGTTTAAAGAAAGCTTGTCGCATAGCATCCATTTCAAAAATACCAGGATGGAAAAACATTCTAGTAGTGCTTTTAGAAATGACTTCGATTTTATGACTTTCATTCAATTCAGGAAGTTCAATCCAAAGTAAACGATGTAAGTTTTCTTTGATAGCTTTTAATTGTCCTGATAAGAGCCCTATTTTCAAAAAATCATTGTTTTCATCTGCTTGGTGTAATTCCATACTAATTCTATCCAAGCTTTTAGCGATAATATCGTATGTTGTGTCTGTCATAGTGTTTTCCTGTGCCTTTTAATTGTTGTTTCCTATACTGAATTATCACCACTCCAAACGCTGGGCGTTTGCCCCAAGTTGGCGGACGTTTGTAGTGATGTTTCGTGGGTAAATACCCACATTTTCGCTAAACAAGTGCTTAGAGTCGCCGTGTCAGCACTCGTTTTTCAAAACCTTTTCTAATTGCTTGCCTGCTCTTCGGTTTTCTTAGTTTTTCTTTGTTTCGTTTTCGATTTGATCGCCTAATCTTTTCCAGGCTCTATCAAATTCTTCGCGTTGGATTTCTTTACTATGTAATTGCCTTGCTAACTCCATGCCTCTACGCATGAATCTAGCGAAGTGTGTTTTTTCTTCCATTCCTAACCCTCCATCATGTCATAGAGTAGGGCGTAATGTTTATCTGGAATCCTATCTAAGGCTTTCAAGCCATCATGTTCGGCTTTCTGTCTAGTTTCCGCCTTGACCGTGCTATCAAAGGCGATAGAAAAAGCATTCAGCATTGCCTTGTAGCGTGCTACACTCTTCAAATAGCGCCCACGTTCAGAAAGTTCCTTGTCTTCCAGTTCCTCTTTTACTGTGCTGTCTAAGAGTTCAAACTTACTATAGATCCCTTTTTCTACTTCAAAACTTAGTCGCTTGTTTTGTCTCAGATTGTAAAGGTTGACCCTGCAACTCTCTAGGTTGCAGTAGCCTAATACTCCAGCGATTTCTTCTAGGTTTTTACCTTCAAGATCAGGGAGTTTCCCGGCTATATCCTTAAATTTTACTGATTGGTGTCTCTTTCCCATTGTGTACCTTGTCTTTCTATGCTATAATCAAGGTATAGAAAAAATATCTATACCCTAGATTTCGTCGCTTGCTCTCCTCGACCAAAATTTGAGCAAGTGACTTTTTTTGTTGTCTTGTTTCATGCTTTTTTCCCTGACTTAGGTTTATAAAGCAGGTCTTTACTTTCGATAAGATCCATAATCCAGCTGAGTCCCTGCTCTACTGTCTCAAGAAATGCGCCCAGGTCTTCACTATCCAAATCCTCGTAGTTCATACAAAGATATTCAGCTAATTCTCTGTCTTTCTCAACTAACTTTTTAAAATCCTTTAAATGCTTGGGAATCGGAAAACCCTTGCTATTAGTAATTGTTTCAAATTCTACTTTATTGTCCATTCTTAAAATTTCTACACTTAAATAATAAGTTTCCTTTCTTCTTTTTTGCTCATGCTTGCCACTTAAGACAGTACCATTGAATTTACTAATTGAGATAGGAGACAAAACCGTTATAAATCCTTGATACTGCCATAGGTAGCAAGCATCTTAATCTAGCAAAAACTAGCTAGTCTGATAAATCAATCTCCAGTGCTAAAGCACCATACAAGAAATCTGTAAATATAAACTAAAATCGTGATTGGTTGACTCCTTTCTAATAGTCTTCTGCAAGCCACTGCATGGCTTTTTGGTAAATGCTCGGTTTTACTTCGCCACCGTCACGGATTTTCTTGTAAGTGATTGGGTTGACTCCAATTTCCTCACTAGCTTTTTTAGCTGTCAAATTCTTGTCCGCTTGCTTTCGGCGAATTGCTTTTGCTTGTGTTGAGGTGATAAGCAATACAGTTTTCCTCCTCTCTTTTTGTAAAGTTTTTCTTTACTTGAATCAAGTATATAACGTTTTTCTTTACTTGTCAAGAGAAAATAAAAAAAAACTTTACAAATGTTTTTTTAGTGGTTATAATTTAACTGAGGTGATAAAATGTCAACAATAAAAAATAGGTTAAAAGTTTTAAGAACTGAGAAAGGAATAACTCAAGATCAATTAGCCGAAGTTATAAATAAACGACTAAAGGAAAATGAGAAACCGATATCCAAAATGGTGATATCTAACTGGGAAAATAATAAACATACTATCAAACCAGAAAAAGCTCAGATTTTAGCTGATTTTTTTGGAATTAGTGTTTCTTCCTTACTAGGTTACGGTGATGAACTCATGACTTTCAATAGTGGAGCAGAGTTTGAAGAATATCGTAACAATTTTATCAAACGTATAAATACTAAGGAAAGACTTGAAAAGAAACTGGGTAAATCAACTGAACAGTATAAACTTGATAAAAAAACTATTGAAAAAATTGAACTTATAAAACAACGTATAAATCAAAAATACGGAACTAATTCTCACGGAATTCCTGCTTACGATGCTCTTGTAGCAGGTATTGGTGAAAACGACTTTTTTATACGATTATTTGATGCTTTACTAGATTTTGATGAACTAAAAGAAACGGAAATTTCCGACCTACTTTATAAGTACCTCATTTTAGATAACGATAGTAAACATCTAATACTAGAACTCATTAACAAATTACCACAATCTAAAACTAAATCTTTATCAGAAAAAGATAATGACTAACAAGGAGTAACCCCTATGGGATTTTTTGACACTGTAAAACAAGAAGGTAGTTTTTCTACCGCATCTGGAGTAAATGGACTACACTATGTTGTCCTTCAGGTAACTTTGAAAGAAAAGTTTTTCGGCACTGGATCAGGAAACCTTACAGAATTAGAAGATGTTATCAATAAACAAGCTTCAAAAGGTTATCGCCTGCATACAATCACAACCGCCAATGGTGGAAGCAAAGGACTAGGCGGTGGTGACCGTATTCAAGCCACAATGGTTTTTGAGAAGATTATTTAATTAACATCCTTTACAAGCCCCATAATCGCTTTATTTTCTTACCTGGTACATTTTACCGTTCGTCCTCTTAAAATCGAAAATAGAGGGGTTCTCGTAGCTCCTAGCATGGTATAAATTCAAAACCTTTTCTAATTGCTTGCCTGCTGATGGAAAGGAATACTATGCAAATAAAACAAATCACAAAAAAAGACGGTTCAATAGTATATCGTGCTAATGTCTATCTTGGTGTTGATAAAGTCACTGGAAAAGATGTAAAGACAAGCATAACAGGGAGAACAAAAAAAGAAGTTAAGCAAAAGACAAAAGAAGCTGAAATTGCTTTTTTACAAAATGGATCTACTAGATTCCAGGCTTCAAATATTACTACTTACAAGGAATTAGCTTCCTTATGGTGGGAAAGTTACAAGCATACAGTAAAACCTAACACACAATTAAACGTTAGAAGACTGCTAGATAACCATATCTTACCTTTATTTGGCTCTTATAAGTTGGATAAACTAACTACTCCGCTTATTCAAAATGTGGTCAATAAACTTGCTGACAAAACCAATAAAGGGGAAGAAGGCGCTTTTCTATACTACGATAGCTTACACGCTTTAAATAAGCGTATTTTACAGTATGGTGTAGTCATGCAAGCTATACCGTTTAATCCTGCTCGTGAGGTAATATTACCTCGCAACACACAAAAAGCAAAGCGAGAAAAAGTAAAGCACTTTGATAACGATGAATTAAAAAGCTTTCTTAAATACTTAGATACTCTGGATGTAAGTAGGTATCGCTATTATTATGAGATTACACTTTATAAGTTTCTACTTGCTACTGGTTGTCGTATCAATGAAGCTTTAGCTTTATCATGGTCTGATATTGACTTAGATAATGCAGTTGTGCATATCACAAAGACTTTAAACTATAAGCAAGAAACCAATAGTCCAAAATCAAAATCAAGTCTAAGGGATATAGATATAGATCAAGCGACTGTTAGTATGTTGAAACAGTATAGACTTAGACAAACCAAGGAATCCTGGAAAATAGGTAAGTCTGAAAGTATCGTATTTTCTGACTTTATCCATGAATATCCTAACAATCGAACTTTACAAACTAGATTAAGAACCCATTTTAAACGGGCAAACGTCACTAATATAGGTTTTCATGGCTTCAGACATACACACGCTAGTTTATTGCTTAACTCTGGAATACCCTACAAGGAACTTCAGCACCGTTTAGGACATTCCACTTTGTCCATGACTATGGACATTTATAGTCACCTCTCAAAAGAGAACGCAAAAAAAGCAGTCTCATTCTATGAAACTGCACTAAAAAGCTTATAACTGAACAAATAACTGAACAAACCCAGAAATCAACGTTTTAAGACAAAGCAAAAAGCCCACTGTTGTAGGCT
>ERZ773067.1357-NODE-1357-length-13264-cov-10.478083_pt1 | contig 13264 bp, 11 predicted proteins | sample MGYA00580622_ERZ773067 | MGnify/ENA primary metagenome ERZ773067 (study PRJEB29015, sample SAMEA2737998) | human oral metagenome | biome: human oral; feature: human-associated habitat; material: dental | place: China | collected 2113 ...
TCTTATCTCACCGTTGGCTGTGCCGACAGAGAGAAAGCGCAAGCCTTCACCGAGATATTAAGCAGCGATTTCATCAAGACAAAGACCAGTCAGGATGTCGTGGGCATTGAATATTCGTCGGTATTGAAAAACGTTTACGCCATTGCCGCAGGCATTTGTAGCGGTTTGAAGTATGGCGACAATTTCCAAGCCGTGCTCATGTCCAACGCTGTTCAAGAGATGTCGCGTTTCCTTTCGGCGGTACATCCCCTCGAACGCAGTGTTTACGACAGCGTTTATCTCGGCGATTTGCTTGTTACAGGCTACTCTAATTTCTCGCGAAACCGTACCTTTGGCACAATGATTGGCAAGGGATATAGCGTTAAAAGCGCGCAAATAGAAATGGAAATGATTGCTGAAGGTTATTTCGGCACGAAATGTATGAAGGAGACTAACAGACATCTGCACGTGAACATGCCGATTCTCGATGCCGTATATAATATATTGTACGAGAAGATTTCGCCACAAGTGGAGATAAAGTTGCTTACTGATAGCTTTAGATAATCAAACACCACACGATATGAAAAAGACTATTCTTATCTTGATGTCCTTTCTTTGTACCCTGATAACCGATGCAAAAAAGAACGTAACCAGCCTTCCTTCACCCGAAACATTGGCTGCTATCAATGACAGCATCATCAAGGAAGGACATCAATTGTATCTATTTGAAAAACTGAATTGGGAACTCACCGACCTCTTTCTTGCACATCATGGAAGGGAAGAGATAGGTGGGCAAATGACATACAAGGCCAAAGACGGTATCATCATTGCCTTTTTTTGCGACAAATCAATGAAAAACAGCTTATATGAGTTAAGGTACGAGAAGGCATCTCCAAAGTTTATCGCTGTTGATTCTGTTCGTCCGCTTACTCAAGAAGAAAAAGAACTTATTGTGCGGAAAGATGTCTTGGTTGCTAAAATGGGGACATTGGCAGATAGTATCAAAGGCGTTTCACATGATTTCGGACAGCTTAACGCTGATATCATTCGCATTAACGACCATATAACACGGTTATATCTGCTGACGGGAACGGTAAAACCGGGCATTATTCCCTTTGGGAATGATTACAGTTTCGACTTTGCCAACGACAATCGTCTTGTCGCTTTCCGCCGTTATCACCGTTCATTAATTCCAACACAAACCAACCATAACGGTAAGACTGTAGTATCCACAATTCATTCTCACCTTAAAGACAACCCCTATATCACTGCGACAGACATTTGTAACTTTCTTCTTTACGGGCGAGATATTGCCGGTATGAAGTCGTTTCATGTTTATAGCACAGCTTGCAATTGCCTCTTCGTTTATTGGGATGGTGATGAACCTGTCATTAAGATTGAGGAAATACCAGAGGAATAGGTTGCAATAATAATTAGATAAACATAGAATTTAAAGATAAATACAATGAAACGTATTCAATTAGACATCACCAAAGCCGCCCAATTTCTTAGTGAGGGCGCAGTGAAAGCCTACGAGCCGCAAGTGAAAGCGGCACAAGAGGCTCTGGAAAAGGGCACTTGCCCTGGTAACGACTTCTTGGGTTGGCTGCATTTGCCCAGCTCCATCACACCCCAATTTCTAGACGAAGTGCAGGCCGTAGCCAACACCTTGCGTCAGAAATGCGAAGTAATCGTCGTGGCAGGCATCGGTGGCAGCTACCTCGGTGCACGTGCCATCATCGAGGCTTTGGGAAATTCGTTCGCATGGCTTGTGGGCGATAAGACAAATCCCACTATTGTTTTCGCAGGAAACAACATCGGCGAAGACTATCTCTTCGAACTTTCCGCCTATTTAAAGGATAAACGTTTCGGGGTGATTAACATCTCCAAGTCGGGTACTACCACCGAGACGGCTCTCGCTTTCCGTCTACTTAAAAAGCAATGCGAAGAACAACGCGGTAAGACCGAGGCCAAAGACGTTATCGTGGCCATTACCGATGCTAAGCGTGGAGCAGCAAGAGCCGCCGCCGACAAAGAAGGTTATAAGACCTTTGTGATACCCGACAATGTGGGTGGACGTTTCTCTGTACTGACACCTGTTGGCCTATTGCCCATTGCTTGCGCAGGTTTCGACATTAAGGCATTGGTTAATGGTGCCGCCGATATGGAGAAAGCCACAGCCTCCAGCGTTCCCTTTGCTGAGAACATCGCTGCCCAATACGCTGCCGTGCGCAACGCATTGTACACCGAAAAGGGAAAGAAAATCGAGATAATGGTGAACTATCAGCCTAAGTTGCACTTCATTGCCGAGTGGTGGAAACAACTTTACGGCGAAAGCGAGGGTAAGGAACACAAGGGCATTTTCCCCGCATCGTGCGACTTTACCACCGACCTGCATTCTATGGGCCAGTGGATTCAAGAGGGTGAACGTAGCATCTTCGAAACCGTAATAAGCGTGGAACAACCTGCAAAAAAACTGTTGTTCCCCAGCGACGACGAGAACCTAGACGGCCTGAACTTCCTTGCCGGCAAGCGTGTTGACGAGGTTAACAAGATGGCCGAATTGGGAACGTTGCTCGCTCACGTAGATGGTGGTGTGCCAAATATCCGCATCAGCGTGCCCGAACTGAACGAATATTACATCGGACAATTGATTTATTTCTTCGAAATAGGTTGTGGCATCAGCGGAAACGTGCTTGGTGTAAATCCGTTTAACCAGCCGGGCGTTGAGGCTTACAAGAAAAACATGTTTGCCTTACTAGACAAACCTGGTTACGAGGCCGAGAGCAAGGCAATAAAAGAACGACTGAAATAAATTCCTTAATTTGCGAAACGCCTCTTCGCCTGCAAGAACGAAGAGGCGTTTTGCTTGCTTTTATATTCGCAAATGAACAATAAGTATGCTCCCACTTCGTCTTGTCTGCCTTTTGGCCATGAGCAAGAGGTGAAGTCTTATTTGGAAAATCGCGGTTTCGATAGCTTTCAACCGCAAGCTGTGCTCTTCGATATGGATGGCGTTTTGTACGACTCCATGCCCAATCATGCCCGTTGTTGGCAAGAAGCTATGGCTAAGTTCGGACTGAAAATGACTGCTGCTGATGTATATGCCACCGAAGGAATGCGCGGTGTAGAAACCATTAGGCTGATGGTGAAGGCACAACAGGGGCGCGACATATCGGAAGACGAGGCGCAAATGATGTACGATGAAAAAGCGCGACTTTTCGGATTACTACCCCAAGCACCTATTATGGATGGCGTTTTAGGCCTGATGGAGAAAATAAAGACGGCTGGCATGCGAATTGTTGTGGTTACGGGGAGCGGACAACGACCGCTGATTGAGCGTTTGCAACACGATTTCAAAGGATTTGTTACGGCCGATAAAATCGTGTCGGCTTATGATGTGACGCGTGGAAAACCAGCTCCCGACCCTTATCTGATGGGTCTGCAAAAGGCTGGTAACTTGCAACCCTGGCAAGGAGTTGTTGTAGAAAATGCGCCTATGGGCGTTCGCGCAGGTGTTGCGGCAAAGATATTTACGATAGCCGTTAATAGCGGACCCTTGCCAAATACCACCTTGGCAGGAGAAGGAGCAAACATCGTGTTCGATAGAATGACGCAATTACGCGATGCCTGGATGGGTGAGCATGACTGATTTTAGTTTCATATCGCATGCCATTGGCAAGGTAATGGTGGCCGAAGTTGCTGCCAACGAAATGCTTTTGGTACACCCCGAAGAGGCAAACGACCTTTTGGGAAATGCCTATTATCAAGGTTTCGATGGCATGATAATCTCTGCCGACAAAATTTCGCCACGCTTTTTCGACCTCAAAACGAGGTTGGCAGGCGAGATTTTGCAAAAGTTCTCCACCTTTCAGATGCGTTTGGCCATCGTTGGCGACTTCTCCGTCTTTCCCAGCGAAAGCCTTAAAAGTTTCATTTACGAAAGTAATCGCGGTAACCTAATACACTTTTCGCCAACCATAGCCGATGCCTTAGCTTGGTTTTTAAAAATCTGTTAATAGTACATTTAGCCTAGAATAACAGATAGTTTAATTTCAATATACTTCATTTGCTCGATTAGTTTTATCACTAAAAGTTGGTGCAACTGATATTCTAACTTCCTCCAACCTTGCTTTACTAATATTCGTTATAAGTTATATCCCACAGACATTGTTTCGATGTAGGATTACTATACATTCACTTATTTCACATTACAAATTATATTTCAGACAAGGAACTCGTGACAATAATCATTTTGACCTTGGACTATTCGTCAGATTGCTACGAATGTGAAATAGTTTAGCCCCAATTGCCCCCTTAATGCTTGGACAGGTTTTGTGTGTTGTTGAACATTTTCTCTGTCTTGAAAATGAAGACCTTGCGAGCTACGTCAAGAGAATAAGACGGGTAAGATGACGACAAGCAAACGAAAGGGGGACAGAAAGCTATGGAAAACTACTTATCTTTTGGATATGCTGTATAACAACCGATTGGGGACCGATGTATTATCTACTAGTTTAAAACCAGCAATAGCTGACAGATTACTTCTACGTTTACATGATGCTGCCATTATTGGCCGTGGGCAACAAGCCCTGCAACCACACGGGCTGGTGGTCGTAAACGTTCGAGCTTACTATACCGACTCCCATGTGTTTGTACATGGCATAATCGCTATCTTGTCTAGTTTCCGGCAAGAAATTTAACATTATGAGTGCCTTTTTTCCAACCAATCGTCCATCTTGCTGCAAATAATCAATTCTTGCGAAGGTTTGTTTGGGTGCAAAAAGGGGTAGCATGTGGATGTTGGCAAATTGAATATTTATTTGAAAACGCCGCCATTTGCACCTGTTTCGAGGCTTTTTGCTACAAAATAGAGTGCGTTTTGGTGCAAAATGGAGTGCGTTTTGGTGCTAAACGCAAGGTAAAATACCGCTAAATGCAGTGCGTTTTGCTGCTAAGCGCAAGCTTAAATGCAGCAAAATGCGAGACGAAAAGCATAAAAATCCACAGCAATTGCATAAACAAAACCTTTGCAAACCATAAAACACATGGCTGAAAGGAGCAAAATAGCTATTAAAATGTGTGGTTTTAGGTGCTAAATGTGCGTATTTGGGCTTGAAAAAATACGAGCAGGCAAGCAATCTAGAAAGGCTAAATGGTGCAAAATGCAGGTTTTTCTCTTGAAAATGGACAAAACAAAAGACGTGAATGACTAGAAATAGTGGCTTTTTACCTACTTTTCAGCCAATATTTTCGCTAGAACGAAGTGAAAATTAGAGCGATATTGTAAAATAAAAGTAACGATTTTTAAGCTTTGTATATTGATGGGTTGATGAGTTTGTATTTTTTGAATTGATAAGTTTATGAGCTTTATGGTTTGAAAGTTGATGAATTGATGTGCTTGGGAGTTGTTATATTTTTGTGAGGTTATAAGCCAATGAGTTGATTTGTGCTGCATGCTGCTCAATTTATTGAGGTATTATAGCCAAACATAATTGGATTTGAAAGGCCATAGGTGCATCGTAAGCAAACAAAAGTTTTCCTTTTCCTCAGCGTATGCGTTTATTGATGCTACGCACGTCTTGGGTTCTCCAACAACATTTTTCCAAAAGCAATTCTGTTTGACTATAAAAGTCATGACGACATCAAATACTGAATTTAATAAAGGCTGGTTGTTGGGGAAAGATTAAAAGATGCCCTAATGAGACCTTGTTAGGGATAAAAAACGGGTTACAGTTGGGAGATTTGTCCAATTGTAACCCGTTTATCGTAATGTTAAAATGCAACTTTCATTTAAATGTATACAAATCGGTATCTAAGAAAGCGTCACTTCTGCGCAACTGAACGCAGGTTGTTGCCGCTATGCTTTCAGGTCGTTTTGATACCAATCAAATAGTCTTGCAACGCCATCGGTTATCTCCACCTTGTGTTTCCAACCAAGATTGTTCAGCTTTGTAACATCGGTGAGTTTGCGTGGAGTGCCATCTGGTTTGGTGGAGTCGAACTGGATGTTGCCCTTAAAGTCAACGGCTTGCGCTATGAGTTGCGCCAATTGCTTGATTGTAATCTCCTTTCCCGTACCAACATTGATGTGGCAGTTCCTTATTTCGCCCAATGCGGGAATGGCACCACCACGTCCTGCGTTCGAGTTTCGGTCGTTTTGGCCGTTGGTCTCCGCTCCATAGAACACCGAAGAGTACTTCTCGATGCCGATGATGTCGCTGAAATCTACGTTAAGCAGTACGTGTACGCTGGCGTCGGCCATGTCTTCGCTCCACAAAAATTCGCGAAGTGGTTTGCCCGTACCCCACAGTTGCACAGCATTGTCGGCAATACCATATTTGGAGAGTAGCTCTAATATGCGTTGTTCTTGGGCTGTGCCGTCAACACCTTCCACGGGGCGTTTGTTTAAGTCGGTGCGAATAGCTTGCCAATTGCCTTCGTTGATAAGCTTGGCAAGGTAAATCTTTCGCATCATGGCTGGCATAACGTGGCTGTTTTCCAAGTGAAAATTGTCGTTTGGCCCATATAAGTTGGTGGGCATCACGGCAATATAGTTTGTGCCATACTGCAAATTGTAGCTCTCGCACATTTTCAGCCCCGATATTTTGGCTAGTGCATACTCCTCGTTGGTGTATTCCAGGGGCGAAGTAAGCAGCTCGTCTTCCTTTATTGGCTGGGTGGCGTTTTTGGGATAGATACATGTTGACCCCAAAAAGAGCAGCTTTTTAACGTTGTGGCGAAACGATTCGCTAATTACATTGCACTGCATCTGCATGTTCAGCATGATGAAGTCGGCCCGATATAGCGAGTTCGCCATGATGCCTCCCACGTGTGCCGCGGCCAAAACCACGGCTTCGGGCTGCTCTTCGTCGAAGAAGGCGCGCACTTGCGCTTGGTTGGTGAGGTCTAGTTCGCTGTGTGTTCGCCCCACAAGGTTGTGATATCCTCTTGTTTCGAGGTTCTTCCAAATGGCCGACCCAACAAGTCCGCGGTGTCCGGCCACATATATTTTCGTATCTTTATGTAGCATTTTGCTGGTTAAATGGGGCGGCCTATTCGGGCATCTGCGCCTTGATATATAGTTTTTTAACGAACAACATATCGTGTTCTACCATCTTTTTAATCAATTGTTTGAAAGACGTTTTGGTAGGATTCCATCCCAACTTCGTCTTTGCTTTTGTGGGATCGCCAAGAAGTTGGTCAACCTCGCATGGACGGAAATATTTGGGATCTACCTCGATGAGCACGCGATTGGTTTGAACGTCGATACCTTTCTCGTTTACACCTTGGCCTTCCCAGCGGATATTAATCCCAGCCTCTTTAAAAGCAAGCTCGCAGAACTCGCGAACGGTGTGCATTTCACCCGTAGCGATGACAAAGTCTTCGGGTTGCTCTTGTTGCAGCATCATCCACATACATTCCACGTAGTCTTTGGCATATCCCCAATCGCGCTTGGCATCGAGGTTACCCAAATAAAGCTTGTCTTGAAATCCCTGTTTGATGCGGCATGCGGCGAGCGTTATCTTGCGCGTAACGAAGGTTTCGCCCCTTCGTTCGCTCTCGTGGTTGAACAAAATACCGTTGCAGCAATACATGCCGTAGCTTTCGCGATAGTTTTTCACAATCCAATAGCCGTATAGTTTGGCCACCGAATAGGGCGAACGTGGGTAGAAGGGTGTGGTTTCTTTCTGTGGAACCTCTTGCACCTTGCCATAAAGTTCGGAAGTGGAGGCCTGGTAGATGCGGCATTGCTTTTCTAGTCCGCAGATACGCACAGCCTCAAGCAGTCGCAACACGCCCGTTGCGTCAACATCGGCGGTGTATTCGGGTACTTCGAACGACACTTTCACGTGGCTTTGTGCAGCCAAGTTGTATATTTCGGTGGGGCGAACTTCACCAATGATGCGGATAAGCGACGACGAATCGGTCATGTCGGCCCAGTGCAAGTTGACGGGTCGCTGCTTTTTCATGTCCCTAACCCATTCGTCTAGGTAGAGATGTTCTATCCTCCCTGTGTTGAACGACGACGAACGCCTGAGCAATCCATGTACGTCGTAGCCCTTCTCGGTTAAGAGCTCAGCCAGATAACTGCCGTCTTGACCGGTGATGCCTGTTATGAGCGCAACTTTTCTTTCCATGTTGTATAAAGTATGTTATTCGCTGAATTGTTTTATACGTTGTTCTTCACTTCGCTTGCAAATAAGCAAAATGCCATCTTGTTCGGCCACGATACAATCGTCGAGCCCTTGTATCACCACACGTTGTTCTTGGGTGGTGTGCACGATGCAGTTGTGAGAATCGTATAGCTTAATGTTGTTTCCGATGCAGGCATTGCCATAAAGGTCGCGCTTAGACTGCTCCCAAAGGCTGCCCCAAGTGCCTAAATCGCTCCACCCGAACTCGGCAGGACAAACGAAAATTTCTTCTGCTTTCTCCATGATGGCATAGTCTACCGAGATGTTTTCGCACTGTGGATAGGTCTCGTCTATCTTCGTTTGCTCTTCGCTTGTTCCATAATAGGGCATCAATCCTTCGAAAAGCTTGCTCATTGCAGGCTGATAAACCCTGAACGCGTTGACAATGGTGTGTACGCTCCAAATGAAAATGCCTGCATTCCAGAAGTAGTTGTTCTTGCTGATATATTCTGTCGCCGTGGGCAGGTCGGGTTTTTCACGGAACGAATCGACCCTGAACACCTCGGTATTACGAGCCGAATTAACGCTGAGGTCGGCCTGAATGTATCCGTATCCCGTTTCGGGGCGTGTGGGTTTCATGCCTAATGTGAGTATGGCGTCTGTTTCGCTTGTGAATTTAAGGCATGAATTAACCACGCGTCTAAACTCCTGTACGTCGGTCACCACATGGTCGCTAGGGGTGACAATGACGTTAGCTCCTGGGCATTCTTTTTTAATTCGCCAGCTAACGTATGCGATACAGGGGGCAGTGTTGCGCCTACATGGTTCGAGTAAGATGTGGCTTGGGTCGATTTCGGGCAGCTGTTCTGCCACCACATTTTGATATTTCTTGTTGGTTACAATCCATACGTTCGACGGAGGGCATACAGTTGCAAACCTATCGAGCGTGAGTTGCAACAACGAACGCCCCGTGCCAAGCACGTCGATAAATTGCTTTGGCTTCTCTTCGGTGCTCATTGGCCAGAACCTACTGCCAACTCCACCTGCCATGATGACGAGATGATTAAAATTGTTCGTGCTCATAAAATCGTTATATTTATATCCTTGCAGGGTTTGGCGGCAGGCAAAAAACAGGCTATTCTTTGTTTTGTTTTGCGGCATTCGCTTGTAGATGAGCGGTTGTTGTGCCTGCGCATTCCCTTGTATATTGTGCTGATTGTTAATTGTTTGAAACAAGGCATAACGCTTTCTGCCTTATTGTTCACCGTTCTTAATCTGGTGAAGGCCATGTAATGACAATTCGTTTTTATCGTTCATTAAGTGCTGTGTGCTTATTTTTCCAAGCTTTCACCGCAGGCAAAGTTAGCGTTTTTTTTTAAGCCTACAAAAACATTTCGGCATTTCTTTTTGCAAGGTGGTACGGCTTGGCACACTTCTTGGTGTTAATACATTGGCAAAAACTTGCGTATCTGGTTTTTTTTCATTACCTTTGCAAGGTTTTACGGCATGTTTTAATAAACAAGTTAACGGACATTTAAAATTGATGTGAGGTTACAAAATGAGGCAATTAAAAATTCAAAAAAGCATTACCAATCGTTCTAGTGAGGCACTTGACAAATACCTTGTTGAAATAGGAAGGGCTCCATTGATTTCAATTGACGAGGAGATAGAGCTTGCCCAAAAGATAAGGAAGGGTGGCCCAGAGGGCGAGAAAGCAAAGGACAAACTGGTTACGGCCAATCTACGCTTTGTTGTGTCTGTTGCGAAACAGTATCAACATCAAGGGTTGACGCTTACCGACTTGATAGACGAGGGTAACATTGGCTTAATTAAGGCTGCACAGAAGTTCGACGAGACACGTGGTTTCAAGTTCATCTCGTACGCCGTTTGGTGGATACGCCAAAGCATCCTTCAAGCCATTGCTGAACAAAGTCGTATTGTGAGGTTACCCCTCAACCAAGTTGGTTCGCTTAACAAAATCAATCACGAGATAAATAAGTTTGAACAAGAAAACCAACGTCATCCTTCCGTTTCGGAATTGTCGGATGCAACAAACATCGACGAGGAGAAAATCGGACAGAGCCTGATGGCAGACGGACACCACGTGAGTATTGATGCGCCTTTCCAAGATGGAGAAGACAATTGCATGCTCGACGTGATGGCTTCTGGCGATGATAGCCGAACAGACAAGCAAGCCGACCACGAGTCGATGGCACTTGAACTGAATAGCGTTTTGGCAAAGGTGCTTAAAGATAGGGAAATAACCATTATCCGAGAGTGTTTTGGCATTGGCTGCCACGAAAAGGGACTGGAAGAGATTGGCGACCAGCTAGGTTTGACACGCGAACGCGTAAGGCAAATTCGCGAAAAGAGCATTGCCAAACTGCGCGACAGCGGCAACGCAAAGATCTTAATGAAATATCTGGGCTAACACATTGCCCTTAACAATGATTACGAACATCCCACCATTTGCTTGGTGGGATGTTTCTTTTTTGCAAGCAATGACCAGACCAATCAACCGTTCTTCGGCTCAACGGAAGATTGACGGGGACGATATAAAAGGCTTTAAAATCGAGTAGGAGGTTAATACTAATTGTCGGTATTTAACTTTTTACATTGGTATTTACCTGCCTCGCACACCATTGAACATGCCGTTCGACATACTTCGCTTCCTATTTTGGGTGGCATTCGAGAAATGTCTCTGTCAAAGTAGGCGTTCCTTGCAGGGCGTACACTATCGTTGTTTATCTACCTTGCTTAAAATATGGCTATGAGCTATACGCCAACAAGCACTCCTGGTTTTACCCTATTTACGTGCTTTATATTTATCCCGCTGCGGCATCGTATGGTGCAGAAGCCGCCTGGTTTTACCCTATTTACGTGCTTTATATTTATCTATACAACATCTTATGAGGCTTGCCACTCATGTAACGACTCTTTTCCAAGACCTCGATACACCCATCCGTATTCTCCGGCCAAACCCATCGGCTGTTTCAAGCAGGATACGATTCATGTAGACAAAGGGTAAAAACCAGTCCATCCCTTTGTCTATTAGTTCAGCTTACGTTTTCTCTTGGTATATACTTCTATATTAATGCTCAGAGTTTCGTCGTTTTGTTAAGGTTAAATTTGTATCTTTGTTTATCAGAACTTAGTACTGATGCAATAAAATTGCACCATACCAATTAGAAAATATTAAATCGCTCGAAATGAAAGAAGACAATAAATGGGTAGTTGCTGCTGCTCAATTAGCGCAACGACTACATCAGAATCAAAAGGATAAGGCAGGTGTAGACTACTTTAGTGGACACTTATCCTATGTTGCTTCCTTGGGAAAGACATGGCAAGAAATGGTTGTTGGGTATCTTCATGATGCAAATGAAGATACACCTAATAGTATAGACTCCATTCTTATGATGCTTGAAGAAGCGGCAAAAGACACTCTGCCTACTGAAGATAGAGACAGATTGGCTAAGGCATTGCTTCTGCTCAATCACCATACAGCCGAAAACAGAGAAGAGTATATCAGTCGTATAAGCAATGATCCGCTAGCAAGAGCAGTCAAAATAAACGATTTAACTCACAACATGGACATTCGGCGTTTACCACACATAACATCCAAAGATACTGAACGAATTGAAAGATATAGGAAAGAATATTCTATTCTGAACAAAGGAAATAACAAGAAGAAAATGTAAACCAAGTGAGAGAACTTATAAGAAATGCTTATCACTTGGGCAAGAAAGACCAAATCATACAAAAATAATAAGACACTAAGCATTGATAAAAAATAGTACGTTACACCCAGATAGTTATGAGGTTGAACTACTTAGCATCAAAATCTTGGGTAAAACAAATGGTGTAAATCATACAATTCGTTGATTTACACCATTTATTTTGCGGAGAGAGGGGGATTCGAACCCCCGATACGCTTTAGGCGTATACAAGCTTTCCAGGCGTGCCTCTTCAACCACTCGAGCACCTCTCCTTTGCTATTTCGGGTGCAAAAGTAACACATTTTATTGATGTGTGCAACACATTGCGTAGAAAAATGCAAGGGGAAGGCGTTATGGCTCTCCGCTTTTAATGTGCGAGCGTTCTCGTTATCACCATGCGCACGTAACTAGCATTGGCCTAAAATCACCGGGTTTTATCCATAATATGCCATATAACATCTTGTTAGAAGAACCCCCTTAACACCGCTAGGCGATGTTGGCACAGACATTAATCCTGTTGGCAGTGGCCGAAACGCCTTCGAATGGTTATTTTACCACTACCTTTCTAGTTGTTCCATCCGCGTACTTCACGATGTTGATACCCTTTACAGGCGCGTTGATACGCCTGCCATCAACCATATAACGTGCCACTTCGCGTTTGTCGGCATCGGCCGTAGGCAAGTTGTCTATACCTGTTGTGAGGTACACTTTACCGCTCTTTCCATCGTCTGTGCCGTTAATATTGTCTACACAAACGTACGAAGGCGTTGTCAAACCATATTTATTGTTACGCGATCCTGTCATTGAGAACCGCAATTCTTTTACTTCGCCCAAGCCACTAAGGTCTACCCATTGCCAATTACCTAAGTAATAATGTTCGGCAGAGTTGTTCGAACGATAGTCGGCCAAGTACACTTCGACCTTCGTTTCACTACCATCAGCCTTTGTTCCCCAGATGGTGAGCAGCAGCCAATCGCCCTTTTCAAATTCAGCTTTACCTGTTGCGCCCTTCGACATGCCATCACCATTAAGTATGCTGCTAAGAGTGTAAGCGGTGTTGGTTACATATAGACCACGAACAACATCGCATTCGGGCTTGCTTAGAACTTCAATGGGGGCTGATTTGCCAAAGAAGAATGCCACACAATAATTGGCAGAGTTGTCGTAACCATGTCCAACGCACGAGTTAAATTGGTCGGGTGTGAGCGTTTTAAAGCTTGTAGCCGTGCGATTGGAGATGGCGAAACTGTTCCAATAATTCCATTTAGGAACATTGGTAACGGCGAAGCGATAATTGCCACTTGTGTACAGACTTGTCTTTTCCTCGCCGTCTGTTCTACTTTCGCCTATATAATAACCATCTGAATTTAGTGCAACATCCACGTCATCAAACGTTGCAACCTTTCCTTCAAGTGCCTTATTGATAGCTGC
>ERZ773067.1358-NODE-1358-length-13264-cov-2.973049_pt1 | contig 13264 bp, 12 predicted proteins | sample MGYA00580622_ERZ773067 | MGnify/ENA primary metagenome ERZ773067 (study PRJEB29015, sample SAMEA2737998) | human oral metagenome | biome: human oral; feature: human-associated habitat; material: dental | place: China | collected 2113 ...
GCTGAATAAGTTTTCACCGATAAAGCGTTCCCAATTGATAGCTTCTTTAGGCTTAAACCAATCATCTACTTGTTTTTCAAAATCAGGTTTTTTGCTTTGATAAGCTTGCTTTTCTTCCACTGGGGGCTGAGGTGTAATAGTAGTTTCTTCAGCAGTTACTTCTTCAGTGACTTTTTCTGCAGTTTCTTCAGTGCCTGCCTCTCTCCCGGCTAAAACATTCTTACTCTTTTCAAGGAGTTCATCAAGCTTAATTCCCTCTTCCGAAAATAGCTTAACTTCCCTCTCACCTTCATCTGTGACCCCTTCTGTCATTCCGGCAGTCATTTGCCCCATCTCATCTAAATATTTATCAAGCATCTCCGAAATATCGTTTAATTCACGGAAAGCTTCATCATTTGTGAGTATAGCTGAAATATTGTCAAGTCCGTTCCCCTCGGTAACGAAACCTTTCCAGCTATTAATGTCCAGCAAATTTTCAGATATTAAATTGTTTTCTGCTATAAAATCCTTGACGGCAGCTTCATCAGTTCCTGTCTTTTGAGAAATACCGGCTATTATATTTGCAAGTATTGCCATCAGATTTTTTACTTTTTCATCCTGCTCTTCACCATTTTCAGGTTCTTCAACAAAGTTTTTTTCCGCAGCATCCTTAGCCTTATAGGCTGTGGCATTTTTGCCTGCATGTACTTTTTTATTCACCTTGCTGCCTGTGCTTTTATCAGCTTTAACCGGTGTCTTGCCACTTTCTTTAAAGTACTTTTCCGAAACTATATTATTAGTTTTGGACTCTTTAGAACCACCTTTAGATCCTGAAACGTTATTTTCTTTATTAAGTATATCCGAAAATGATGTATCAGTTTTTACAGGTTGTGACTTAGACTTAGCCGTTACCGACGGTGAAACAGCATTCAGTTTTACCTGTGCCGTTGCCATAAAAAATCTCCCTCCTATCTTTAATATTGGGTGTATAACACACCTTGTAATATATATCGGATAAAAGGGAGAAAAACTTAAGCCTATTTTCTCTGCATTATTGAAATTTTTTTCGTTACTTTTGCAGCCATATTAGAATCCATCTTGGCAAGGATTGCTCCTGCCTCTTTAGTCTTCATATGAAGCAGAATATTTGAAACCAAATCAAGGTCTCCACCCATTCCGTTGAGAATCTTAGCGGCTTCCTCAGGTTTCATGCTTTTATACATTTCTGCCTGCTCCACCAGTTTTTTCTCGTTTTCCTGCTGTTCCACTACCTGCCTGTAAATCTCGGCAGCATTATCAGGTGAAATTGATTCATAATATTTTTTGTACTCCTCTATATCCGGAGCTTTATCGTTAAATACCACCTCTTTGTCAAACTTGTCCTTCTCCGTCTGAAACTGCAACTGATTTTCTTCAAAGGTTTTGAGCCTTGCCACCTCTGCCTCAAGCTGCGCAAGATAATTTGCATCTCCTCTGCGGATTCCGTTCGCAGCGGCTACCTGAGCTTCCAGCTCCCTTATCCTTTCCATAGCATCAGGAAGATTTTTATACGGATAGTTATTCTCCTCCGCTGCCTGCTCATCAGGTATATCCGGAAGTATTTCATTCACACCCGGTATGTCCTTAAGTATAGGTCTCAGTACAGTAGAACCAAATCCGCCCACATCATATTTAATAAGAAAAGCAAAAATGGCAAGCCATATAGCTACAATAAAAAGAACTATTATAAATGTGAGTATTCTGCTGAATATCCCTTCTTTTCCTTCACTCTTTTTATTCTTTTTATCTTTTTTCCCTTCAGGTTGACCGGTTTCTCCTGCTTCCTCTATATTATCTAAATCATCCATATCAGCCATCTAACTTCCACTCCTCTTCATATATCTCACTTCCATACTTATAAGCCACCAACTCATCCACAGCCGCGGCTTCCTCCGCTGCAAGTTCTTTCAGAAAAACATTAAAAGCTTTTTCCCTCAGCTTTTCCTGAATTTTTCTTTCTTTCATAGCCTCACGCATTTTATTCTGCTCAAGCTCAACTTTTCCCTCTGCTTTTTTTACTTCAATTTTCTGTAAACCTATGAAATAATCCATACTCTCATAGGCTGAGGTTCCTAATTTTATAGCATTGACATTCAACTTATTTTTACAGGATTCCCTGAGTGCCTCTTCATACTTCCTTTTTTGGGCATATAGGCTCTCAAGTTTCTCTTCCTCATCACTGAGGTTAAGTCTTGCCGTAACAAGAGCCATTTCCTGTTGTTCTTCAAGTTTCATTTTTAATTCAAGTATGTTTTGCATCTTATATTTAAATCTTGCCATACTTCACCTTTGCTATTATTATGTTTCTGAAAAAATTGACTTCAACCCTGCAAGTTCATCTTCAAACAAGAATTTTTCATCCGTACTCTGCATTAAAAAAGCATTTACCTCTTTAATCTTACTTATAGCAAAATCAATATCCGGATTTGAACCTGACTTATAAGCTCCTATATTTATAAGATCCTCCGCACCATTGTAGGTTGCCATTACATTTTTCATCATACCGGCAAACCTTTTATGCTCCTTATCCGCTACAGCAGACATACATCTGGATATACTTTGCAGAACATCTATTGCGGGATAATGATTTTTTTGTGCTAAAGTTCTTGAAAGAACAAAATGTCCGTCAAGTATACCTCTGGCTGTATCCGCTATAGGTTCATTCATATCATCACCGTCAACCAACACCGTATATAGCCCCGTAATAGAGCCGTCCTTACCATTTCCTGCTCTTTCAAGAAGTTTAGGCATTTCTGAATACACGCTTGGCGGATATCCCCTTGTAACAGGCGGCTCGCCGCTTGCAAGTCCTATTTCACGCTGTGCCATCGAGAATCGGGTAAGTGAGTCCATCATCAAAAGCACATCTTCACCCTTATCTCTAAAAAATTCAGCTATTGCTGTAGCCGTCTTAGCAGCCTTTTTTCTTATCAGAGCCGGTTGGTCGGATGTAGCCACTACCACTACAGAACGCCTCATACCTTCTTCGCCCAAATCCCGTTCTATAAACTCTCTTACCTCTCTGCCTCGCTCTCCGATGAGGGCAATAACATTGACATCTGCTTTGGTATTTCTTGCAAACATACCCATAAGGGTACTTTTTCCTACACCGGAGCCTGCAAATATACCGACTCTCTGCCCCTTGCCCACAGTTAAAAGTGCATCTACGGCTTTGACTCCTAACGGAAGTACTTCTTCTATCATCTGCCTTGAGAGCGGATCCGGAGGCACAGCCTCAACCGAATAACTGTCTTCTTTTTCAAAGGTAACACTTGTATCTATCGGTCTTCCTAAACCATCCACAACAACTCCGAGCATATCATAGCCTACATCAACATGAAAGGGAGCCCCTGTACTTTCAACAAGGCTCCCCACTCCGACACCCTCTAAATCACCATAGGGCATCAGCAGAATACGGTTGTCCCTGAATCCGACTACCTCTGCATAGGTTCCCTTACTGTATTTATTATTTGCATATATTATACATAAATCATTAATATTGGCACTTGGTCCAAGTGATTCAATAGTAAGTCCTATCAGCTTGGTTACCTTGCCGTATTTTTTTTCCAAAGGCTGTTCTAAAAGGGAATAATACCTGTTTATGTCAATCAATACTATGCCCTCCTATCTTTAATTACGCTTTTTGCTGCCTGCCAAGAGTTTTATCGAATTTACAAGAGTTGTCAGTCTGGTATCCAAACCTGCGTCTATAACACAGGAGTCAGTTTCTATCCTGCAACTGTTAAGAGGCAGTACATGATCAGCCACTATCTCAATATATACACGATCCCCGACAAGATCCCTTATATAGCCTTCTCGTGAATTTACATACTCAAACTGCTCTTTCGGCACATGGATAATATAGCTTCGGCTGCTGTCTGCATTATTGACAGCGGATACCAGCATATTATATATGACAGTTTCATATTCTTTTGCCACTATCCCTGTAAGCCTCTCTACATAATCAATTACAAGTCCCGCAAAAAGCGGCTCCAATCTTTCGGTTTCTGCTTCAAATTCCTCTCTGAGTCTGACTTTTTCATCTTCAAGTTCTTTAAACTTGATTTCAAATTCTGCCTTGGCGGCTTCATAGCCTTCTTTGTAACCTGCCTCTTTAGCAGCTTCACTCAGACTTTTCTCTTTAATTTTTGCCTCTTTAACAGCCTGATTCATTATCTGCTTCTTTAATTCTTCTGCTTCTAAAATTATTTCATCAGCACGTTTCCTTGCTTCTTCTTCTATTTCTTCAGGTGTAAGCTTAGGTTCCTCCTCTACAGCCGGCTCGGGAACTATGTCACCTAAAGGCGTTATGTTCCCTTCCTGATCCTTTGAAGCCTCTTCCTCATGCTCTTTAACAAGTGAAGAAAAATATGAATCAGCCCTTGCATTAGAATCTATTACAAAGCCTTCGGCTCCGTCTATCGCCCTAGAGCCTTTTATAATATTAGACAATTATCTCGTCTCCTCCGCCACGTGAAATAATGATTTCTCCTGAATCTTCAAGTTTTCTGATAATATTAACAATCTTCTGCTGTGCCTCTTCAACGTCCTTAACACGTACAGGTCCCATAAATTCCATTTCTTCTTTTATCATAGAAGCAAGACGCTTCGAAAGGTTGGTAAATATAGCTGTCTGAACCTCTTCACTGACATTTTTGAGAGAAATAGAAAGGTCATTATTGTCAACATCTCTAAGTACCCGCTGAATTGACTTATTATCAAGCAGCAGGATATCTTCGAACACAAACATTTTCCTGCGAATCTGATCTGCAAGCTCCGGCTCTTCAATTTCAAGAGTCTCCATAATATGTTTCTCTGTACCGCGATCAACCGTATTGAGGATTTCCACAATACTGTCCACACCGCCTACAATGGTGTAATCCTGATTTACAAGAGAATTAAGTTTCTTCTCAAGCACATCTTCCACTTCCTTTATAACATCAGGTGAAGTCCTGTCCATCATTGCTATACGCCTTGCCACATCAGGCTGTTTTTCAGGCGGAAGTGAAGATACCACCGCCGCTGCCTGCGATGTAGGCAGATAGGCGAGAATAAGCGCTATTGTCTGAGGATGTTCATCCTGTATAAAGCTTAACAGCTGTGAAGCATCTGCCTTACGTACAAACTCGAAAGGCCTAACCTGTAAGCTTGCCGTAAGTTTACCGATTACAGTCTGAGCCTTGTCCGCACCGAGCGCCTTCTCAAGAAGGTCTCTTGCATATCCGATACCACCCTCAGAAATATACTGCTGAGCCAGACAGATTTCATAAAATTCATCTAAAACAGCATCTTTTATTTCCGGTGAAACACTTCTGGTATTTGCAATTTCAAGGGTAAGTTCTTCTATTTCATCATCTTTAAGATGCTTAAATACTGCGGAAGATTTTTCCGGTCCGAGTGCAATCATAAGAATTGCACCCTTTTCAATTCCCGTATATTCAGAATAAGTCTTAGTAGACATTATTTACCCCCATTCATCACTCAGCCAGTTACGAAGAAGCTGAGCTGTAGCTTCAGGATTTTCATCAACAAATTTCTCTATCATCTTTCTGGTCTCAGACTTATCTGAGAATTCAATATCATCAAGTGACTGATTTTCCTTGGTTGTAGCAAGAAGCTGTTCAACCGAAAGCTCAGGCTCAAGTTCAACAACTTCAACAGGTGCAAGCCCTCTAAATACTACAAATATCAGGAGTGCTACTATAAGAACCGCCAACATAATCATAAGTATGTTGGTAAAGGTGAAGAAACCTCCGCCTTCCTCCGGCTGGAATATAGGCATCTGCCAGGCTAAAATCTGGATATTCTCTTCCGGTACTCCTGTAGCTCTTGAAACCAGCGTTATAACATTCTCCGGAACAGTGAGCTCGGTTGCTGCCTGGTTTGCAAACATAAACTCATCAAATGTGGTTCCTTCAAGCCTGCCATTCTTCTTCATTTCCGTTTCATTATAGTTCACATAAGAAATCAGTGTTATGGCAATCGAGGACTCATTAGGCTTGATTGCTCCCATAGCAGCTTCAGTATTGGTTACCTTCTTATTCGGTAAATAATCGTTTTCATTTATAGATACATTTCCCTGGGCATTTCCACCGGATTGTACCATATAGTCGGTTTCACTGTTTGCATCTGTTCCCGGTGTCCCTCCGTTTGCATTGGAATTCTGAGCCTCATAGCTATAGTCATGTGACTTTAAGCCCTGCTCTGCTCCGGCAGGTGGTGTATACTCTGTATATACCGAGCTGATTTTATTCATATCGAATATGAAATTAGCTGCCACCTTAGCATCATCATAAGCCGGAAGACCTACAAGCAGCTTATATATCTCTTCCTTTTTAACTCCGGTGACATTCTTTTCATAATCACTTATTGAGTTGATACCACCGCTAAAAACATCATTATCCGCACCGTTAAACAAAAGATTACCGCTCTGATCCGCTATGGTAATAGCTTTTGTGCTGTCATTTCCGACAGCTCCGGCAAGTATGTTAGCTATAGTCTTTGCATTATCTTGTTTAAAATCACTGCTTACTGTTAAGATTACACTGACAGATGTATCCTTGGTTTCTGCAAAAAGAGTATTTCCTGTGGTTGGTGAGGTTATAGACACTACAGCATCCTCAATATTGTCCATATTAAGAAGCACCTGCCTCAGCCAATCCTGCTTATATATATTTGCTTTTAACTTCTTCTCACTTTCGGTTGTCGAAAATCCGTTATTAAATAGTTCATCAATCGACATTCCTATTGAAGGGATATCATTTTTAGCAAGTACCAGCAAAGCATTTGAATAATCTTTTTGATCAACCGATATAGTAAGTGCATCTGATGACAGTTCATAAGATATTCCGTTATCATCAAGCAAGTCTTTAATTTTAGCTGTCTCCGAAGTTTTCTCGGCTTTTACCAATGTCGTCATTACCGGTCTTGTAACAAAATAAGATACCAAAATGATTGCAAGAAAGACTCCTACACCAACTGCTATCATCAGTATCCTTTGCACCGGTGAATATTTATTCCAAAATTCCAAAAATCTGGCCGGTATTTTTCTTAAGCGTTCTAAAAACGTATTCATCTACAATTTTCTCCTCAGCAGTATTAAAGTGAATTTAGAACTGCAGATTCATTATTTCCCTGTAAGCACTCATTACTGCATTTCTGATAGCTACTGTATACTGCAACGAAATATTAGCTTTCCTCTGAGCTACCATAAGGTCGGCAATATTATCAGAATTACCGAGAGCAAATTTCATTTCCTCCTGCTCTGCTGCGTTAGTGAGATCATTAGTCTGTTTAACCATATCAAGAGCTGATTTGAATATACTTTCAAATCCCTCACTACCATTCCCTTGAACTATGCCTGCCTGTGAACTCTTTGTATTTATACCGTTAATATTTTTAAGCGGAACTAAACTACCTATTGCGGCAATATCCATTATAATCATCTCCAAAATATTGTATTTGAATTATTGAACTAAAATATACTACTGTGCTCCTCCCATTTCAAGCGCCTTTAAAATCATATTTTTAGTCGCATTGAACGCTGTTACATTTGCCTCATAAGACCTTGTGGCATCTATCATATCAGTCATTTCCTGAACCGTGTTTACATTTGGGTATGTCACATAACCATCCTCATTCGCATCCGGATGTGAAGGATCGTAAACAAGCCTTACGGGGCTCTTGGTATCAGAATAAATACTTGTTACCTTTACTCCGTTTCCGACTCTTCCGGCTGTTCTTAAAAGAATTTGCGAAAAACCTGTAACGTCTTTTTCCGTAAATACTACATTTTTTCTTCTGTAGACATTACCGTTCTGGTCTCTTGTTGTGTTTATGTTAGCTATATTCTGTGCAATTACATCTGTTCTGAGCTGCTGCGCCGTCATACCTGTAGCACTTATATCCATTGCTCCAAAAATTGACATTTATTATACCTCTCTTTATGCTGTTACAATTATATTATTATTTTAAGCCTACTGGTTTGTAGAAGTTAATGCAAGCTTAAGTCTGGAAAATTCCTGTGTCATAGAATCTAAAAGTGTATAGTATCTGATCTGATTCTCTGCAAGATATGTATTTTCTGTATGAATATCCACATTATTTCCGTCAGCACGATAACTAAGGCTTGCATAATCTGTATATGCAATACCGTCAAGTCTGTCTAAATCAGCATTTGCAACCCTGTGCCTGAGGCTTCCGCCTCTTATAAGCTCCATGGCAAGGTAGGATTCAAATTGTACATCCTTACGTTTATAACCCGGGGTATCGTTATTTGCAATATTGTTTGAAATCAAATTGTTTCTAAGCCAACTCGCATCCGCAGCCTTCCCCAGTACATTGATAAAATTATATGCATCTGACGCAATCATATTAACAACTCCTATATTAAAATATGGTCACCGACTTAATCAGGTAGAATATTAATGCCAAGCCGGTTATAGGCATAGTCATAATAATTATACCCTAACATATCTATTATAAATATTTTTTAACAAAATTACAACCTAAAACCAAAATTAGTTTTAAATCAGATTTAAAATGTATAAAGGGACTTAGTCATAAACCAAATCCCTTTGTACCCACAAATGTTCCATCATTTGTTGTTTACTTTGGTAAGTTCGTCAAATACCACATCATTCAGTACTTTAATATAAGTACCCTTCATTCCTGATGATCTTGACTCGATAACTCCTGCACTTTCAAATTTTCTTAAAGCATTTACAATAACAGACCTGGTAATTCCAACCCTGTCAGCCACTTTGCTGGCAACCAAAACTCCCTCATTTCCGTTTAATTCATTCAAGATATGAGTAATAGCCTCAAGTTCTGAGAAAGATAATGTATTTACCGCTGATTTAACAATCTGAATCTTCCTGCTTTCTTCAGCATTTTCTTCATTTACCGACCTCATTATTTCAAGACCGACTACTGTTGTTCCATATTCGGATAATATAATATCATCAATTGTATATGGCGCTTTTACCTTGTAAATAAATAAGGTTCCGAATCTGTCGCTGGCTATATCTATCGGTATGATTATAGCCTGATAGTCATTAACACCCTCAAACTCAAAGCCCAAGGTAGTAAGATTAACATTTTCTTTGGTGGACAGTATACTTAAAAGCCTTTCATTCAAGTCACCGTCTATATACCCCCCGACATTGTCCTTTATAAGTTCTTTTATGGCAGGAATGTCATCTCTGTTTTTTATTCCTAATACCTTCCCTTTTTTGCTGAGCACCATGATATTAGAGTCTAATATCTCGCTTAGTACTCCGCAAATATCATTGAAAACCACCATGTGAGAATCGTTGTTGTGCAGTAACTTGTTAATTTTTCTTGTCTTATCCAATAACTGAACACTCATTTCAGCCCCCTCCTGATGTTTCTCGCATCATAATGTTGAGATATAATTTTAAGTTTATGTACATTCGCGATTACCCTATAAAATAAATATACATAAAAGACTGTGTTTTATCTTTTCAGCCAAAATCAATTATATGCTTTTATGATTTTATTTTATTTTATAAGGCAGATTTGAGGACGAATATCTTTGTACAAGGAAATTGTACCACATAATTGTACCAATAATCAAGATAAATTAATTAATTGTTTAAATTATTAATTTATTTTTGTATTTTTACACTATTGTGAAGCATTACTTATCTGATTTTATCGGTTTATTAACAATTTTTTGGCATTCTTTATTTGAGCATACAAGTTTTTCGCCTTTTTCTACAGTATAAGAACCGCAATCAGGACATCTTACCACAGAAGGCTTCTGCCAGCTTATAAACTCACACTCAGGGCTTTTCTCGCAGGAATAAAAAGGTCTGCCCTTTTTTGTCTTCCTGATAACGACATCCGAGCCGCATACAGGGCAGTCCACTCCTACCTTTTCTAAGTAAGGCTTTGTAAATTTACATTCAGGGAAGCCCGGGCAGGCAAGAAATTTACCATGAGGACCATATTTAATAACCAGATTTCTTCCGCAATTTGGACAAATCTCCTCTGTAACCTCATCCTGAATTTCAATTTTTTCAAGGTTTTCTTCTTCTGCTTTAACTTCTTTCTCAAGGTCAGGATAGAAATTTCTGACAATTTCCTTCCATTCTATACCGCCGACTTCTACTTTGTCCAAAAGTTCTTCCATTGTGGCAGTAAAATTTATATCTACAATTTCAGGAAAGGCCGCATTCATTATTCTGTTAACCACTGTGCCAATCTCCGTAACAAATAGAGTTTTATTCTCCTTGGCTACATATCTTCTTGCAATAATTGTAGTAATTGTAGGTGCATAAGTACTTGGACGACCAATCCCCAACTCTTCCAAAGCCTTTACAAGAGAAGCCTCCGTAAAATGTGCAGGCGGCTGGGTAAAATGCTGAACTTCGTCAAATTTTTCAAATTTAAGCCCGGTATTCTCATCAATACCTGCCGAAATACTGTCAACCTCTTTTTCAAAATCAGCCTCTACATAGACCGACATAAATCCATCAAACTTAAGTTTAGATGCGGAAGCCGTAAACACATACTTTCCTGCTGATATTTTAACAGACTTAATATCATAAACCGCAGGCTTCATCCTACTTGCAATAAATCGTTTCCAGATAAGCGAATACAGTCTGAACTGCTCTCTTGACAAAGATTCCTTTACAACAACCGGAGAAAGCTCTGTATGAGCAGGTCTGATAGCCTCATGCGCATCCTGAATCTTTTTTCCCTTATCTTTTGAAACCAACGCTTCCGCCAAGTATTTTTCTCCATAGGCCTTATCTATATATTCCCTCGCAGCCTTATCTGCCTCTTCTGAAATTCTGGTAGAGTCGGTACGTAAGTAGGAAATAAGTCCGACAAGCCCCTGTCCTTTGATCTCCACCCCTTCATAGAGCTGCTGTGCTACCCTCATTGTTTTTTGGGTAGAGAAATTAAGACTTTTTGAAGCTTCCTGCTGTAATGTACTGGTGGTAAAAGGAAGCGGAGCCTTTCTCATTCTCTCAGAGTTCTTTATTTCCGTAATTTTGTAGTTCGCCTTCTTAAGCTCCTTCATTACCTTGTCCATCTCAGCTTTTGAGGCAATGGAAATTTTACCGGTTTCATCTCCGTAAAACTTGGCAATTACAGGCTTTTTAATCCCTTTTGCACTTAAATGCGCATCCAATGTCCAGTATTCCTCAGGGATGAAATCATTTATCTTATCTTCCCTGTCACATATAAGCTTTAAAGCTGCGGACTGTACTCTGCCTGCAGAAAGTCCTCTTTTAACCTTCTTCCAAAGGAGCGGACTGATACTGTAGCCCACCATTCTGTCCAGTACTCTTCGCGCCTGCTGTGCATCTACCAGACTCATATCTATATCTCTCGGAGATTTTATAGCATTTTTTACCGCTGTCTTTGTTATTTCATTAAAGGTAATTCTCTTATATTTTCCTTCTTCAAGCTTAAGTGCCTTTACCAAATGCCAGGAGATTGCCTCTCCTTCGCGGTCAGGGTCAGTCGCAAGATATACTTTATCCGACTTCTTTACCGCCTTCCTAAGAGTTGCGAGCAAATCTCCCTTTCCCCTTATGGTTATATACTTTGGTTCATAGTCATTCTCGATATCCACTCCCATCCGGCTCTTGGGCAAATCCCTTACATGTCCCATGGACGCTATTACATCATAATTCGTACCGAGATATTTTTTGATTGTCTTTGCTTTTGCAGGTGACTCAACTATTACCAAATACTTAGGCATACTCATCTTCCTCTCTTTAATGCTGTATCATAAATATAGTGGGACAGCTATATAATATTCAAAGCTTGTCCGTCTTACATATCCCTTAAATTCAAGTTCCAGAAGAACCTTAAAAAGTTCACCTTCATCCAGTCCTGTTTCAGATAAAATTTCAGAAATATGTTTTGGTGTTAAACAGAGGGTAGCATACACTATTTTTTCATGGCTTTCAAGTATTAAATTTTGTAAACACTCTTGTTTTGTATTTAAAATCGGAAAATCAAAGTCCTCAAGTATATCTTTTGTTTCATTTACAAGCTTGGCTCCGTACTGGATAAGTTTGTTGGTTCCGCGGCTTAACGGTTCCTCACTTCTACCGGGCAGAGCGTAGATATTTTTCCCCTGTTCAAGCCCCATATCGGCTGTAATCAGACTTCCGCTTTTATCCCTTGCTTCTACAACAAAAACTCCGTCGGAAATTCCGCTTATTATCCTGTTTCTTTGCGGAAAATTAGCCCTCACAGGCTGTGTTCCCATTGGAAATTCAGAAATTACCCCTCCTTTTTCCGTAATGGACAAATACAGTTCTATATTATTTGGCGGATAACACACATCTGCTCCACAGCCGAGCACCGCATATGTCTTCCCTTTATTTCCCTGTAAAGCACCATAATGTGCCGAGGAATCTATGCCGAGCGCCATACCGCTTACTATGCTCACTCCGCTATCCGACAGTTCCTTAGATATTTTATTTGCATAATACAGGCCTTTGTCGGTAGCATCTCTTGAACCCACTACACTTATTATTTTTTCTTCATTATTAGGTAAGCTGCCCTTATAAAAGAGCCCTATCGGTGCTGAGCATATATTTCTTAGCTTATCCGGATAGTCTTTATTAAAATAATGGGAATATTTCACTCCCTTATCCTTCATACATTCATATTTTTCTTCAATTTCCGACTTATCAGACAGTTTTTTCAGTCTTTCTAAAAGTTTATCACCCAAACCTTTAAGTTTAAGGCATTTTCCTTTACTTACCGCTTCATAGGCTTCTGCCAGACTTCCATAATTTGCCACCAGTATGTCATATTTTAGCTTTGCAACATGCCCTTCCAGGGAGAGCCAGAACATAAGTAATTCTTCTCTCATCCCCAGAACCTCTCAATCATTTCTCTGTAATGGATAGCCTCCGCAGCTTCAAGTTCCGTGACCTCTCTTTTTTCTCTCATATCCGCTATGGTTCTGGCTACTTTAAGCACCCTGTAGTAGCCTCTGAGGCTCAAATTTATATTTTTATAGGCCTCTTCAAGAAGCCTCTTGGTCTTTGAATCTATTTTACAGAATTCATCTGTCATTTTAGAATCCATCTGAGAGTTAAAATGAATTCCTTCATTCTTAAACCTTTCTTCCTGAATATCTCTGGCTGCACAGACACGTTTTCTGATATCTTCAGAATTTTCCGCTTCTTTTTCTTCTTTTTCAAAGATGCTGGCAAAGCTTATTCTTTTAACTTCTGCTACTATGTCA
>ERZ773067.1360-NODE-1360-length-13244-cov-5.626431_pt1 | contig 13244 bp, 7 predicted proteins | sample MGYA00580622_ERZ773067 | MGnify/ENA primary metagenome ERZ773067 (study PRJEB29015, sample SAMEA2737998) | human oral metagenome | biome: human oral; feature: human-associated habitat; material: dental | place: China | collected 2113 ...
GTCGATGGAGTAGGTGCTGGGGGACTTGGAGCGAAGAGTTCTCTCCTGCCCTGAGTCCGTCTGTGAGGAGCACGATAGCCCTAGCGCAAGGAGGGCACTGGCATACAGTAGGCTTGTTCGCATAGGCTATCAGGTATAGCTATAGACTAAGGTCTGATTGGATGAATAGGGAAGATAATTGTCATGGACATCTGCATCGAGAGCTAGACGACATCAGCTTCTGTAACAACTCGACAAGATATCTTCCTACCCAAGATACACTTAGCCCGTTGGAGATCTTCAAGTTCTCCAGCCAAAACAACAGCGTTATAAGATCCCGTGGATAGGATGAATTCGGATACATGCAGATAGTATTCATCAAGAATGTCCTCTAGAGGATACTGCAGACATTCCCCTTCATCTAGTTTGAACCTTATAGGCATCCTAAAGCATGTATCCCCTTCATCCTCTAGATCACGATAAATACCCTGTTCGATAGACTGATAACATAAAGGTATAGTGTATGCTTCACCATCTAACAGTGTTATTTCTTTCATTACGATGTTCTATTAATTGTATGATGTCTTTAGTAGCACGCCTCTGAGAAGCTAACTAGCTATATCATTTGCCAAGGTTCCAATACTCCCCCTTCCTCGGCGAACCAACGGAAGTACATTGTAAGTGAATCTGCATCTTCATCATCTAAGAGTTTATCATAACTCATCGTAGAGTTGAGCTTGCCTGCCTTAGGTTCATAGGTTATCCTTAGACTAGAGGGAAGCTCTCGTCCATCATCTTGAAAGCTTGCTCGTATTTTCTGAGCGATCGCATTACCTTTTGAATTCAACCTCCTCTGATTCTCATCAGAGACATCAATTTGTTTTATGGTAGCATATTCATTAAGCTTATGCTTAAGCGATAGGCACTCGTTAATCTTGAAAAACACCAAGTATTGGACTGGTCGTTCAAGATAGATGTAGATATAGATACAGTCTATGTCCGAACTATATCCCGTATACTCCAATGCATTGTGTAGTGCATCTTCTATGAGATGCGTAAAATTCTTATCAAAGTCCGTTGTTGCCATATTAATTGTTGGGGATGATTACTTTCTCATGAGGTTATCCTTCGATTTTGTAATCTAGCTTGAAACCATTAGGCCTAAATCTCCCACTCCTAGTAATACAATCATGGTTTCTGGGCCTCTTAAATTATCGCCGGCAAGAAGCCCAAAGTAGAACACGTACTTACACATTATGATAACAAAAGGCGTTATCATTTCATCTGCTATTTCCATTCTATACGATATATACCCCGTGCTAGCATATACGGTCCTTTTTAGAAGCCCTAGCTTGTTCGCAATAGACTCGATCGTTCTTAATGGGACACCCTTGATATTAGGATATGTCAATCCAAAAGCAACAAACTTCTCAGATTTATTCTCTTTGTATATGTATATATGCTCTACGGTTTCGTCAATTCTAATACAAATAAAATCCTCTCGATGGAAAGGTTGTGGTTGATTTAGCTCTAAGACACTCTTTCCGTTTACTGAAATTTCCATCACTTTGTTTTCTTTGAATTGCAAATTTCTATTTCCCCTACTTAATCAGGTCTTCGATATCCACAGAATAACGAGACCTATCTTGATGAAAAAGATTCATCGCCGTTTCTCCATGAACAGCAAATTCTTTAATCCTAATAGACAGAAGGCATGACGCGTATGAGCAAGGTTACCGACTGGTGGTACTGCTGGCTATTCATAAAAAGCTCCTTTTGACAGAGCTGATAACCACCCCAGGCTTACCGATAGCGCATCAGGAGTTGAGGGCTATAGCCTTGGTCATGTAGCCTGCTCAAGAAGAAGAGCCCTCCCTTCTGGCCAAGCTAAAGCAGCTGGTTCATCTTTGACTGTCTATGTACACCCATAATTTATCTCTATTCCTTTTTATCAACCATAAAGATAGACAATTGAAGGATGCTAGAAGACTACTACGCCTTCAAGGGCTGGACTGGGATCAAGAGCATCCATCAGCTTACCCGTAGGCAAGTCGATCACGCGCGTACAGATGCTGCTGGCCAGGCTCAACCCGATACCACTCCTCGACCTCGAGCTCTAGTAAGGGCATACACTATTATGGGTCAACCCTGGGCAAATTGCTTGTTCTTCACGCCGTGACGCCAAGAATGCGTATCTTTGAAGTTAGTAAGAGACGCCTAGCACGGACTGAGCGTTAGGACGGAACAAGAAAGAAGGAGATATATGCCCAAGCAAAGAGGTCTCTGGCCTTTTGTATTCTACATCATCGTACTGCTAGCATCGGTAGCAGCCCTCTGGGGCACGCTACGGCTAGGCGGAGGTCTTGCCGAGAGCAGCACCCCGCAGCTGGCAGCAACGAGCGGAGCGAGGGCCTTCGATGACTTCACCGCTAGCGTACAGCACCACTTGCAGTCTACCATCGGGCTGCTGCTGATCCAGATCTTGGTGATCCTGATGGCTGCGCGCATGATGGGCTGGATCTTCCGCAAGCTACGCCAGCCCGCCGTCATCGGCGAGATCGTAGCTGGGATCCTCCTAGGCCCCTCCCTCTTCGGCCGCCTAGCCCCCGAGGCCTTCACCACGATCTTCCCCTCGGAGAGTCTACCGAATGTACAGCTGCTGAGCAACTTCGGTCTCATCCTCTTCATGTTCGTCGTCGGCATGGAGCTCCGCCTAAGCGACATCCGCCGCCAGCTCAAGGGCAGCCTCATCATCAGCCACAGCGGCATCTTCCTCCCCTTCGTCCTCTCCCTCCCCCTTAGCTATACCATCTATACCGAGTACGCCGCGAGCTATACGGGCTTCGTCCCCTTCGCGCTCTTCATCGGTATCGCCATGAGCATCACGGCCTTCCCCGTGCTGGCACGCATCATCCAGGAGAACAATCTACTACGTACTCACCTCGGCAAGCTCTCGCTCTCGACAGCCGCCGCGGGCGACATCACCGCCTGGCTGATGCTAGCGGCGATCATCGCCATATCGGGTAGCGGAAGCCTGCTCTCCACGGGCTACAACCTCCTCTTCCTCATCGTATATCTACTGCTGATGTTTGGGCTGATCCGCCCGCTCTTCCGTGCTGCAGGTAAGGTCTACAACAATACGGAGGTCATTAGTCATGGTATGGTCGGGGTGATCTTCATCCTACTGCTGCTCTCCTCTATCATCACTGAGCTGCTGAGCATGCACGCCCTCTTCGGCGCCTTCATGCTCGGGCTCGTCATGCCCGAGGACCTATCCTTCCGTAAGATCATCACGGACAAGGTCGAGGACGTGGCGCTACTACTCTTCCTCCCCCTCTTCTTTGTCTCCAGTGGTCTGCAGACCGAACTGGGCCTCATCGACAGCCCCGAGATGTGGATTCTCCTTGGACTCTTCACGCTGGTGGCTGTGGTGGGGAAGGTCGGTGGCACCTACATCGCAGCACGTGCCTGTGGCGAGTCACCGAAGAATAGCATATATCTCGGAGCCTTCATGAATACTCGTGGGCTGATGGAGCTCGTCGTACTGGGCATAGGCTACGAGATGCGGATCCTACCTCCTGCCATCTATGCCGTCCTAGTGCTGATGACCGTAATCACTACGGTGATGACGATGCCTATGGTGCACTTCATCAACTGGGTCAATAAGATCCTAGAGCGTCGCCATGACCGCATCGAGCAGCTGGATAAGGCCTCGGGGCTCAAGGTGCTGCTCTCCTTCGGGCGTCCAAGCTCGGGCGTCACGCTGCTACGCCTGACGGACCAGCTACTACGCCGTGGCGAGGTACATCCTCACGTCACGGCCCTGCACATCACGACCGACCAGGACATCAACTCTATAGACGCAGACAAGTACTTCGCCGATAGCTTCGGCCCCATCCTTGCCGAGGCGGAGCAACTTGCCCAGCCCATCGAGACCTCCTATCAGATCTCGGACAAGGTAGAGAGCACCATCCTCACGAAGCTCGTGCAGGAGCGCTACAACCTGCTCATCGTCGGGGCAGGCGTACGCTTCTCCTCCGAGGCAGACGACCAGGAGGCTGTATCAATGCGTGAGGAGATGCGCCGACGCGTCGGAGCCTTCTCCGTGCACACGACCGAGGCCCTGCTGTCCATCCACGGCATGCTACGCGACAAGATGCAGTTCTTCATCGATCGTGCACCCTGTTCGGTAGGGATCCTGGTGAGCCGCTGCTTCGAGACGCCCAGGGAGATCGTCCTCTATCTAGCTCGACAAGAGGATCTGCGTATGCTGCCCTATGCCCGCACCATGGCGCAGAACAACGGCACGCAGCTGCAACTCGTCGTCTCCGAGCAGCTGCAGCATGAGGGCCTCACGCTCCACGAGGGCGAGCGCATCGTCAGCCAGCAGCTGCAGACCCTCCCCGAGGGCTGCGAGCTGGCGATCATCAGCGGCGAGCTATGGCAGGATACCTTCGAGCGCAATAAGGCGCTCCTAGCTAGTCTCCCCTCGACACTCATACTGAACATCAAGTAACGACTATACTCACTCACTGAAGTCCCTCAGGTGGGACACACGAAAGCCTATGACAAAGATCGCAAGCAATGACCCCTGGCTCAAGCCCTACGAAGAGCGCATCCGTCGCCGTATGGAGTTCACCCATGCTCGTGAGCGCTCGTTGACCCAGGGCGGAGATATATCGCTAGAGCAGTTCGCCGATGGCTACCTCTACTATGGACTACATCGTGACGAACGAGGCTGCTGGACCCTACGCGAGTTCCTTCCCGGGGCCCAGAGCGTCTACCTCATCGGCCTGATCGTTATCGGCCCAGAGCGTCTACCTCATCGGCTCCTTCAATGACTGGCAGGTCATGTCGGTCTGGAAGCTCAAGCGCATCGACGACTACGGCAGCTGGGAGATCAAGGTAGCCGAGCAGGCCCTCAAGCATGGCGACCACTACCGCCTCTTCGTGCACTGGGGCCATGGCTGTGGGGAGCGTATCCCCGCCTGGGCTACCCGCGTAGTGCAGGACGAGCAGACGGGCATCTTTAGTGCACAGGTATGGGATCCCAAGGAGGCCTACACCTTCAGCCACGCCCGCCCTAGCCGCAGCGGGGAGCCACTGCTGATCTACGAATGTCATATCGGGATGTCCTCCGAAGAGGGTAAGGTGAATAGCTACGAAGCCTTCCGCACGGACGTGCTGCCTCGCATCGCAGAGCTAGGCTACAATGCCATTCAGATCATGGCCGTGCAGGAGCACCCCTACTACGGCTCCTTCGGCTACCATGTATCGAACTTCTTTGCCCCCAGCAGCCGCTTCGGCACGCCGGACGAACTGAAGGCACTCATCGACGAGGCGCACCGCCTCGGGCTACGCGTTATCATGGACCTCGTCCACAGCCATGCGGTGAAGAACGAGGTCGAGGGCCTAGCGAAGTACGACGGCTCGCGTACGCTCTTCTTCCACGAAGGGCCCCGCGGGGAGCACCCTGCCTGGGACTCGCTCTGCTTCGACTACGGGCGCAACAACGTCGTACACTTCCTCCTCTCCAACTGCAAGTACTGGCTCGAGGTCTTCAACTTCGACGGCTTCCGCTTCGACGGCGTCTCCTCTATGCTCTACTACAATCATGGGCTCGGGGAGAACTTCACCTCCTACGCTGACTACTTCAACGGGCATCAGGATGCCGAGGCTATGGCCTACCTGACGCTAGCCAATAAGCTTATCCACCAGATCCACCCCGAGGCCATCACCATCGCCGAGGAGGTCAGTGGTATGCCAGGTCTGGCGGCACCTATCGAGGATGGTGGCTTCGGCTTCGACTACCGTCTGGCGATGAATATCCCCGACTTCTGGACGCAGCTCATCAAGGAGCGCCCCGACGAAGCCTGGGCGCCTGGAGCCATCTGGCACGAGCTGACGAACCGCCGCGAGGACGAGCAGACCATCAGCTACGCCGAGAGCCATGACCAGGCCCTGGTAGGAGACAAGACCCTCATCTTCCGCCTAGCGGATGCCGATATGTACTGGCACATGAGCCATCTGTCGCGCAGCATCACCACCGACCGCGCCGTCGCCCTGCACAAGCTCATCCGTCTAGCTACGGCCTCGACGATGAACGGCGGCTACCTCAACTTCATGGGCAACGAGTTCGGTCACCCCGAGTGGATCGACTTTCCCCGTGAGGGCAATGGCTGGTCCTACCACTACGCTCGCCGTCAGTGGAGCCTAGCGGAGAACAAGGACCTACTCTACCACGACCTGCAGAGCTTCGACCACGCGATGCTCGAGCTGCTCAAGTCGCACCAGGACTTCGCTAAGCTCAAGCTCACGCAGTACTGGTCTCACGATGAGGATCAGGTGCTGGCCTTCGGTCGCGGTGACCTCCTCTTTGTCTTTAATTTCCACCCCACGCAGTCGCACACCGACTACCGCCTCCCTGTGCCCGCTGGCAGCTATCACATTGTCCTCGATAGCGATGCTGCGGCCTTCGGTGGCTACGAGCTTGTCGACGACCAGCTAGAGCACCTGACGCAGCCCCTCCCCGAGGAGCAGCAGGCAGAGCTCCCCAGCGGCCTCGAGGAGCTCTCCCTCTACCTCCCCTCTCGTGTCGCACTCGTACTACGACGCCAGTAACCCTTATAGGCACGCCCTATCCCTTACCGCTATAACCCTATACACATCATGAGTATTGATACTAAGAACGTAGCCATCTTTGCTGGCTCGGCATCGCTTGACCTCGCGGCTAAGATCGCCGAGGGGCTCGGCATTAACCTCGGCGACATGCAGGTAGAGCACTTCGCCGACGGAGAGTTCTCTGTCTACTACAAGGACAGCATCCGTGGCAAGGATGTCTTCCTCGTGCAGTCGACCTACCCCTCCTCCGACAACCTGATGGAGCTGCTGCTGATGATCGACGCTGCTAAGCGCGCCTCGGCACACTACATCGCTGCCGTCATCCCCTACTTTGGCTGGGCCCGTCAGGATCGTAAGGACAAGCCTCGTGTATCGATCGGTGCTAAGCTCATCGCTGACCTGCTCAGCGTGGCTGGGGTGACGCGCCTCATCACGATGGACCTGCATGCCGATCAGATCCAGGGCTTCTTCAACGTGCCCGTCGACCACCTCTATGCCTCTACGGTCTTCGTCGACTATCTACGTAAGAGCTCGGACCTAGAGAATACGGTCATCGCTACGCCTGACGTCGGTGGTGCCAAGCGTGCTAACTCCTACGCGAAGTTCCTCGGGGTACCCATGGTGATCTGTCATAAGAGCCGTGCCAAGGCCAACGAAGTCGCCGAGATGACCATCATCGGTGAGGTCGAGGGCAAGGATGTGATCCTCGTAGACGACATCGTCGACACGGCTGGGACGATCTGTAAGGCTGCTGACCTGATGATCAAGAACGGAGCCCGCAGCGTCCGCGCTATCGCTAGCCATGCCGTGCTGAGCGATCCTGCTACGGAGCGTATCAATGCCTCTGCCCTGAAGGAGATCATCTTCACCGACTCCATCCCCTTGCGCAAGCACTCGGACAAGATCCGCATCGTCTCTACGGCGAGCGTCTTCGCTGAGGCCATCAAGCGCGTGATCAACCACGAGTCGATCAGCATCCTCTACTCGCTCTAGGCTTATTCCTGAGCGGCTAAGCCTGCCCTCTTGGTAAGGGCTAAGGATAAAAAGGGCGAGCCCCGAGGCATCCACTAGGATACCTCGGGGCTCGCTTCTTTATATCTAGGTGAGGCGCGGAGCGCTCGTGCTTACTTCTTATCGCACTTCTTGCCTGCCTTGTTGCACTGCTGAGCATTCTGCTTGTCGCACTTCTGCCCTTCCTTGCAGCACTGCTGGCCGTTCTGCTTGTCGCACTTCTGTGCATCCTTGCTGCACTGCTGGCCGTTCTGCTTGTCGCACTTCTGACCTTCCTTGCAGCACTTCTGGCCGTTCTGCTTGTCGCACTTCTGGCCATCCTTGCTGCACTGACCGCCCTTCTTGCAGCTAGCGTTCTGAGCCTTGGCAGCGTCCTGGCCGCAAGTGCAGGTCTTACCTTCCTTAGCGCAGGTACAAGCCTTAGCGCCCTCGGTGTGGCAAGCGCAACCCTTGCCCTTCTTGGTGTCGCAGCTCGCTTCCTTCTTGGTGGGCTCAGCCTTAGTAGGGCTTTGTGCATAGGCGCCGAGGCTGATGGTGAGGACGGCAGCGAGTGCCAATAGATACTTCTTCATCTCTGTAGGTGATGTTTGTGAGGTTAGATATTGTGTTACTTTGGGCGCTCGCAGGACCCAGACCAAGCCTTAGCCTTGCTGGGCGTCCGTATGAGATAACGCTCTAGGCGGGCATTTAGTTCACTCCTACCTCTATTTCCCCTAATCTTATCGCAAACCTTGCGAAGTGCTGCTAAGCGCTCGGCCTAGATCTAGCCCAAATCTAGGCCTGAGCTAAGGTGGCAGTCTCGCCCGCACCTCCATAGTCTCACGCGGAGCAGGGACAAAGAGAAAGCCACGCCTCGGGAGAGACGTGGCTTCCAGCCCTGAGGGGCAGGGCTCGACCCTGTTCTGCGCCGAGTCGAGTCCGCTCAGATCAGGTGTTTACTTGCGCTTAGCGGCCTTCTTGGCGGGAGCAGCCTTCTTAACGGGCTGTGCTGGAGCTTCAGCTGCCTTAGCCTCAGCGGCAGGCTTGGAGAAGTCGATGGACTCGATGAGTGCCGTGAGGTCACCCAGCTTGGGCTCACCTACCTCGAGCGTACCGTTGTCGACCGCAGCCTTCTTGTCCTCCTGCTTCTGCTGGTAGTAGACGCTACCGAGAAGCCCCTTGACATTGTCGGGCATCGTCTTGTAGGCGATCTCCAGAGCAGGGATAGCTGCCTTGAGGAGGTCGTCGGCTACCTTAGCCTCAGCCTGGGTGATGTTGGGGTTCTCGTACATCTTAGCCGCAGCGTTGTAGAGGGCCTGACCGAGGTAGAGGTTCGCATTGCCGTCAGCGGGGTTAGCCAGGGCGCTCTTGTAGTACCAGCCGAGGGCCTTCTTCAGGTCGGTGCGCTCGTAGTAGTTACCCATCATGAGCAGCGCCATAGCGTCCTTGGGATTGGCAGCCAGCTTGCTCTCGAGGTACTTCATAGCCTCCTCGCCCTTGTTCTGATTCTGATAGATGGTGACGATGTTGGCCACGAAGAAGGGGATCTCAGGTGCGAGCTTGTCCCCCTCGATCAGCACGGGGATAGCGCCGAGGCTGTCCTTAGCATTGAGGTAGGAGGCAGCTACCATCTGCAGGAGCTCCTTCTTATTGGTCGCGATGTCGCCGTACTTCTTGTAGAGCTCGACCGTCGTGGGATGCTCCCCTGCGGTGTAGGCCGAGGCGATGGCGTAGTAGGCGATGTTCATCGCGTTGGAGTCAATAGCTGCTACATCTTTGTCCTCAGCGAAGAGGGGCGAGCGCTTGACTTCGAGGAACTTGCCGAAGGCGTCCGCAGCGTGTGCGTAGTCCTTCTTCTCGAAGTAGTAGGAGCCAGCGTTGATGAGCTGCTGGTAGTCGGTGTGGAGGGCTTCCTTAGCCTTCTTGACGTACTTCAGCGACACCTTACCCTTATCGTCGGGCTGGCTCTCGAGCTGGTAGAGCTGCATCCACGCGGGGACGACAGCGACCAGGGCGGTGAACATAGGTGCCTGGTCGGCCTCCTTGTTCAGCAGCGTCTTCTTCTGCTCAGCGGTGAAGTGCTCACGCTCGATGAGACCAGCGACGTACCAGGTATAGGGGTCGTTCTTCGTCTCATCGTTAGCCAGAGCCTCCTTGATGAGGCGGCGTGCTTCGGCGAAGTCCGCCTTATCACCAGCGCCAGCGATCTTCTCCGCTGCCTTGACATTGGCCACCTGAGCATAAGCTCCTGCTGCGCTCATCAGACCGAGAGCTACAGCGCACAGTAGTTTCTTCATTGTGGTTTCTCTTTAATGATAGTGTGATGTTTACTTATTGAGGTCTTCGTCCATAGCTCTGTCGAGCAGCTCCTGGGGGAGCTGGTCCTGAGTGGCTGAGCCCTCAGCGAGCTCGGGGGCTACGGACGTAGCTGTTGGGTCTAGTTCCTCAGAGAGCTCAGGCTCGTCCTCCTCGGTCAGCACGCGGCAGACAGAGGCGATCTCGTCGCCACGCTTCTTGAGGTCGATGATGCGTACCCCCTGGGTAGCGCGTCCCTGCACGCTGATGTCGCGGGCATGGACGCGGATGGTGATGCCGCTGCGGTTGATGATCATCAGGTCGTGCTCATCGGTGATGGCGCTGAAGGCTACCAGCTCACCCGTCTTGTCGGTGATGTTGAGCGTCTTGACGCCCTTGGTGCCGCGGTTGGTCTTGCGGTAGTCCTCGACGAGGGAGCGCTTGCCATAGCCCTGCTCGCTGACCACGAGGATGGTCTCCTCGGTGTCGGCCTCGACGGCGAGCATCCCGACGACCTCGTCGCGGCCGTCCTCGTCGAGCGTCATACCACGCACGCCCATAGCATTACGCCCAGTGGCACGTACGGCATCCTCGGCGAAGCGCACGGCGCGGCCGTTGCGATTGGCGATGAGCACCTCCTTGCGCCCGTTGGTCAGCGCGACATCCACCAGCTGGTCGCCCTCGGCGAGGTTGATGGCGATGATCCCGTTGGCACGGGGGCGGGAGTAAGCCTCCAGCAGGGTCTTCTTGATGACCCCGCGCTTGGTGCAGAAGAGCAGGTAGTGCGAGCTGACGAAGTCCTGATCCTTTGTCAGGTTCTTGACGCGGATGAAGGCATTGACGCGGTCCCCAGGCTCGAAGTTGAGGAGGTTCTGCAGGGCACGGCCCTTGGCGTTCTTCGCCCCCTCGGGGATCTCGTAGACCTTGAGCCAGTAGCAGCGGCCCATCTGCGTGAAGAGCAGCATCGTGGCATGCATCGAGGCCGAGTAGATGTACTCGATGAAGTCCTCGTCGCGCGTGTCGCTGCCCTTGGCACCAACCCCGCCGCGCGCCTGGGAGCGGAATTCGCTCAGCGGCGTACGCTTGATATAGCCGTGGTGCGAGATGGTGATGATCATCTCGTCGTCGGCGTAGAAGTCCTCGGGATTGAATTCCTCAGCTGCGTAGATGATCTCGCTGCGACGCTCATCGGCGTACTTCTCCTTGATATCCAGCAGCTCCTCACGGATGAGGGCGGCACGCAGCTCCTTGTCGGCGAGGAGTGCCTTGAGGTGCGCGATCTCCTTGACCAGCGCCTCGTACTCGGCACGCAGCTTGTCACGCTCGAGGCCGGTGAGGGCACGCAGACGCATATCTACGATAGCGCGTGCCTGCAGGAGCGAGAGGTTGAAGCGCGCCATCAGCTGCTCGATGGCCTCCTGGGGCTCGCTAGCGGCGCGGATGATGCGGATGACCTCGTCGATATTGTCTACGGCGATGATCAGCCCCTCGAGGATGTGGACGCGCTCCTCGGCCTTACGCAGGTCGTACTGCGTACGGCGGTAGACGACGTCGTGGCGGTGCTCGATGAAGTGATGGATCAGGTCGCGTAGGTTCAGTAGCTGGGGGCGACCCTGTCGGTCCTCGGGGCGCTGCTTGACCAGCGCGATGTTGTTGACGCTGAAGGAGCTCTGCAGCGCCGTCATCTTGTAGAGCTTGTTGAGGACGACGCCCGAGTTGGCATCGCGCTTGACGTCGATGACAATGCGTATGCCCTTGCGGTTCGACTCGTCGGCAATCCCCGAGATGCCGTCCAGCTTCTTGTCATTGATCAGGTCGGCGATGCTCTTGACGAGCTCGGACTTATTGACCTGGTAGGGGATCTCGGTGACGATGATGCGCTCGTGATTGTTGTGCACCTCGATCTCGCAGCGGCTGCGGATGATGATGCGACCACGGCCGGTCTCGAAGGCCTCACGTACCCCAGCATAGCCGTAGATGAAGCCTCCCGTCGGGAAGTCGGGGGCCTTGATGTAGTTCATCAGGCCAGCCACGTCGATCTCGCCCTTGCTGTCGATATAGGCGACGCAGGCGTCGATGGACTCGCCGAGGTTGTGCGGAGCCATATTGGTGGCCATACCTACGGCGATCCCTGCCGAGCCATTGACCAGGAGGTTGGGGAAGCGCGCGGGCAGTACCGTGGGCTCCGTCGTGGAGTCGTCGAAGTTATTCTGGAAGTCTACCGTATCCTTCTCGATGTCGCGCAGCATCTCGCTGGCGAGCTTATTCAGGCGCGACTCGGTGTAACGCATAGCAGCGGGCGAGTCCCCGTCGATGGAGCCGAAGTTACCCTGTCCCTGGACGAGGGGGTAGCGGAGGTTCCACGGCTGAGCCAGGCGTACCAGCGTCCCATAGATGGAGGAGTCCCCGTGGGGGTGATAGTACTTCATCACCTGCCCGACGGCGCTGGCGCACTTACGCGTAGGCTTGTCGTAGGTATTCCCGTCTTCATTCATTGCATAGAGCACACGACGATGTACGGGCTTGAAGCCGTCACGCACATCAGGCAGAGCACGGGAGACGATGACCGACATAGAGTAGTCTATGTAGGCCGACTTCATCTCGTCCTCGATCGTGATATCTATGATCCTATCTTCGCGATCCTGCATGCTTAATCTTAATACCTTATTATAATAGCTATCAGTGCAAAGCCCTCTAAAGCTCTACACTACCAAGGCTCTAAATTACGAAAAAAGCCGCAGCCCCCCAAATCCTCCGCTCCGAGGCTCCCCGCCCCGCTCCCCCTCCCCTGAGGGCGCTCCCGAGGGATAGCCCTTAGCCTCGCTGAGGGATATCCCTCACCCCCGCTGACCGATATCCCTCAGCCGCCCGACTGACGTCTCTCGAGGAGCTGACTGATACCCCTCGCCGCACCCCTGCGCTAGGCAGGCGGGCGGTCAAGTAATCCACGCCATCAGCCCCCACCCTACTGACGTGCACCTCCTGAGGCAGGAGGGAAGAATTCGTACCTTTGCAGCAGTATCCCCACACCTCCACGCCCTAGGACGCTACCCGCATGACGCTCGACGAACTACGTAAGATCCTCCCCACCCTCCCCGAATCCCCTGGCTGCTATCTGTACAGAGGTAGCGAGGGGCAGATCATCTATGTGGGCAAGGCGAAGAACCTACGCCGACGCGTCAGCAGCTACTTCCAGCGCGAGGTGCAGAGTGCCAAGACACGCCTCCTGGTGCGTCAGATACGCAGCATAGAGTACGTCGTCGTGGGTAGCGAGGCCGAGGCCCTCATCCTTGAAAACTCGCTGATCAAGGAGCACCAGCCCCGCTACAACATCCTCCTCAAGGACGACAAGACCTACC
>ERZ773067.1367-NODE-1367-length-13179-cov-9.753810_pt1 | contig 13179 bp, 11 predicted proteins | sample MGYA00580622_ERZ773067 | MGnify/ENA primary metagenome ERZ773067 (study PRJEB29015, sample SAMEA2737998) | human oral metagenome | biome: human oral; feature: human-associated habitat; material: dental | place: China | collected 2113 ...
CCTTCGCGGTGGTGCGCGACGGCGAGGTCTTCCACCAGTTCAGCGGCTCACGCCCCAAGGCCTCCTTCAAGGCCGAGGTGGAGAAGGTCCTGGCCTGAGCCCGGGCCCTCCGCCCTGTCTTCTGACTCTCACGCATCGGTCCCGCCGTGCTGCCCCCTCGCGGGCGTCTCGGCGGGGCCGATGTCCTGTCCCGCCGGTTGTCTGATATCTGGTCTTCCTGTCAGGCGGTTGTCACCGCGTCTGTCACCCACCGTCACGGCCCCGTAGAATCGCACCGGAATCGCACGCGGCACCAGGGCATGCGACACGGCAAGAAAGCGGCACATGCAGCACACCCAGTACATCTCCACCCGTGGCCAGATGGCGGCCGCCGGGTTCACGGACGTTCTTCTGGCGGGCCTGGCGCCCGACGGTGGCCTGGCGGTACCGAGCCGTCTTCCCGCCCTGAGCCCCGAGCAGATCGAGGCCTGGCGGCCCTTGGGCTACGCCGACCTGGCCACGGAGGTCATCGGCCTGTTCGCCACCGACATTCCCCGCGAGGACCTCGCCGAGCTGACCCGGGCCGCCTATGGCCGGGAGCGGTTCCCACAGCCGGTTGTCCCCGTCACCGGGCTCGACGACGTCGCCGACGGCCTCGTCCTCGTGGGCCTGTCCGAGGGACCGACCATGGCCTTCAAGGACCTGGCCATGCAGTTCCTGGGGCAGGCGATTCCCTATGTCCTGGCCAGGCACGGCCAGGTCCTCAACATCCTGGGCGCCACCTCCGGCGACACCGGTTCGGCGGCCGAGCACGCCTTCAGGGGGCAGGAGGGCGTCAGCGTCTTCATGCTCTCGCCGGCCGGCCGTATGAGTCCGGTGCAGCGCGCCCAGATGTACACCCTCCAGGACGCCAACATCCACAACATCGCGGTGCGCGGCGTCTTCGACGACTGCCAGGCGCTGGTCAAGGCCCTGAGCAACGACGCGGAGTTCAAGGCCGCCCATCAGCTGGGCGCCGTCAACTCCATCAACATTGGCCGGATCGCCGCGCAGGCCGTCTATTACGTGTGGTCCTGGCTGCGGGTCACCGACGGGGTGGAGGAGGGGCGCCGCGCCGACCACCGCGTCGACGTATGCGTGCCCTCGGGCAACTTCGGCAACATCTACGCCGGCTTCCTGGCCCGATCCATGGGGGTGCCGATCCGCCGTCTCATGCTGGCCACCAACGAGAACAACGTGCTCGAGGAGTTCTTCACCACCGGCATCTACCGGCCGCGCTCGGCGGAGGACACCCTGGCCACCTCCAGCCCGTCGATGGACATCTCGAAGGCCTCCAACCTGGAGCGCTTCGTCTGGGCACTGCTGGGGCCGGAGGCCTTCGTACAGCGCTGGGCGGAGCTGGAGACCACCGGGACGCTCGACCTGCGCGATCAGCTCCCGCGTCTGCGCGAGGAGTTCGGCTTCGTGGCGGGCACATCCTCGCACGAAGACCGGCTGGAGGCCATCCGCAGCGTCAAGGAGCGCTCCGGTCGCCTCATTGACCCGCACACGGCCGACGGGGTCACCGTCGCTCTGCGTCTCATGGAACCCGGTTTCCCCACACTCGTCATGGAGACAGCCAAGGCCGCGAAGTTCCCGCAGACCGTGGCCGAGGCACTCGGGAGCGAGCCGGAGACCCCCGACGTCGTCGCCGATCTGCTCGCCCGGCCCCAGAAGGTGGAAACGATCGACAACGAGGAGGCTCCCTTGCGAGCCCTCATCGAGGAGCGGGCGCTGAGCCGCTGACCGAAGCCGAACCCGCAAGGCTGCTCACCGCGCCGCGCATCGTGCCCGCGATGCGCGGCGCGTTCTTGTCCGAGCCACGTCGCCGCCCCATCCCACGCCCAACGATGACCGTGTTTCACGTGAAACACCGAGGATTACTCCTGGCCGCGCCGGCTCCTGACCACGGCTGTGTCCGTGGCAGACTTGGGTCCACGGACGCAGCCGTGGCGACCGGGGAAGGACCTCAGGTGAGTGAGAGCAGTAACCAGGTGAAGGGCAACCGACTCGATCCGTGGCTGGACAGCTATGCGGCGCGAGCCCACGGTCTGCGCGCCTCAGAGACGCGGTCACTGTTCGCCGTCGCCTCACGTCCCGAGGTCGTGTCACTGGCCGGCGGCATGCCCAATCTTAAGGACCTCCCGCTGGAGCACCTGGCCGAGGCCACGGCAAGGATGATCCGCGAGGACGGCGGCCGGGCGCTGCAGTACGGGAACGGACAGGGACTGCCGCGGCTGCGCGAGCAGATCACCGAGGTCATGGCTCTGGAGGGGATCAGGGCCGACCCGGAGGACGTCATCGTCACCACCGGCTCTCAGCAGGCCGTCGACATCGTCAGCGAGCTCTTCGTCGACCCCGGCGATGTCGTTTTGACAGAGGCGCCCACCTACGTCGGCTCACTGTCGATCTTCGCGACCTACCAGGCCGACGTTCAGCAGGTCCCCATTGATGCCGGAGGCGTCATCCCGCAGGCCCTGGAGGAGATGATCGTCCGCCTCGAGCGCGAGGGCCGCCGCATCAAGTTCTTCTACTGCCTCCCCAACTTCCACAACCCCGCCGGAGTGACGCTCACCGAGGAGCGTCGTCCACAGGTCATCGACATCTGCCGGCGCCATCACATCCTCATCGTCGAGGACAATCCCTACGGTCTTCTGGGCTTCAAGGGGCAGACCTACACCGCGCTCAAGACCCTCGCGCCCGACGACGTCGTCTACCTGGGCTCCTTCTCCAAGATCTTCGCCCCGGGATACCGCGTGGGCTGGGCCGTGGCCCCGCCGGCCGTGCGGGAGAAGATGAAGCTGGCCTCCGAGGCGGCGATCCTGTGCCCGTCGTCCATGGGTCAGTTCTCGATCTCCATGTACCTGGACCAGTTCGACTGGAGGCAGCAGATCGTGGACTTCCGGGCCATGTACCAGGAGCGGCGCGACGCCATGGTCTCGGCACTGGAGGAGTTCCTTCCCATGTGCCACTGGAACGTGCCCGACGGCGGCTTCTACGTGTGGGTCAGGCTCCCGGAGGGCCTCGATGCCAAGGACATGCTGCCGCGCGCGGTCACGAGCCTGGTCGCCTACGTCTCCGGGACGGCCTTCTACGCCGGCGGCAGGGCGGGGCAGGACCACCTGCGACTGTCCTTCTGCTATCCCGAGCCGAATGAGATCCGCGAAGGGGTGCGCAGGCTGTCCGGCGTCGTGACCCGCGATCTCGAGCTGCTGAGCCTGTTCGGCCCCACCCACAGTCCCCATCCATCCGACGGCGTCCACGCGCCCGCACCTGACCAGATCTGAGGTTGACGATGAACCAGTCTCCACTCCGTATCGCTGTCCTCGCCGGCGGATTGAGCCATGAGCGCGACATCTCCTTGCGCTCGGGGCATCGTGTCGGCCAAGTACTCAAGCACCTCGGGCACACGGTCCTCGTCCTGGACATTGACGCGCGCACCATTGGATCACTCAAGACCTTCGGGCCCGACGTCGTCTGGCCCCTGGTTCACGGCGGCCCCGGGGAGGACGGGGGCCTGCAGAACGTGCTCATCTCCCTGGGACTACCGTATGTCGGCACGCACTCCGACGGCTGCCAGCGGGCGTCCTTCAAACCGACGGCCAAGGCGAGCGTTCGCACCGGCGGAGTGATTACTCCTGATTCATTGACGCTTCCACAGTCCTATTTCAGTCAACTAGGGGCCCAGGACGTTCTCACCGTCGTGGCGGGTCATCTGGGACTTCCCGTGGTGGTGAAGCCCCATCAAGGGGGTTCCGGCCTGGGGGTCTCCTACGCGTCTACGGCGGACGAACTGCGTTCCGCCATGGTGGCCTGCTTCGCCTACGATGAGCGCGCACTGATCGAGCGTTATGTTGCCGGGACAGAGCTTGCGGTCTCCGTCGTCGATACAGGAGAGGGGCCGCGCGCGCTTCCCCCCGTGGAAGTTGTCACCGAAGGACAGTATGACTTTGACGCGCGGTACAACCCGGGCCGCTCAGAGTACTTCGTTCCAGCCCGGTTGGATGACGCGGTCATCGAGACCGTGAAGGCCACTGCTGTCACGGTTCACAGCACCCTCGGCCTGGGGAACCTATCGCGAACCGACCTCATTCTCGACGATGAGGGAACGCCGTGGTTCATCGACGTCAACGTCATTCCGGGGATGACTGAGACATCTCTGCTGCCCATTGCTGCCAACGCGGAGGGTTCCTTGGAAGAGCTGTATGACGCGTTGGTTCGGAACCCGTTGGTTCATCCGTAGTTCTGGCTCTGTTTCACGTGAAACGGTGGCTCCACTCCCGTCGAGTGGAGCCACCGTTCTATTCAGCCAGCGCAGTCAAATGACCTTTCGCAGGGCCGTCGAGCAGACATCACCATCAGCCCCTCCCCATCGACGACGCTCCATCACGAATATCCGGAGAACCTGCGGTTTCACGTGAAGCCGGATGCGGTATGCGTGCGTCATTGCCTTTGTGGGACATGTGTGCCGCACAATCGTCGAGGTACGCCGCTCTCGGAACGGGGCAGAGGCTGGCGTCACTCGGACCTGCCTCGATATTCCGCCAGAACGATCAGTGCTGGCATCGCAACGGGGGGACAGAACATTGGGACATACGGAATCCTCGGTGTTTCACGTGAAACCTGCTTGTGAGCGTTCCGCTTCCCACGCCGATGGAGGGGGATCTACGGTTCCTTCGCCTGGGGAGGGGCGTGCTTTGACCGTGTGGCACTGCCGCCCTCGCTCATCTGCTTCAAGTGCAACGCATGGCAAGAAAATCCGCCCGCAGGGTCGCAGGTGTATGGACGTCATTACGCATACAGGGGCGCCGGCACATCGGGAGATGGAGCATGCAATCTCAACGCAGCACGTTCATGTTTCACGTGAAACCAGACGTCGACCGTGCCCATTGACCACCTCAGTATGTCTCAGCCACGTTCAGCGGGCCCGCGCCCTTCTCCCGTTCACCGTCTCGTCGTGTGCGGTTGAAAGAGCCCGGGGAGGGCCAGAAGCGCGGCGAGACACATCCGGTCTGCCCAGCGTTGCGATAACGAAGCCCCTGCGGCTGCTACGAGGAGACACGGGAGAGGGTGGCGTCAGATGAGCCGGACACGAATCGGACCCCACCGACAGCATGGGGCAAGGCCAACAGCGAGGCCGACGCATGGAGACGTGGGATTCACGCTGCCACCCACAACTGTCTACCGATACCGCATCCCTATGTTTCACGTGAAACCTGCCGTCGGCTTCTGCCTCGCTCGATCCCTGCGCATACGGGCATCAGCTTCATGACGGGAACGGGGCCCAGTGTGAACTGAGAAGGTAGCCGCCTATCCAGGTACGATCCAGCGCAGCCTGACACCCGACGGTTCTCGTATGAGGCAGTCATCCCCGGGGTAGGGGTACTCCAAGCCAACAGGTGCAGTCACCATAGATCGGATCCGGATGGAACACGCTCATGCCCATTCCGGCTCCGCCCCCCCCCGAGCGCTATCCGCTGTACCGAGTGGGCGAGTTGCTCATAGTCGATGACAATTGCCGTCCTCTGTCACGTCTGGCCTGATTGTGGGTAGACGAACCAAGAGCGATTCCCGTCCGGCGCAGAGGGGAAGGGCTCCGAAGACCCCGAGAGTTCCTGTGCCTGCTGACGAAGCCTGATGAACGAGCTCAGCACCGATGGCCTACGACGCTTGCAGCGTCCACTCCTCCTCTCCCGCACGTCCGGTGGATCGGCAGACCGCGGTACCTTGCGTAACTCTGATCTATCTGTATGCATTCCAGGCTGCCGTCTTGGACCGGGATACACCAAGTACTACCCACCCTGTTGATCTCGTGGTTTCACGTGAAACGTGCTCCGGGCCATTGCATTGGTACAGTGTCGACACAGTCAGGACTCCGCTGTACCGTCCCCACGGTCATCCTCAGGCGCCGATGCGGAAGCGACATACTCGCAATCCAAGTGAAAAAATTGAGCAACCTGCTACACGACTCCGTGCCAAACACCGACTCTCGGCGCATGCAAACAGGCGCACGAGAGAGTTCTGTTCTTCGCATCGGAGCGTGTATGGGATCCCCTCATCGTATTCATCGCTCGCAGAGCGACCGGTACCTCCCCCGGGGAGGGGCCTGAGCATCCCGTTCCCGCACGCCAATATGATCCCTGGAGCATTGGCGCGACGTCCACCGGACGAATCAGCACGAGTTCGGTCCTTCAGTGATTCGCTGCTGGTTTCACGTGAAACCTGCTCAGCACAAGCGCAGCACTCATGTACATGCTCGGTTGGGCCGGAGGAGCTCAACGGCCTGCTCCAGCCCTCAGGACCAACCGACAACGTCAGGCGCAACGCCCACGCCCCGCACTGAGCTGCTGGGCGTCACACTGCTAAGAACGGTTAGTAGCGCGTCATTCTCGTCTCCGGCGAGAGACTGGCGTTCTCCCCCGGGGAGAGGCTGATAGGCCGAGCTATCGCTCACGCGCAGCATGCCACATACTCATCAACATCATGTCTATCGGAAGACGATGAACGATAGCAGGCCTCAGCCAGTTCTCTTCCGGTTTCACGTGAAACCGGCCCCGCCTTCGGGAGCTGTTCACCATGCCGTCCACGTCAGTTCGGCGGTGAACGTTGTCGCAATCGGATACACCGAACTTCTCCAACGCACAGCACCCGATCTACTCAGGCCGAAGCAGATGCATCTAGCACGTTGTTCGGCCTCAGCAGTACACCTTCCATCCCATCGGGCGCAACGTACCCAAGGGGAGGCCACTACCGTACACAGACAACCGGCATCAGGTTGGTCGTCACGTGTGACGGCGCACGACATGCCTGCCTCTGCGAAAGAAGAACCCATCGCATCTCATCCAGCGGCTTGGAGCCAGGGCATCAGTGCTCAGTGACCTTTGTAGCGTCCTATGGAACATTTCCGTCAGACGCTTCGCTATTGGTTTCACGTGAAACCTGCTCACGAGTATCGTATCGGCGTCCAGGCAGCACCGACGTCACCCCGCAGCCCTCGCTGCCGGTAAAGGTCGACACGGTGCTCCTCTTGTCGGTGCCTGGCACGCCCAGTATGCCTGTGAGTAGCCAGTAGCCTCCCACATGCTTCAGCACTGCTCCACCACGCCGAACGCCGGCCTTGACGCCGTGTTCCGCACGCCGACCGATGTGCTGCAGAGAACGTGAGCGACCCGATCAATCCTCACTGCCGGATAGCGAATCGACGCCTCCCCTGAGGAAGGGGGTGAGGCGCTATCGGCTACCACTCGTCGGATGCATGCGCATGGGCTCCATGTTGACTAGAAGAGCCTCCACCAAAGCAACCCGTCATCATCCCCAGCTGGTTTCACGTGAAACCGCGATCATGGGCAATCGGTGTGAGCAGTGTCGTGCACCTTCTTCAACTGTTCATGGCCGACGAATCGAGGGCGCTATCGCCCCCGCGTTCGTGAGTCCCAGCTGGAAGTGGCAATCTCCTACCGACAACCGGTCTGGTCACGAGAAGGTCGTGACGCCCCGCAGAGCACCACCCCTGCCCCACGGGGAGGTGAAGGAACTCGCCTCTCGGTTTCACGTGAAACCACGAGGGTATCTCCACTCCTCCCCATCGACGTCTGAATCGACGTGCCGATGCAATCAACAACGCATACGATCATGACGACATGCACAGCATTTCAGGACCCAACACCCCCGTTCCTGAAGCGCTGACGAGGTGAACATTGACCGTGCCTCGTACGCATGCAAACGATCCACATCGGTTCAGAGCGGGTCTGGCAACAACGCTGCGGAGCGCATATGCGTATGGGCCCGTCAGAACGATCACCCCCACAACGACGCACGGAAGACGTCGTGACTCTGCTCCTTCCAGTAGGCGCTCCTCTGTCACCACGTTGGAAGCACGTCGACCAGCACCGGCTGCACCTCGATACGGTCGCGCAACACGTTCTCCGTGCCGGCGCGACAACCACTTCCCGTGTTTCACGTGAAACCTCGGGGATCCCAGAACCTGTCTGTCTCTGGTCTCTTCGCTTCCGAGACTCTGCTCGGGTAGGAGCATGGGGTGGTTGTTCGTCATCTGGGGTGAGCCAACGAAAGCGTCTAACGAAGCATCAACGTGCGTGGGGCTGACATACACCCCGCTTCCATGTGCATTCCAAAGGCGGCTGGTGGCTTCACGTGAAACCGAAAGTCGCATTCCAACGATCTGCACTTCTTACTTCGACGGCGCCGTTACGGCCGCTTCTGCTCACACCGGGTCGCGGGCTTGATCGATCCTTAGGAGTCACGGCTCTCGACAGGCTCGGCCGCCCGCCTCTGCTTGGCCCCCCTTCAGCGCCCGCGCAGCGACCCGAGGTGAAGGGTCCACGGCGCCAGCTAACCCTCTCTCCGGGTCAACTCACTCCACAAAGCGAGGGAGCCGCCGATCCGACTCTCGCGCAGTTCGCGATCGTCCCAGGCAATGCCCCAACCGGCGGCTTAGTCGTCACGACATCCGGCACCCTGGCGCGTCATCAAGCCGCAACCGTTCCACCTCGACCCGTCAACCGTTCTCCGGTGTCCGCGTGCCTCAGTAATGACGGACAACTCGATGTCCATGTGTTTCACGTGAAACCTTGGGCTGATGCAATCAGCGTTCGACACCGTGGGTGACGCGCTCAGTTCACCCCGAGTCATTGGATCACCGATGAGTACCGCCGTGTTTCACGTGAAACACGGCGGTACTCACAAAGCACACAAGCCAAGTAGGCGCCCCAATCGGCGGAGACAACAGGGGGCCGAGACATTCATATGTCTCGGCCCCACCATGGCTTACAAATCAGTGCAGGCTACTCCTCATCGAGAGACGTCCCCGGCGCCAGTGCATCGACAAGACGCGCAAGGTCCTCATCTCCGGCGAACTCAATGGTGATCCGCCCCTTCTTCGCTCCACGTGTCACCTTCACACGCGTGTCGAAAGCGTCTGATAGCCGGGTTGAAAGAGCCGGGAGAGGAGTGCTCCGAGCGCGCAGTACCTTTGGCTGATCCGGCCCCGGCTCAGGCTCCTCGTGAAGCGCAACGAGTTCCTCTGTCGCACGCACCGAAAGACCCTCGGCCACCACGCGCTGAGCGAGTCGCTCCATCTCAGCAGCATTGGGGAGGCCCAGAAGCGCGCGGGCGTGTCCTGCCGAGATCACATTCGCAGCAAGCCTCCGCTGCACCAGAGGAGGCAGCTTCATGAGACGCAAGGTGTTGGAAATCTGCGAACGCGACCGAGCGATTCGCTCGGAGAGCTCCGCGTGAGTGCACTGGAAGTCCTCCAGCAGCTGCTGGTAGGCCGCAGCCTCTTCCAGGGGATTGAGCTGGACACGGTGCAGGTTCTCCAGCAGCGCGTCACGCAGCAGGTCGACGTCATCCGTGTCCCGAACGACTGCCGGAATCGTCTCCAAGCCGGCTTCCTTGGAGGCCCGCAGACGACGCTCACCCATAATGAGCTCATACCGCAGCTCCTCTCCCGGAGCAGTCGCCACCTGCCGCACCACGATTGGCTGCAGCAAGCCCACTTCCGCAATAGAGGCCGCCAGTTCCGAAATGTCCTCCTCATCGAAGACCTGACGGGGCTGGCGGGGGTTCGGGTGGATCAGTTCCACCGGAATCTCAGCGAAACGGGCTCCCGGCACGGGCACAAGACCATCAGCATCCGCTGCGTCTTGCTCGCCATCGGATTCCTCAGCAACATCGCTATGCGTGTGAGAGGCATCCGGCGACGAAGTCTCCTCGGCCTGCTCATTCTCAGAACTGGAGGACTCATGGTCAGAGACCGCGGCCTGCTCCTCCTCCGTTTCACGTGAAACATCGAGGACGTCCGGCGTTGAGACCGGTTCCGGAGCCGACACTGCAGTGACGTCGTCCTCGACGGCGACGTCCTCATGCGACGATTCCTCCGCCGGAGCGGAGGCAGCCTCCGTCACCTTCTTGGTCGCCCGCTTGGGAGCAGCCTTGGCAGCGGACCGAGTCCGCTTCGTAGAGCCGGTCGATGACGATGCCTTCGCGGCCTTCTTCTCTCCGGTCTGCGCCTCATCCTTCGAACTCGGCGTGGTTTCACGTGAAACCGACGTCGACTGCTTGCTCTGAGCAGTCGTCTTGGAGGAGGACGCCGAGCGGGCCGAGCGACTCTTGGATCCACGCTTCCGCTGGGATGGAGCCAGGAGCGCGGCAGTCAGATCACGGGTACTCCGCGTCTCCGAAGCCGGCTCGGGCTCCGGAGCGACATGCTCAGCTTGAGCAGCTGCATCGTCATCACGTGACTCGTCCTTCCGTGAGTCGGGGAAGAACACATCGGAAGGACGAGACGCAGCAGGTGCTTTCTCCTTCTGCGCCTCTGGAATCAGCGCCTGCAGACCCCGTCCGAGTCCGCGCCGTTTCTGAGCCATCAGGCTTCCTCGCCTTCAATTCGGGGAGCGCCCCGCAGAGCGACCTCACGAGCCATTTTCTTGTACGCAATTGCGCCGGTGGACCGGGGATCCCAGAACACCACAGGAGCACCGAAGGAGGGGGCCTCGGCAACACGGATGGAACGTGGCACCTTGGTGTCCAGCGTCGCATCAGGGAAATAGGAACGAACTTCGGACTCCACCTCACGCGCCAGAGTGGTGCGTCCGTCAAACATGGTGAGCACAATCATGGAGACTCCCAGTCCCGGATTGTGAATGCGTGCGATCCTGTCAATGGAGCGCGTCAACAGCGCGAGTCCCTCAAGAGCGTAGTACTCGGCCTGCATCGGAATGAGGACCTCATCCGCGGCAACGAAGGCGTTGATCGTCATAATGCCGAGACTGGGCGGGCAATCGATGATGACGTAGTCAAGGGGCTCCAGACCGTCGGTTTCACGTGAAACCAGGTAGTCCACCAGTGCACGCCGCAGACGTGACTCACGCTCAGCGGTGGAGATGAGTTCTATCTCGACGGCAGCCACGTCAATGGTCGCCGGTAGGCACCACAGGGTCTCGCAGAATCGCGTCTTGGCGACAATATCCTTGATGGGCATCGCATCAACGAGGACGTCGTAGATGGAAGCATTCTCCTCGTCATGCTCCACTCCCAGCGCCGTGGAGGCATTTCCTTGTGAATCAGCGTCAATGAGCAGGACATGCAACCCGCCTTCAGCTAAAGCGGCAGCAAGATTCACTGCGGTCGATGTCTTTCCTACGCCGCCTTTCTGGTTGGCGACTGCGATGACACGAGTCCGCTCGGGATGTGGGAACTCTCCACCCGCTACCTCGTCTAACGCGAGGTGCTCGGCCTGGAGCTGATCGAAGATAGACGATCCGGACAAACCTGCTTCTCCTCGGACGGTGACTCAATAGCCCGAGCCAGTCGGGCAGTTACGAGTCTACGCGAGCAGGTCGATCCTTACGCGTTACACCGAACGCGCGCCGTATCTCAACGGTTCTTCGGGCGGCGGATCTCAACGACGGCCGTCTTTTCGTCACCGGCAGTGACGACCTCATGAACGACAGCAACTGATAACTTTGCCTTTTTAATGACATACTTGGCGTTGTCGACCTCGTCCTGTGCCCGCATACCCTTGAGGGCCAGTAGAGCGCCCCCCGGTCGAAGCAACGGCGCCGTCAACCGCACCAGCTTGGACAGGTTCGCCACCGCTCGCGCCGTGACGACGTCGTAGCGGTCCTTGATCTCCTCGGCCCGGGCCCGTCGAATGGTCACATTGTCCAGATCCAGCTCCTCGACGACGTCGGAGAGCCACTGAGTGCGTCGCTCCATCGTCTCAATGAGCGTCACGTTGAGGTCGGGGCGCAGCAGTGCGACGACGATGCCGGGAAAGCCGGCCCCGGACCCCACATCGGCCACGCTTCCCCGAGCCGGCAGGAAGGGGACCACGGCCGCCGAATTGACGATGTGTCGGCTCCACAGACGGGGAAGCTCACGCGGCCCGACCAGACCGCGCAGCTCACCCTCCTCAGCGAGCATCTGCGCGAAGTGCTCCGCCGCGGAGAAGGAGACCCCGAAGATCTCCCGCATCTCCGCCGACGGCTCCTCCACCTGGGCCCGCTGCTCCTCACTCATACTCAGGCCTGCTCCGAAGCGGAGTCGTCAGCCGCGTTCTCGGTGTCATCGACCTCGTCGACGCCCTCCTCATCGGCGGGCAGAACCACGACGTACCGGTGCGGTTCGGCGCCCTCGGACTCGGAAACCAGTCCGGCGGCGGCAACGACGTCGTGGCACACCTTGCGCTCGAAGGGGTTCATCGACTCCAGGCTGACGGCCTCTCCCGAGGTGAGCACCTTGGTGACCGCCTCCTGGGCGACCTTGGTGAGCTCGACACGTCGATCAGCGCGGTAGCCGTTGATGTCGAGCATGAGGCGGGAGCGGTTTCCGGTGCGCGCCTGAACCGCGAGGCGGGTCAGCTCCTGAACGGACTCCAGCACCTCTCCATCGCGTCCGACGAGGTCGGCGAGCTCGCGCTCATCGCCCTCCTCGGAGGCGACCACGGCGATGGAGGCGCGCCCGTGATCGATGTCGATATCGATGTCGCCGCCCAGGTCAGCGATGTCAAGGAGCTCCTCGAGGTAGTCGGCGCCGATCTCACCCTCCTCCTCAAGGCGCGAGACGGTGTTGCTCACGGGACGACTCACGGCCTCCTCCGCTGACTGCTGGGAGGCGTCGTTGCTGTGCTGCTCACTCATCATATCATCCGTATCTGTCATGGGAACCGGGTTGTCTCGCCGCTGAACACGTGTCAGCGGTTGCGCTTCTTCTTGGCCTGGGCCTTGCGTCGAGCCGCCGCCTCGCGACGCTGGCGAGCCCGGCGCTCATAACGACGTCGTGCGATCTCCTCATCGCTGAGGCCACCACTCTTGGACGCCGTCGAGTCCTTCGCCCCGCCCTCATTCTCGAGCTGCTCGGCGTCGGAGTCGGCGACGTCGTCAAAGTCCTCGCTGCGAGACTCGCCGTGGCCGCCGGACTTCTTCTGCCGGTTCTTGCGCACCGGCTGCACCCGCTGGCCTCCGGTACGACCCTCGGCCTCGGCCTTGGCGATCGCCTCAGCCCGTTCCTCCTCCTCCAGGGAGGGCAGCCCCTTGCGCGCCCGCTTGGCATTGATGCGGGCGCGGTACTTCTTCTCAGCCTCACTGCCGGGTGCGGGCATGTTGCGGATGGTGAAGAACTGCTGGCCCATGGTCCACA
>ERZ773067.1368-NODE-1368-length-13178-cov-11.480988_pt1 | contig 13178 bp, 9 predicted proteins | sample MGYA00580622_ERZ773067 | MGnify/ENA primary metagenome ERZ773067 (study PRJEB29015, sample SAMEA2737998) | human oral metagenome | biome: human oral; feature: human-associated habitat; material: dental | place: China | collected 2113 ...
AAAAACCACTTTTTAATGGTTATTTTGCCCTTTTTAGCCATGTGTTTCATGGTTCCGATAAGGTTTTGTTTATACAATTACTGTGGATATTTATGCTTTGTGTCTCGCATTTAGCAGCATTTTACTTTGCGTTTAGCACCAAAACGCGCTACCTTTAGCACCAAAACACCTTGCATTTAGCACCAAAACGCACTCCATTTTGCACCAAAACGCAACGCGTTTAGCGGCATATTGCACTACATTTAGCAGCAAATAGCCCCAGAACTGGTGCAAATGACGCCTTTTATTTATAAAAATTCATTTTGCCTGCATTTACAACTACCCCTTTTTCGCATCAAAACAAACCTCCGCGAGAATCGATTATTTGCGGCAAGGTGGGCGATTGGTGAGCAGAAAGGGCACTCAGGATGTTAAATTTCTTGCTGAAAAATAGACAAAAACGATTCTGCCGTATACCCACGCATAGGCAACGGCAGGGAAAACACGTACGTTTGTTTTCAGATTACACCGTATCTTTGTCCAGCACTTCGCACATGAACGTGGGGTTTATCTGGTTTTACAGCACAAAGATAATAAACTCCTCTCAATTTATAGAAATATTAAAAGTCAAGACGACTTCGCTTACAAGCTTGTAACCTTGGAAGAGTTCGGGAGTGGAAAACTCACTGGCGTTACGAAATAACGGCAAAAGCTGCGGTGTGACGGCGGAACGCTCTTAGCCGAATGAAAGTTTGTTAAGTTTGTTTCGCAGTTCTTCGGCTTTCGAACGTACGATACTTAGCTTTATCTCGCAGGTATTTTCAAAGTTGGTGGCAAGGATTCTTGCCTCCGACTCTTTCACCACACGCATCACGCCATTCATCATTACGTAGGGAAAAGCAAACGAAACCGTTTCTTCTACCAGCCTGCTTACCATTGGGGCGTTGTCGATTGCCAAGGCTGCGGCAGTGCGATAGGCCACAATTAGTCCGCCCGTACCAAGGTTTACACCACCATAATAGCGAACCACCACAACGAGGATGTTGGTTAGTTCGTGGCTGTTAATCTGCCCAAGAATGGGTTTTCCTGCTGTGCTGCTGGGCTCGCCGTCATCGTTAGCCCTAAAATATTGTCGTTCGGGCCCTAACATATAGGCATAACAGACGTGCCGCGCATCATAATGTTGCTTGCGATAGTTGGCCAGCAAGTCTTTTATTTGCTCAAGCGATTCAACAGGGTGGGCATACGCTAGAAACTTACTTCGTTTCTCGGTGTAAACGCCTTGCCCTATGCCGTCAATGGTTTTGTATTCGTCGTTCATCCTTTCTATATATATAATAGGTGTGCCCCATGCTGAAAGCTGTGGCCTATTGCAAAGTTAACACAAAAAGAACGATAAGGCGAAAGAAACGGTTAGTTTCTCGTTCCGCAAGAAGTACGTTTTCTCACCATGACAATGTTCGAGCAAGCTCAACATGGTCCATTTGGCTTAACCTTTGGTTGGATAAGGCAGGGCGTAAGTGGTTAAGGAAGCGAACTTAGTTGCGAAAGGTAAGTTTTCGTTGGTACAGGATAGCTGGTTAACAAGTGAAACTTGTGGCACTTATAAAACAGGAGAGCTTGCTAACTAGCAAGCCCAGTGGCCTTATGATGGACAAACGAGGCTTGGCTTACCAAGAACCAAGCCCCAAAATGCCAATAAAAAAAGCCGCGGGCAGCTTTCTACGCACAATAGCGCACTCCAAAAGCATGCCCGACGGCCTTGATATGGGGGTATGTTAATCGCTCAACTTGTGTATTACAAGCCCCGAACGCAGTTTTGGTTCGAACCAAGTGGCCTTCGGTGGCATAATCTTTCCGCTGTCGGCGATGTCCATAATCTGTTGCATCGACACGGGATAGAGGGCCAAAGCCATCTTCATTTCACCGCTATCTACGCGTTCTTTCAGTTCGTTTAGGCCACGAATGCCACCCACGAAGTCGATACGCTTATCGGTGCGAAGGTCTTTAATACCCAAAATCTCGTCGAGAATCAGTCTACTAGATATGTCGACATCAAGCACGCCGATGGGGTCGGCATCGTTGTAAGTGCCCTGCTTGGCCGTAAGGCTATACCATTCGCCATCGAGATAGAGCGAGAAATTGTGCAACCCAGTGGGATGATATATCTCTTTGCCCATCTTTTGTACGTCGAAATTCTTTTCCAGTTTCTCCAAGAACTGGGCAGAAGTAAGTCCGTTAAGGTCTTTCACCACGCGGTTATAGTCTAGGATGGTGAGTTGCGATGCTTGGAAACAAACAGCCATGAAGTAATTATACTCCTCGTCGCCCTTGTGGTTGGGGTTGTTTTTGGCCTTTTCGGCACCAACCAATGCGGCAGCGGCCGAGCGATGGTGGCCATCGGCGATGTAAAGAGCAGGCATTTTAGCAAACTCCTTTGTAATAACGTCGATGTCGTTAGCATCGGAAATAACCCAGAACTGGTGTCCGAAACCGTCGATAGGCGCAATGAAGTCGTACTCAGGCGCGTTGTTCTTAACGTACTTGTTAATCAGTTCGTCAAGCACCTTGTTGTCTGGATAGGCAAAGAACACCGGTTCGATGTTGGCATCGTTCACGCGAACGTGTTTCATACGGTCTTCTTCCTTGTCCTTGCGCGTCAGTTCGTGTTTCTTGATGGTTCCGTTTAGGTAGTCCTCAACGAAAGCACCCACCACTAAACCATACTGCGTTTTGCCGTTCATGGTTTGCGCATAGATGTAATAAGCCGGTTTTTCGTCTTGTACAAGCCATCCCTTGTCTTGGAATTTCTTGAAGTTACGTGCAGCTTGCTCGTAAACTTTGGGGTCGTACTCCGATGTTTCGGGCGAGAAATCAATCTCAGGCTTGATGATATGGTACAAGCTCATCTCGTTATCTCCGGCCTCTGCACGAGCCTCTTCGGAGCTTAGCACGTCGTAGGGACGCGATTCCACCTTCTCAACCAGTTCTTTGGGTGGGCGGATGCCTTTAAATGGTCTTATCGTTGCCATAGTCTGTGTTACTACTTATTTACTTGGAACTTGGTGCATCCATCAGCGAAGTATGCGTTAATTTGCTTAGCTGCGGCCAGCCCTGCATTGAAGTTGGCCTCTGCCGTTTGTGCGCCCATCTTCTTAGGCGTGCTGAAATATCTGCCTTCCAGCTTAGCGAAGTCGGCATCGGCATCGGGTTTGATGTCGGTAACGAACTTTAAGTCTTCGCGTTCGGCCATGAGTTTGAGCAGTTCGGCCTCGTTAATCACCTCCTTGCGAGCCGTGTTAACCAAGATACCGCCCTTAGGCAAGCGGTTAACGAGCGCATAGTTGATGCTCTGTTTTGTTTCGGGTGTAGCGGGGATGTGCAAGCTAACGATGTCGCATTGGTCGAACAATGCCTCTTGGTTAGCCACTGCGTGTACGCCGGCCTCTTCGATAACGTTGGCAGGACAGAAAGCGTCGTAAGCGTAAACGTCCATGCCGAAACCCTTAGCAATGCGAGCCACGTTGCGACCTACGTTGCCGAAAGCCAACAATCCCAGCTTTTTGCCGATAAGTTCTGAACCCGACTTGCCATTGAAGAACGCTCTAACGGCATAAACGAGCAAGCCAAGCACCAATTCGGCCACGGCATTGGCGTTTTGTCCAGGGGTGTTCTCTACGATGATGCCTTTCTCTTTGGCGTACGCCGTATCGATGGAATCGTAGCCGGCACCAGCCCTAACGATGATTTTAAGTTTGGGAGCGGCATCCATTACGTCGGGCGTAATTTTGTCGGAACGCACAATCATGGCCTCAACATCTTTCACGGCATCGAGCAATTGTGCCTTCTCGGTATATTTTTCTAGCAAAACAAGTTCGTGTCCTGCCTTTTCTATCTCTTCTTTAATGGCTTTCACCGCATTGTCGGCAAAAGGTTTCTCAGTAGCAACAAGTACCTTCATAAGGAAAACTGTATATACTTAAGGTGAATAAATAAAGGTGGGTCGAGGCCTAAAACGAGGCACACGGCCCACCACTTGAATACGAAAAATCTATCTGCAAACTAAAGTTTAGCCTCGAATTCCTTCATGCAAGCCACCAAAGCCTCTGCACCTTCGATGCTCATGGCGTTGTAACAGCTTGCGCGGAAGCCGCCAACGTCGCGGTGGCCCTTGATGCCCACCATGCCCTTTTGTGTTGCAAACTCCATGAAAGGTTTCTCCAACTCGGCAAAGTCTTCGTTCATCACGAAACAGATGTTCATCAGCGAGCGGTCTTCTTCTTTCACCGTTCCACGGAAAAGGCGGTTGCGGTCTATTTCATCGTAAATAATCTTAGCTCTTTCGATGGCCTTCTTGTCCATGGCCTCAACACCGCCGCTCTTCTTAATCCAACGTAGCGTTTCCAGTGCGCAATAGATGGGAACAACGGGAGGCGTGTTAAACATCGAGCCCTTGTCAACATGCGTGCGATAGTCGAGCATGGTTGGGATTTGACGGGGAGCGCGTCCAAGTTTGTCGTTCTTCACGATGATAACGGTAACACCAGCCATTGCCAAGTTCTTTTGGGCACCAGCGTAGATGCAGTCGTACTTGGAAACGTCAACGGGACGGCTGAAAATATCCGACGACATATCGCCGATAAGTGGTATGGGCGAGTCTATTTCCTTGCGGATTTCCGTTCCGTAGATGGTGTTGTTGGTGGTAACGTGTAGGTAGTCGGCATCCGCGGGGATGTCAAAGGTCTTTGGGATATAAGTGAAATTGGCATCGGCCGATGTGGCAACTTCCACAACTTCGCCGTAAAGTTTAGCCTCTTTCATAGATTTCTTTGCCCATACGCCCGTATTAAGATAGGCAGCCTTCTTAATAAGGAAGTTGCAGGGCACTTGGGTAAACTGTAACGAAGCACCGCCACCGAGGAATATAACCGAATATCCTTCGGGAACGCTGAGCAATTCTTTAATTAAGGCAACGGCCTCGTCAACAACGGGCTGGAAATCCTTTGCCCTGTGGCTAATCTCCATGAGAGAAAGTCCAGAACCATTAAAGTCTAAAATCTGCTTCGCCGTGTTCTCGATAACTTCTCTAGGTAGGATTGAGGGGCCGGCATTAAAATTGTACTTCTTCATATTCGTTTATGTTTTTAGTAATATAGACATCCTTATGCGTGTCCTAAGCCTGCACGGGTTAGTGGCGTTGTGCATCCCTTCATGGCTTTTCGTTTTTCGCTTAGTGCCTTCTGCTTTTCCTTCACGTTGCATAGCTTGCTACGCCTCGTTGGGAAAATAAGCCAAGCTTGTTCAGCTAAAATTCAGCGACCCATTGTAGGTGGCTTTTAGAACTCGCCTTTATCGTTAATTGGTAGTTGATGGTGCGAAGATAGTTTTTTTTGCTATTCCTGCCAAATTTTTTAGTGGATATTTTTCGTTTGCCATGCGCTCTCGTTGCGAATGATTTGTAATGAAATAAACCTTAGATGTAAAATATGTTGCAAAAAGTAACGAAAAGAACTATTATCCGATAACAGCAATTTGTTGTTTGCGTATGTCAATTGTCTTTTTGACACTCTGTTTAAATTTGTAAAAAAGCGCAACGAATACCCTTTGGGTGGGTTTTCGTTGCGCTTTTCCTCACTTTTAAGGTTGCGTTTGGCATGCGTTCAAGCACTAGAAACGCGACACGATTTCGCCAATTTCCTTGCGAGGCGACGGCTTGGAAGGCGTGTTTGCAGGATAACCGATGGGCAGAATGGCCACGGGATGCCACGCTTTGCCCAGCGGGAAGGCCGCTTGCAGTGCCGCAACATCGAAGTTACACACCCAGCAACTGCCCAAACCCACTGCCGTTGCAGCCAAGCAAAGGTGCTCTATGGCTATGGCTGCATCAATGTCTGCGTGGTTCTTGCCGTCGTCTTCGCGCACCCAAGCTCTGTCATCGGCTGCATATATAATAATGTATAGGGGTGCCGCCTTCATCCATTCGCGGTTATAGCACTGCTGCACCTTCTGCCTAGCCTCATCCGTTTGCGCCACCACGAAGTGCCACGGCTGCTTGTTGCAGGCCGAGGGTGCACGTTGGGCGCACTCCAAAAGATAGTTCACCTTGTCTTCTTCCACAGTTTGCGCACTGAAAGCACGTGCAGAAAAGCGTTCTTTTGCTAAATTCAGAAAGTCCATTCGTTTTATTTTTAAGGGTTCAACATGTTGTACTGCGACAAAGTTAGCATTCTTTTGCGAGACGAAGGGCTATTTTGCCACAGCTTTTGTGTTTTTTCATGTGCAGAAAGTGCACAAACACCGCCTGTCACTAAGGCAAGTTCTTAACCTGCCTGCCGAAACATCAGCGCGATTTCCGTTCTTCTTCGCCTTACTCGCTCATCAGCAATGCTATCTCCTACCGAAAAAACACCGCGTAAAGCAACACTTAGAACCAAAGTTTGCGCCTTTGCAGAGAACATTTACAACCTGCCATAAACCAGTTAGCCCCGCCGCACGCACCATTTTAAAAATAAAATTCCTAACTTTGTAGTCTTAATTAGATAATAGAAGATGATAGTTTGCATAGCCGAGAAACCCAGCGTTGCGCGCGACATCGCCTCTGTAATAGGCGCAACAACACAGCGCGACGGGTACATGGAGGGCAACGGGTATCAAGTGACGTGGACCTTTGGCCACCTCTGCACCCTAAAAGAACCCAACGACTACACCGACAATTGGAAAAGGTGGAGTTTGGGCGCGCTTCCCATGATACCCCAACGCTTCGGCATAAAGCTAATTGAAGACCGCGGCATCGAAAAACAGTTCCAAGTGATTGAACGGCTCATGCAAAACGCCGACGAGATTGTGAACTGCGGCGATGCCGGACAAGAAGGCGAACTGATACAAAGGTGGGTGATGCAGAAGGCACAAGCCAAATGTCCTGTTAAGCGACTGTGGATTTCGTCGCTCACCGAAGAGGCCATACGCCAGGGCTTTGCTAACCTGAAAGACCAAAGCGAATACCAACCGCTGTACCTCGCAGGACTTAGCCGTGCCATTGGCGATTGGATTTTAGGAATGAACGCCACGCGCCTGTACACCTTGAAGTATGGGCAAAACCGACAGGTGCTAAGCATCGGGCGCGTACAAACGCCCACCCTCGCCCTCATCGTTAACAGGCAGAAAGAGATAGACAACTTTAAACCCGAAGCCTACTGGGTGCTTTCAACCATCTATCGCGACACGCTGTTCACCGCCACCAAGGGCAAGTTCACCAATAAGGAAGAGGGCGAACGTGCCTTTGCCACCATCGCCGACAAAGATTTTGAGATAACGGGCGTGGTGAAGAAGAAAGGAACGGAGGCTCCGCCCCACCTCTTCGACCTCACTTCGCTGCAAGTGGAGTGCAACCGCAAGTTCGGCTACTCGGCCGAAACCACGCTTAACCTCATACAAAGCCTCTACGAAAAGAAACTCACCACCTATCCGCGTGTAGATACGCAATATCTTAGCGACGACATCTACCCCAAATGTCCCCTTATATTAAAAGGTGTGCGCGGCTACGAAACCTTCACGCAGCCGCTATTAGGCAAGGCTTTGAACAAAAGCAAGAAGGTTTTCGACTCGTCGAAGGTTACCGACCACCACGCCATCATCCCTACGGGCGTTCCGGCAGGCGCACTTTCGGATATGGAAAACAACGTGTACGACCTCGTTACGCGGCGTTTCATCTCCGTGTTCTATCCCGATTGCAAATTTTCTACCACCACCGTGACGGGCGAAGTAGACGACATTGAACTGAAAGCCACGGGCAAAGAGATATTGGAACAAGGCTGGCGCGTGCTTTACGCCAAGGAAACGAGCACCAACAACAACGATGACGATTCGACCAAACAAACGGCCGAAGAACGCACGCTACCCACCTTTACCAAGGGCGAAAAGGGTCCGCACACGCCCACGCTAAGCGAGAAGTGGACCGTTCCGCCTAAATTCTACACCGAGGCAACGCTCTTGCGCGCCATGGAAACGGCGGGTAAATTCGTCGACGACGAAGAACTGCGCAGTGCGTTGAAAGAGAATGGCATCGGCCGTCCCTCTTCGCGAGCCGGCATTATCGAGACTTTGTTTAAACGCCACTACATCCGTCGCGAGCGAAAGAACCTTTTGCCCACGCCAACGGGTATCGAACTGATTGGCATCATTCGCGAAGAACTGCTGAAAAGTTGCGAACTAACTGGCATTTGGGAAAAGAAACTGCGCGACATCGAGCACCGCAACTACGATGCGCAGCAGTTTGTTAACGAGCTGAAAGCGCAGATAACCCAAATCGTCAACGAGGTGTTGGCCGACAACTCCAACCGCCACATCACCATCACCACCGAAGACGACCTCAAGAAAACCATCGCCAAGAAGAAGGCATCCGCACCAAAAGCCAAAACGCAAGCTAACCCTAAGGCCAAGGCCCAGACCGCAACAAAGGCCTCGGCCACGCCCGAACCAACCGCGCCGCAAACCCTCCAAGCCCACGACAGCATTGTGGGTAAGCCCTGTCCGCAATGCAAGCAAGGAGTTATCATCAAGGGCAAAGGGGCTTACGGATGCAGCAATTGGAAGGCAGGTTGCACATTCCGCTTGCCTTTCAACGAGTCGTAGACACGGATGCAAATGCGTTTTGCCAACACTTTGGCATGCTTTCAAGCTTTCAATGCGCAGCCACAACACCACAAATTATTGTTAAAGACAATCGTCTTTGTAAACTTTTTCGGTCCTTTTGGTGTCTAACTGTCAACAAAACGCACTTTTCGAGCAACGACAAAACGTTTTGTTAAGCAATAGGCCAATGGCGAAACAGGCACACAACCCGCTCAATTCGCCAACGTGCCAACTCATAAACTCGTCAACTCGTGAACTTGTAAACTCGTGAACTTGTCAACTTGTGAACTTGTAAACCCGTCAACTCACCAACTATTCATACAATGAAGAAATGGACACTAAGCCTTGGCGTACTCTTCGCCTTGCCCACCATGCTCTTTGCCCAAACCCACCAATGGACATTGAAAGACTGCATAAACCACGCTATGCAGCACAACATCAGCCTGCAAAAGCAACGCCTTGCCGTTAAGTCGGCCGAAGAAGAGATGCTGCACAGCAAAGCAGAGCTGTTGCCTTCGGTATCTGCCTCCACCTCGCAAAACGTAAACTATCGGCCGTGGCCCGAAACAGGAGCAGCGCGAGTGGCCAACGGCTCTGTGCAATCGAGCGTTGACAAGGTGTTCTATAACGGCACATACGTTATCAATGCCCAATGGACGTTGTGGAACGGAAATCGCAACCGCAACACCATTGCACTTAACCAACTAGAAATGAGCAAAGCCGAGGCCGAGGCTATGGTGTCGGCTGCCACGATACAAGAACGCATTGCGCAACTCTACGTGCAGATTTTGTACTCGTCGGAGGCCATCAACGTAAGCAAGCAAGCCCTAGAAACGAGCACCCGAAACGAAGAGCGAGGAAAAGAGATGCTGAACGTGGGGAAGATGAGCAAAGCCGACTTAGCACAACTCACCGCACAGCGGGCACAAGAAGAATACAACGTACTTTCGGCACAAAGCACATTGGCCGACTTTAAACGCCAGCTTAAACAGCTCTTACAAATCACCGACAGTGCCCCTTTCGAAGTGGCTGTACCTACAACCACCGACGAAATGGCGCTACAATCCATTCCTTCGGTTAGCGAGGTGTATGCCCAAGCCATCAGTTGGCGTCCCGAATTAAAGTCTGCACAGCTAGCCATCAATGGTGCCGAAACAAGCATAAAGGTGGCCAAGGCACAAAATCTGCCCACGCTAAGCCTTGGGGCAAGCATAGGAACGAACACCACCTCGATGAGCAACAATGCCTGGGGCACGCAAATAAAAACCAATTTCGACATGGGTGCGGGCCTCACCCTCAGCATTCCGCTCTTCGACAATCGCAATAAGCGCACGGCCGTTAACAGGGCGCAGTTCCAAAAGCAGAGTTCGATGCTCGAATTGCAAGATAAGCAAACGGCCCTTTATTCTAATATCGAGGAATGTTGGTTGCAAGCCACCAACAACCAGAACAAATACAAGGCGGCAAAGGTGAGTGTGGAAAGCGCACAACAAAGCTACGACTTGCTGAACGAGCAGTTCAACCTCGGACTAAAAAACATTATCGAACTGATGACAGGTAAAAACAATCTTGTAACCGCTCAGCAAAACGAACTGCAAAGTAAGTACATGGCCATTCTTAACATCCACCTGCTTAACTTTTATAAAACAGGGGAAATAAAATAAAGGCAGATTGGGTTTACAGCTAGCGCATTACAGACGGCTTGTTTACTTGCCACCTTGTTTACTCGTTAACCTGTTTACTTGTCTTCTCGTTAACTTGTACATTCGTTAACTTGTAAACTCGTCAACTCGTCAACCCACCTACTCACCACCTCATACTTTGTCCGTTTTTCAGCATAGATTTTAACATTATGAGTGCCATTTTTATCCACCAACCGCTCACCCTACCGCAAAAAATCGATTCTCGCGAGGGTTGCTTTCGGTGCAAAAAGGGGCAGCATGTGAATGCAGGCAAAATGAATATTTATTTCAAAACACCATCATTTGCACCCATTTCGGGGCTATTTGCCGCTAAATGTAGTGCGTTTTGCAGCTAAATGTAGTGCAATATGCCGCTAAACGCAGTGTATTTTGGTGCTAAACGCAGTGTATTTTGGTGCTAAACGCAAGGCGATTAAGCATATATATCCACTGCAATGGTATAAACAAACCCTTTTTGAGCCATGAAAAACATGGCAAAAAGGGCAAAACAACCATCAAAATGTGGGGTTTTAGGGGCTAAAAGTGACATATTGGGCATAAAAAAATACGAGCTGACAACCAAACTAGAAAGGCTAAATGGTGCAAAATGCAGGCTGCGTTCTTAAAAATGGACTAAAAAAGAAACGCGATTTGCTGCAAAATGCAGCAAATCGCTTGTTTTGCAGGCTAGTTTTTCGCTAGAATGGTGTGGCGAACGACACCTATTTTGTAAAATATATTGTAAGGTTTTAAGTTAGTGAGTTTATGAGTTTTTGAGTTTCGGTGTTAGTAAATTCATTAGTTAATAAGTTTGTTAGTTTACCATTTGGGTAGTTCATGAACTTACTAACACCGAACCTCATAAACTCAAAAACTTATAAACTCACCAACTTACAAACTCAAAAACTAATCAACTCACAAACTTAAAACCTCACATTCTATCCCATTTTTTGTATATTTGCAGTGATTTTTAAAACGTTATATCAATGGAAACCATGCCTGCGGCACGTCCGTTAGAAACCCCTGTACACCCTCGCGTTGCTGGTCAGCGCGATGTTTTGTCGTTAGCCCTCGCGCCCATGCCCCTTTTGCAAGTGGCATTTGTAGGAGTGGGTGCACGTGGACAAATGGCCGTTACGCGATGGTGCCACATCCCAAACGTGCAGATTATAGCCGTGTGCGACGTGTCTAGGCAAGCCGCAGAAGAGGCTGCGCAACACGTTGAACAGCTAGGCCAGCCACGCCCCACCGCATATTGGGGCGAAAACGCTTATCAACAGCTGTGCCAACAACAGGGATTGAACCTCGTTTATGTGTGTACCGACTGGCTTTCGCACGTGCCGATAGCCCTCCATGCCATGCAGTGCGGCAAATGTGTGGCCGTGGAAGTGCCTGCCGCCTTAACTCTCGACGACATTTGGCAATTGGTAGACACAGCCGAACGCACACAACAACACTGCATGATGCTTGAAAATGCGGTGTACGACCATTTTGAAATGGCCGTGCGCGAAATGGCTCGTGAGGGTTTGTTCGGCGAGGTGGTGCATGTCGAAGGCGGTTATGCACATCCCATTGGTCGCCGTTGGACACCCTGGCGCATGGAATATAACCGCCTTACCTGTGGCGACGTCTATCCCACACACAGCATCGGGCCTGCCTGTCAGCTGCTAGACATCCACCGCACCGACCACTTACACTACCTCACCGCCATGCACACCGACCCCATTTTGGGCAAGGAGGTGTATAAAGAGGTGATGGGAAAAGCCTGCGACAGTTTTGCCAACGGCGACCAAACCTCTACAATGATACGAACCATGAAGGGCAAAACAATCCTTATACAGCATAACGTGATGACACCGCGACCATATAGCCGCATGTTCCAGGTTGTTGGCACACAGGGATATGTTGCCAAATACCCCACCCCCGAAGTACTACTTAGCCCCAATGCAGCCACTAAAGTGGGTCTTGATATTGCCGAAGGCAACGCGCCTTTGAGTACTTTGCAAATAGAAACGTTGCTCAATCGCTATGCCCCATCCTTCTCCGCCCAAACTATTAGTATGGCTAAGCAGCTCGACTCGCGCGGTGGCATGTCTTATTTTATGGACTTACGCCTAGCCCAATGCCTGCAACAAGGCTTGCCACTAGACATGGACGTGTACGACTTAGCGGAATGGTGTTGCATTGCCGAACTCTCAAAACTATCTATCGAGCATGGATCAATGCCCGTAATGATACCCGACTTCACACGCCGTCATAGGCTTTAGACGCCATCCCTGTGCACGTCCGTGTTTCCTTTCCTCGTACAAGTCGTTTCCCCGAACATCTTTCTCGCCCTCATTCGTCCCTTATTTTAAAGCAGGAAACGGCGTTGCATTACAGGAAGCTGCGCATTACTTTGCGCAGACAACAACAGGTTGTGCGCCTACTTTGACAAAAGGGCCATTATAAGTGGCAACAACATTTCAATTGTCATTGCTGCGCAAACAACCGCAAGCTATCAGCAAATCAACAATTGTTCTTTATTTGCACAGCATCATTAGGTAGGTTCTAGCATGCACAAACTGTTCTCGTACAAGATGTGGACAATAAAGATAACTGCATAAACGCATACGATGCCATGGCACCTCATAGCAAATCTATTGTCTAAACCATAAAGCCCATGCACCATATAAATGAGAGATGTGGCATATAGTGGTACGGAAACATTGTGCTAAACGCCCAAACAACCAAACCAAGCAGGTTTACTAATATTTCTATCCAAAATCGTTTGCACATAAAGAAATAATTATTATATTTGCAAACGTAAGCCCTTTGACTTGCAAAATCGTTTTTTATATACATTAAACAATCTACCTATATGATGAAAATTATACTTGTTACCGC
>ERZ773067.1370-NODE-1370-length-13167-cov-19.165802_pt1 | contig 13167 bp, 17 predicted proteins | sample MGYA00580622_ERZ773067 | MGnify/ENA primary metagenome ERZ773067 (study PRJEB29015, sample SAMEA2737998) | human oral metagenome | biome: human oral; feature: human-associated habitat; material: dental | place: China | collected 2113 ...
ATGAGCGTCAGTACTTTAGCGAAACCTACGTGTAACCGCAGCCAGGTTGGGGCTCGCACACTGCCGGTTGCGGGAATCATCCCGTTCTCCGCCACCGACTGGCCGGGCAATATCACCATCACCATCTTCACCCAGGGTTGCCCCTTGCGCTGCGTCTACTGCCATAATCCCAGCTTGCAGGCATTCGGCGCCGGCAGCCACGATTTCGCGGAGGCGCTTGCGCTAGCCACCAGCAGGCGGTCGCTTATCGACGGCGTGGTGATCTCCGGCGGCGAACCCACCGCCGTCCCCGGGCTTGCCGACGCCATTGCCGCGGTGCACGAAACCACCGGCCTACCGGTGGGATTGCACACCTGCGGCTACAGTCCGGCGCGAATCGGCCGGCTCCTGGAGCGGGCGGAAAGCACCCCGGACTGGGTGGGGTTGGACATTAAGGCACTCCCTCGGCACATGCCGGAAGTCACCGGATGTGCGGCCGCCGTGAGCGGTCGAGTGTGGGACAGCCTGCACCTGCTTGTCGACGCTGGCGTGGACCTACAGCTGCGAACCACCCTGTGGCGGGACTCGGTCATCTCCCAACACCTGCCCGAACTCCAACACCTGGTATCCGAACAAGGATTCGACCTGGTGATCCAGCAGGCCCGGGCCGCCGACGGCAGCCCATTCCAACTAGTGTGATGAGGGCCGGCGTTAGGGTGGGAGGAGTGGTGTGTTGATCTGGAGGCGTTGGGAGTAGGGAGGAGCGAGGGACGTTACGGAGGGAGCGGCGTCACCGCATAGAAGCGAGTGGTGCCGCGCGGGGATGTTTGTACGGAAACGTTGATTCGCCCAACATATAAGGGACGGGCGCACTGATAGCTTAATGAAGGCATAACTGTTGCGGCCCAACCGAACACAGCCCGAAAACTCATCTGGAGCCTAAAACCCGAAGAAGCGTGGGCGGGTTTTGAAAGGACCTGGGGCAGGGCTCAAGCCAGCCCGCTTGATGCTGATACCGATTTCGACGATGCTAGCCATCGGCGGATCAAACACCATCAAGCGCCCTGCCCCGACTCAGGAAGTACTACGTATGGGAGGGAGTTAGCGGAAAAGCGTGGGAGGAGGGAGTGTGGGCAGGAATAAGGATCATAGGGCGTGGAGGATTGTCAGTGGCAGAATTTTTGCCCCATAATTCGGCCATAAATTCTAGATTCCAGAGCGAAATTTGGCCCATTTTTGAGAATCATGCTACAAAAGGCCCAGCTCATTTAGGTATTCTCCGCGTGCGCGGAGGTAGTTCCTGCAAAAGGGTGCCTGAACAGCTGAAACGTGAGTATTCTCCGCGCACGCGGAGGTAGTTCCACCCTCAATTATACACCCCCACAAACCCCTGTGTATTCTCCGCGCACGCGGAGGTAGTTCCCTGTCTTAGGGTCAAAGTTGGTCCCTAAATCTGTATTCTCCGCGCACGCGGAGGTAGTTCCTGTACTATATGTTTCGTTTTTTGTCAAGTGTTGTATTCTCCGCGCACGCGGAGGTAGTTCCCATCAGGCATCAGCCGGAAAATCACTTCCCCCGTATTCTCCGCGCACGCGGAGGTAGTTCCAGAGAGAGGAAAAAGGTTCCTCCCCGATACGGGTATTCTCCGCGCACGCGGAGGTAGTTCCGACGCTATCCGCAACGCCACCGCTGCAGTGAAGTATTCTCCGCGCACGCGGAGGTAGTTCCGATTTGCTGTGCCTGATCTGGTATACCACTCGGTATTCTCCGCGCACGCGGAGGTAGTTCCGCGATATGTCGCGCCACTGTGGCACGAGACAGGTATTCTCCGCGCACGCGGAGGTAGTTCCTCATCCAGGCTAGTGATACCCATCACATGCATGTATTCTCCGCGCACGCGGAGGTAGTTCCCGCTATCACCCCCCGAAGCCCCCCCCAGGAAAAGTATTCTCCGCGCACGCGGAGGTAGTTCCGTCCCATTCCGCAGTTTGTAAATCCAGCAAGGGTATTCTCCGCGCACGCGGAGGTAGTTCCCACTGAATAGTGGCCTTCACCCCCCGCGGCTTGTATTCTCCGCGCACGCGGAGGTAGTTCCCAGACTTTATCACCAACCCAGACCCGGAACCAGTATTCTCCGCGCACGCGGAGGTAGTTCCAGGCTATCTCAGCCCCGTTGCCGGCGGGTTATGTATTCTCCGCGCACGCGGAGGTAGTTCCAAGCACTACACGCCTGGTAGGACGGCCCCTATGTATTCTCCGCGCACGCGGAGGTAGTTCCAAAAACCCAGCTCAACCAGGTAATCGAGCAGTGGGTATTCTCCGCGCACGCGGAGGTAGTTCCCAGCCTTTACCCACTTCCCACTTGAGTGTAACGTATTCTCCGCGCACGCGGAGGTAGTTCCTATCATCGCCTTAGCGTTTATTTGGGATACTTGTATTCTCCGCGCACGCGGAGGTAGTTCCTCGTCCATGTCCATCATGTGGCCGGGCACGCCGTATTCTCCGCGTACGCGGAGGTAGTTCCAGCCACGGTGCCCATGGCCAAACCTTTGATTTGGTATTCTCCGCGCACGCGGAGGTAGTTCCCTTGGTGCAGGTGCAGAAGTGAAAATGATAATGTATTCTCCGCGTACGCGGAGGTAGTTCCTGGGAAGCCAACGACCTCGACTCCTTGTCCCAGTATTCTCCGCGTACGCGGAGGTAGTTCCTGGGATACGGCTTGGCATACCGGGAATGCCGCGTATTCCCCGCACACGCGGAAGCAATTTCGCTACCACGGTGGATTGGCGATTGCCGGATGCCATCCAACCATTTGATAAAATATAGCTAATTTATTGGAAGGTATTTTACGTTGATCGGTAAACAGGCTGCATACAGTGTCTTTCGTGAAGAAGCAAATAAGATAGTAAAGAAGGGCACACCACATGCAAGCGCTGAAGGTATGGAAAACTCCGAGTATTTTTTCACCCCTATCGCTGCGGTAGAGGCATTTGATGGGGATGAACGCTTCCTGAATCCTGAAGGTACACCTTTGACGTTAATCCGCAAAAGCACCGGAGAGGTAGTTCACTTACACTTCCAAACTGATGAGTGGGGAAAGATTGTGGAAACCATGACTCCTGTTAACTACATAACAGCGTAATGTATTCTCCTCACACGCGGAAGTAATTCCATCAAGAGTCATCCTTATCTCATGCAAAAACTCGCGTGCCCCTATACGGCGCATGCGGGTTAAAAAATTGGTTTAGCACTCAAACGAAGCAGGCACAGCAGGTAATGAGGCGTCTGGCACATAAGTAATTTCTTCACCAGACCGGGGCACGCAAAACGTCGCTTTATAACGCAACTTCTTAACAGATTCAAAAATTTTCCGCTGCAATTCCTCTTCCTCATCAGGAACGAAAATCAAAGTATCAAGTACAGGCCCATAAGCACCATCTCCATAATCCATGGAAATAAGAACACCGTCTACGGACCGCACATCATACGCTTCTGGATCATCATTGTAAGCAATAGTATTCTCCGTGTATGGCTCTTGTAATAAAAGATTGACCACTTCCACTATGGGAGCATCTGATAAAACATACAAGCTCATTATGTGAATCCCTCTTCTGCCCCATTATGATTAATGCAAACTATTGAAGCTCGTTCAGTAGCTGGGAAAATCCATTCGCGCCAACAGATCCGGAAATAACGCAAATACTCCTGAATTAAGCCACGAACAAACAACTCGTATTCTCCGCATCCGCGGAGATAGTTCCGTGTCACTGTCAGCATCAGCATCCACCACATTGGTAGCCGATACGACTTCACCTTCCTGCTCAACCACCAGCCTGAGTAGTCGATAGCACTAGAGCCGCCGGCTAACAGCTTCCTAACCGTTGATTGGGGATGCGATAGCCCATCAGGTCGTTAATATGCATAAGTCTGCTTTCCCTCCTTGATTTTGGGCATAGAAAAACCAACCTCCGGTTTGGAGGTCGTTGGCGTTAGTTCTTTGTGGACTTACCAGAGTGGGCAACTGGGGGGCGGTGGGGTAGCATCTTTATACTTTTCCTTCCGGTCGCAAGGCTTCCACATCCCAATACCGGCAAGTACATCTACGTATTCCTCGGCATACTCGCGCGACCACCCCATGACGTCCATGTAGGACTGGACGATGACGTCCCAGGGGGCGTCGATAGGGGCATCTGTGAATAACATGATTATAATGCTACACTTAGACAAAAAATACATCAAGAGCAGGCATTATATACCGCGCAAATTCATCATCCTACCACTACACACCATCTAGAGTACGCTCCCCGGTGGGAGTGTTCAACCAACTTCAACACCCCAGTTTCAGGTATTCTCCGTACGCGCGGAGGTAATTCATCATTCTCCGGGAAAGAAGCTGGAAATGTCATACATCGCATCCATCATCATTCGAGATGCTGCCGAAAAACCCGAGGATGTCGCTACCCAAGCCAAGAATTTAATCGCATCATATTTTTCTTCAGAAAAAGAATTCCCAAGTGTGCGAGTTCATGTGACACCTATAAAGCAGCGGCGTGACCTAGGAATCATCGAAATTGATATCTCGCAGTCTCGGGAACGCGAGCGGCTGGATCTCTTAAAGAAAATTTTCATGAAGCTTTGTGCTGAGACCAACTGGGGCATGGAGCTTGATTGGGACGGCATTGAAGTCGTGCTTTCCGGGGATTTTGAATACCTGCGTCGACCCCGCGGCAATTCTGCCCCCGTGGTATTCGACCCGTATTCCGATGAGGAACAGGACAACCCTTATTGGGAAAGGAAAACTCAGCTAGCCGCTGACGATTAGGAGATTAATAGCCCCTGCTAAGCGCCTAGACTTTCACCAAACAATCTCACCAGGCTGGTGGAGTTTTTCTATGGAAAGGGCGTTAAAAGATACGAATCAGAGCGCTCCCCATGATATTCTCCGCGTATGTGGAGGTAATTCCACAATATGATAATTACCCAGGTTTTCCGGAGCCGGGCCAGGCCACACGTTGAGCAAGGGCCGGATCGGTCGGCCGTCGATAAGCTAACAACTTGGCACACACACCAACCAGCGTCGTCTAGAATCTTTGCTGGGGCGCGCCTGACGATGGCGGCCATTCGACAGAAGGAAAGCTCATGAAGGTTCTCATCACCGGCGGCGCAGGCTACATCGGCTCTACCATCGCAGCATGCTGCATAGACAATGGCATCACACCCATCATCCTGGACGACTACAGCAAAGGACTCCGGGAATTCGCGCGGCCGTATGCGAACTACGAGGGCGACATCGCGGACACCGCCCTCATCCGCCGCATCCTGTCCGAGCACCCCGATATTGATGCTGTCATCCACTGCGCCGCAAAAATCGTGGTCCCGGAATCCGTATCCGCACCACTGGCCTACTACGAAAACAATGTCGCTAAGTCTATTACGCTGTTACGCGAGCTCTCGGCCCTCGGCGTCCGCCGGTTCATCCTCAGCTCCACCGCATCCATGTACGAAGCCGGCGATGACTACATGGTCGACGAGTCCGCAGCAATCGCCCCGCAAAGCCCTTACTCGGCATCGAAATGGATGCTGGAACGCATCCTGCGTGACTTCGCCGCCACCGGTGACATGAACGTGATCGCACTACGCTACTTCAACCCCATCGGCGCCGATCCAGCCATGCGTAGCGGCCTCCAAGACCCCAAACCAACACACGCCCTCGGCAAAATGATCGAAGCATACCAAAACGAGGGAGTATTCACCATCACAGGTATTGATTGGCCCACCCGGGACGGCTCCGGGCTCCGCGACTACGTGCATGTTTGGGATCTCGCCCGGGCCCATGTGGCAGCCCTCCAAAACTTCGACAAGGTCATCGCAAGCTCCGCAATCGACGGCTTCGACATCATCAATCTCGGAACCGGAACAGGCACAACAGTGTTCGAGCTTGTCGACGCATTCAAGGACGCCACCGGTAAACCACTCGACGTACAAACCGCACCCCCGCGACTCGGTGACGTCGCAGGTTGCGCGACCCTGACCGCCAAGGCCGAGCAGCTTCTTGGTTGGCGGGCCGAGTTAAGCATCGCCGACGGGGTGAAAGACTCACTCAAATGGGCCGAAAAACTCCCATCTGTACTCGCCCGCGAACAAGCCAACACAACGGCAAAAGACCGCTAACTCAATCACCGGCCCGGCTTGGGTTTGATGCTGATGGCACAACAGGCGCCGTTCAACGGGATGGGCCGGCAAGCCACTCCACGCTCAACCGCAGGGCTACCCTTACCCTATGACGATCGGACCACAGAAACTCGGACCCTACTGGTTGATCGGCGCCACCACATTTTCAAGGATCGGCACTCTCGCCTACACCGTTGTGATGACGTGGGCGGTCAGCAAAGCCGGGGGCAATAACAGTGTGGGCTGGGTGAATGCGGCCGCAGGCTTCACCATCGTTCTCGTGGGAATCTCCGCCGCCTTCTGGCTGGACAAATTCGATAAACGAACCCTGCTTCTTCTACTCGATGTCTCCGCGGCCACAGTCTGCCTCGCCGCCGCTGCGATACTGCTCTTAGTGCCGATGAGCAGCGTTGTTTTCACCGGGATGGTCGTGGCTATCGTAACATCAGCAGTCGCTAGCTTATATTCACCGGCCAGTCGAGCGCTCATCCCGTCAATGGTCCCTGCAGAAGGACTAGAGCGATACAACAGCGTTTACACGGGTTTTAGCGAAACCTCTCGCGCCGCCGGGCCAGGACTGGGCGCATTACTACTCGCGGTTGGGGGCTCGGAAGCCTTTCCGCTAAGCCTCATAATAAACAGCATCTCCTTTATCATCTCTTTTCTCCTCACACTTCCACTCCCGGCGAACCCACCACGCCAGGCCAACGAACACAAGCAAAAGGAACATACATTCTTCCAAAGCGTTCGCGTTATCACCAAACATTCGATTCTCCGGGGTGAGGTACTAGGCGCGCTGAGTATCAACTTCCTCCTGCCGAGCAACACATTCATTCTGTTAAACCGCATAGCAGAAACCGGCGCAAAAGCATCCATGTTCGGGCTTGCGAATTTTTTCGAAGCAACAGGGGCGGTTACCGCAGCACTGACCGCCGCAATCATCGCGGTACAACTGCGGCGTATTCGTGCAAGCCAGCTCATGGCACCAATTGCCCTGGCTTTGCTTTTATGCCTTGCCGCTGGGATATGGGCAACCATTATCTCGCTGACGATCATCACCGCACTCGTGACGGTTTACAACATCAGCCTCTTCAGCCAGCTACAACGCGAAATCCCGAGAGAAAAGATGGGCCGCGTCATTGCGGTCGTCACCACGAGCTCTGCAGCCGTGATGCCGCTCGGGAATCTAGTTTTCTCCAAACTCTCCACCGCCATACCCACACACATGCTCATTTGGGCCACAACCATCACCCTCCTAGTGGCAGGGTTGGTGATAACGATTGGCAACCGAAAACGCAGGGGATCGGTTTGAATGAAGCTCAGCTGCTGGGAAAGCATGCTCCCGCTCAACGTTGAATGGCTACGAGAGGAATAAGCTTCAGTGCAATGTATTGGCGGGATTATAAAGGATCACGGGGCATGGAGGATTGTTAGTGGCAGAATTCTCACCCCATAATTCGGCTATAGATCCCAGATTCCAGAGTCGAATTTGGCCCATTTTTGAGAATCATGCTATAAAAGACCCAGCTCATTTAGGGTATTCTCCGCGCACGCGGAGGTAGTTCCCTTGATGGTGGGGGGATTTTCTTATGTCATCAGTATTCTCCGCGCACGCGGAGGTAGTTCCTCGAATGATGCGCCGGGCGGGATTGACACCCCGTATTCTCCGCGCACGCGGAGGTAGTTCCCTGGTGCGTTTTGCCCAGGGGCATTCTGTGAAGTATTCTCCGCGCACGCGGAGGTAGTTCCCTCTTTAATCGTACGCAACGCATCTACGGTGAGTATTCTCCGCGCACGCGGAGGTAGTTCCAAACTCAACCGCGCGGTCGGTGACGCCCTCACGTATTCTCCGCGCACGCGGAGGTAGTTCCCCGCTATGCGCTAGCGGGTAGCACCCCCCCGCGTATTCTCCGCGCACGCGGAGGTAGTTCCAAGCTGGTGAGCGTGCCGGGCGTGAGTTCGCCGTATTCTCCGCGCACGCGGAGGTAGTTCCCAGTTGATGCCCGCGGCTATGGCGTCCCAAGCGTATTCTCCGCGCACGCGGAGGTAGTTCCTAGCGCGTGGCGGGCTGATGTAGCGTACCGCAGTATTCTCCGCGCACGCGGAGGTAGTTCCAACAGTGCGACCGGGTTAGTGGAGCTCGGCGAGTATTCTCCGCGCACGCGGAGGTAGTTCCCTGCCACCCGCGGTCACTGATGACCTGCCACCGTATTCTCCGCGCACGCGGAGGTAGTTCCATATCGCGTTCTACTACGTCGTGCTACCCGGCGTATTCTCCGCGCACGCGGAGGTAGTTCCTTTCTTGCATTCGTTGCCATGCTTTTTCTGCAGTATTCTCCGCGCACGCGGAGGTAGTTCCGCTCTGGTTATGAACCTCGCTGATTACCAGCGGTATTCTCCGCGCACGCGGAGGTAGTTCCTGGGTGCTGCGGGCATAGCACCAGGCCAGAGGGTATTCTCCGCGCACGCGGAGGTAGTTCCCGGCAATATCACACTCGCTGATATCCTACGGGGTATTCTCCGCGCACGCGGAGGTAGTTCCTAATAGGCTATATATGTGGTGTGCTACCGGTAGTATTCTCCGCGCACGCGGAGGTAGTTCCAAGCATCCTCAGCCCGTAAAATAGCAAGATTAGTATTCTCCGCGCACGCGGAGGTAGTTCCCAAAATCCGGGTGGATAAATTGGCCCTCAAAAGTATTCTCCGCGCACGCGGAGGTAGTTCCGTGTGGCACGACTATTGGGGCCAAAACCCCAGGTATTCTCCGCGCACGCGGAGGTAGTTCCAGGCAGTTTCACAGGGTTGAACGCTGTCATGGGTATTCTCCGCGCACGCGGAGGTAGTTCCCGACTTCCAGGCCTTCAATATCCCGGGTGAAAGGTATTCTCCGCGCACGCGGAGGTAGTTCCTCTAACCGCGGGGTGATCTATGAAGATTTTTTGTATTCTCCGCGCACGCGGAGGTAGTTCCTGCAAAAGGGTGCCTAAACAGCTGAAATGTGAGTATTCTCCGCGCACGCGGAGGTAGTTCCAAAACCCCTTAGGGTAGCCTTGCCTTTGTTTTGTATTCTCCGCGCACGCGGAGGTAGTTCCATGTTGGAGCTGGATTCATGGAATGATCGTGAGTATTCTCCGCGCACGCGGAGGTAGTTCCGGTGGATACTACATGGGTTCGGGTGTCGTGTTGTATTCTCCGCGCACGCGGAGGTAGTTCCCCTGCCCCCGCTATCGCTACGCACCACCGGGGGTATTCTCCGCGCACGCGGAGGTAGTTCCTATTTTTTACGGTGCTTCCTCAACCTTGATCTGTATTCTCCGCGCACGCGGAGGTAGTTCCGAGTCGTTGGATTGGTTAGCTGATGCTATGGCGTATTCTCCGCGCACGCGGAGGTAGTTCCGAAAAGCATTGGGCGGGGCAAAAAAATTGTGCGTATTCTCCGCGCACGCGGAGGTAGTTCCGCCGCGCCGACTATGAGGGCGATTTTCTGGGGGTATTCTCCGCGCACGCGGAGGTAGTTCCGAATCTCCCCCATCAAAGAATCCACGACAACAGTATTCTCCGCGCACGCGGAGGTAGTTCCTCTGTAATCTCAGGCGTAAAGAATTTTGATGGGTATTCTCCGCGCACGCGGAGGTAGTTCCTAATTCCTCACAGTGAGCGCAAATCCGAGGCTGTATTCTCCGCGCACGCGGAGGTAGTTCCTAAGTTTACGTTAACTCTTCCGACCGGCACTCGTATTCTCCGCGCACGCGGAGGTAGTTCCAAGTCATCAATGCCGAAGATAAAAAGCGATTTGTATTCTCCGCGCACGCGGAGGTAGTTCCCACAGTCGGATGGGGTGTCCCCGTGGCCGGATGTATTCTCCGCGCACGCGGAGGTAGTTCCGGGTGTGAATACTACCCCACCGGTCAACCACGGTATTCTCCGCGCACGCGGAGGTAGTTCCTTTGGCGGAGGATACGTTAGCTAACACTATCAGTATTCTCCGCGCACGCGGAGGTAGTTCCGCTGCGCTAGGTTGCGCCCGAAGTCGTTCATGGTATTCTCCGCGCACGCGGAGGTAGTTCCATATGATAGCCGAATTAACGGCGCTAAGCGCAGTATTCTCCGCGCACGCGGAGGTAGTTCCCTGCTATCATTGGGAAACTGTTGGGGGCGTGGGTATTCTCCGCGCACGCGGAGGTAGTTCCAATGGCCATGATGATTAGGCCCCGATCTTGACGTATTCTCCGCGCACGCGGAGGTAGTTCCATAGAAATCTCCTTAGAGAATCGTGTGAAAGTGTATTCTCCGCGCACGCGGAGGTAGTTCCCACCGTCGGCAATCAGCGTGGGTCTCATTATGGGTATTCTCCGCGCACGCGGAGGTAGTTCCAGGCCCAGGTAAGTATTAGTATCCTCCAGTGAGTATTCTCCGCGCACGCGGAGGTAGTTCCCAGCCTGCCCACAATGCAGCGCGGTGAAAAAGGTATTCTCCGCGCACGCGGAGGTAGTTCCTATTCGTCCTTTGCTGAAGGCGTGGTCAAGGTGTATTCTCCGCGCACGCGGAGGTAGTTCCTCCAGCCGCACCATTTCACCGGGAGTGTTCTCGTATTCTCCGCGCACGCGGAGGTAGTTCCGCCGTCTAGGGGGTCTAGCGGCCCCATAGGCGGTATTCTCCGCGCACGCGGAGGTAGTTCCCACCGTCGGCAATCAGCGTGGGTCTCATTATGGGTATTCTCCGCGCACGCGGAGGTAGTTCCAGGCCCAGGTAAGTATTAGTATCCTCCAGTGAGTATTCTCCGCGCACGCGGAGGTAGTTCCCAGCCTGCCCACAATGCAGCGCGGTGAAAAAGGTATTCTCCGCGCACGCGGAGGTAGTTCCTCCAGCCGCACCATTTCACCGGGAGTGTTCTCGTATTCTCCGCGCACGCGGAGGTAGTTCCAGTGACTGATCAATTCGCCCAAGCGTTAGAACGTATTCTCCGCGCACGCGGAGGTAGTTCCGATTGCGGGGGCACCGTGTTCACGATCGTGCAGTATTCTCCGCGCACGCGGAGGTAGTTCCGTTTTCATCACCCAAGGCAAACTCTGCCTATCGTATTCTCCGCGCACGCGGAGGTAGTTCCAGTGGTCGCCGTTGGCGTTCGAGTTTCGGAACGTATTCTCCGCGCACGCGGAGGTAGTTCCGCCACCTGGTGCCGTGGGGCGGGGACGAAGACGTATTCTCCGCGCACGCGGAGGTAGTTCCTCAAGCCGCCGCTGATGGTATCCTGCAAGCCCGTATTCTCCGCGCACGCGGAGGTAGTTCCAGTAACCACTCGAATGTGACGATCGAACACTTGTATTCTCCGCGCACGCGGAGGTAGTTCTGTACAAAAACCTCAAAAACGACAAAAACGACAGTATTCTCCGCGCACGCGGAGGTAGTTCCTTCCATCATCGAAATTATCCGCCAGCTGCTTGGTATTCTCCGCGCACGCGGAGGTAGTTCCATGTAAATTTCCTCACCATCGGTTTCCATGGGGTATTCTCCGCGCACGCGGAGGTAGTTCCCAGCATGGTTCCCAAACAGTACCAGGGCCGGCGTATTCTCCGCGCACGCGGAGGTAGTTCCCCTTTGCAAGGAACCGTCGGTCACTTCAACAGGTATTCTCCGCGCACGCGGAGGTAGTTCCGGGTACGGGACGCCAAAATACGGTGGGAGCCGGTATTCTCCGCGCACGCGGAGGTAGTTCCGGCTATAGCCCTGAGGACGATTGGGACATGTAGTATTCTCCGCGCACGCGGAGGTAGTTCCATTGCGGTTTATAATAAGATGCTTAAGGAAGAGTATTCTCCGCGCACGCGGAGGTAGTTCCTCACTCGATAACCTCAGGCCGGCTCACCTGGGGTATTCTCCGCGCACGCGGAGGTAGTTCCGCCTCGTCCCATGCCTCCTTGGCCATCAAGGCGTATTCTCCGCGCACGCGGAGGTAGTTCCGTGGCCGCTACGGGCACGGTGGGCAGTTCCGGGTATTCTCCGCGCACGCGGAGGTAGTTCCGTCGTGGATGATGGCGCGTCTACCGCCGTCTTGTATTCTCCGCGCACGCAGAGGTAGTTCCGTGCGGATGTTCCTGCGCTCCGGGGCGCTCGAGTATTCTCCGCGCATGCGGAGGTAGTTCCGTCTTGGTTCGTCTTCCTACGTGGTGGCTTTCGTATTCTCCGCGTGCGCGGAGGTAGTTCCAAATCCGTGAATATCAACGACCTAATGCGCTAGTATTCTCCACATATATGAAGATAGTCCTAATAGTGATCTCAGGGATCGCCGTAGCCATCAGCATCCTGACATTTTGGAGACCAAGAAGGTAGGTAATAAGCACCAATGGTGATCTCAGGGATCCAAAAAATACCTTAACGAGGCCCTATCACCCTACCACGAGAACCCCCGAGAAAGGAGAAAACACCATGAAAGTGCGACCTATGTATATAGCAGCGATTGTCACATACAGCGCCGCAGTTGCTACCACCCTTTGCAGCAAGAACGTTCCTATCATCACACCTGTACTGCTCGCCATCGACACTGTAATCCTCGGATATCTCACCTGTACTGGCCGTTGGCGCTGCTAGTTACTCGCCCCATTAGCCTCGACCAACGGGATATATCTATTGCTCTTTCACAAAAGACCCCATAATGATCGGCATCACCCCCATCATGGTATCTCGGGTTATCATTCTCCCAACGTGAAGCTTATTCAGCCGCTGGGAAAAACTCATCTACACCAACATGCAAAAAACAGAAAGAATATGTTATCTAGCTTGGTCTCCCTTAATTTACAGAGTCCAGTCATGTGTGTGGGAGGACGCCGAATAAGCTTCCCTATTTCCCCGCAACTAAATAAGCTTTGGTATAACAAAATCCCCAGCTGCCTTCGTCGAAAAGCAAGCTGGGGCGTGACTATGTGCTTCAGAAGATTTCAGAGACTTCCGTCAACCATTGGTTGCGGTCCTTTACAACGGGAACCGTTGTGGTGGTGTAGCCATAATCATCCAACGCAT
>ERZ773067.1371-NODE-1371-length-13154-cov-3.142225_pt1 | contig 13154 bp, 15 predicted proteins | sample MGYA00580622_ERZ773067 | MGnify/ENA primary metagenome ERZ773067 (study PRJEB29015, sample SAMEA2737998) | human oral metagenome | biome: human oral; feature: human-associated habitat; material: dental | place: China | collected 2113 ...
AGTTCAGACCAAGCTCAACAGGCAAACGGTGAAGCTTCGAAAGAAGACAATTCACCTTCAAGTAAAGAATTATTAAGTACTGATCAAAACCGTAGTGTCAAAATGGTTGTTCGTGGGCCAATTGTTGCACAAGAGAATTTTCGTTCTTACACAGTTGAGGTTTCACCAAAATTTCGAAAACTCACAACTTACAAGGGTTATCTTGGTGAAGTAATTAAAGAAGTTAAGCTTGATAACAATGTCGAATCTTACACACAATTTGTGAATGCTTTAAATAAAGCGAATATGATGAAAGGAACTCCTTTTAGCGGTGAGGCAGATGATTTAGCTGGCGTTTGTGCTACTGGCCATCTTTATGATTTCTCGATGCTAAAAGATGATAAAACTGAAAAACACCTCTGGACTTCAACTTGCTCAGGCTCAAAAGGTTCACTTATTGCAAATACAAAACAATTGCAAAATTTGTTCATTGCGCAAGTTCCTGGACATGAGCAAATCGTTCGCGATCTTGGAATAAATGAAATTAAACGCTAAAGTTTTGATTTTTGACTGCTTCGGGGTGCTGGTTTCTCGCCAGCCTTCTTCGGAGTATCTTTTTGAGTATGTTTGGCAAAAGGATCAAAATTTGTTGAATTTTATTCGAAAAAATAAAGCTAAAGGTTCGAAAATCGGCGTTTTATCTAATGTCGCACAATATCAGTTTAATCAGCTTTTCTCAAAAGAGGAACAGGAGGAACTCTTTGATTTCTTGGTACTTTCGGGTGAGGTTGGTTTTTCGAAACCTTCAAAAGAGATTTTTAAAATTGCAATTGATAAAAGTGAGGCTTGTTTAAATGAAATTTACTTTTTTGATGATTCTTTGCAGAATGTTGAAGCTGCCAAAAAACTTGGAATAAACGCATTTTTATATCAAAATTGGAATGAATTTTTGAAAGAATTTAAGGAGGAATAATGCCAGAATTGCCAGAAGTTGAAACAGTTGTAAGAGGCTTGAATCGACTAATTTTAAAAAAGAAAATTGCGAAAGTTAAACACGATTGGCCTAAAAGTTTTCCGAATGCTGAAAGAGATGTTCAGGATTTTATGATTGGTGCTGAAATTTTGAATGTTCGCCGCCGCGGAAAAGCTATAATTATTGAACTAGAGAATGGTTGGTCGCTTGTAACGCACCTTCGAATGACAGGGCAAATGGTTTATCGTGGCGAAGAAAACTGGGGCGCAGGGCATCCAAATGAGGATTTTCTGAATGATCTTCCAAATAAATCGACACGAGTTGAGATTGATTTTGAAGATGAAACTAAATTATTTTTTAATGACCAGCGAAAATTTGGCTATATGAAACTATTACCAATACCAGAAATTGAAAATTTGCCTTTTTTTCAAAAGCTTGGTCCTGAACCTCTTGAAGACAGTTTTACGGTTGAAATTTTAAAAAATCGTCTTTCAAAAAAACAAAATAGTATGATAAAGTCTGCGATTTTGGAGCAAAGTGTTATTGCCGGTGTTGGAAATATCTATGCTGATGAGGCCTTGTGGCGAGCAAAAATTCACCCTGAAACCAGAGTTAAAGATTTTTCGAACGAAGATTTTGTGAATTTGCATGAGGCAATTCGTTTTGTGATGAATGAATCGATTAAAAGAGGTGGCTCAACCGACCGAAATTATGTTAATGCAGACGGCTCACGCGGAAATTATTTAAATTATGCCGCCGTTTATCATAAAGATGGCGAGCCTTGTAAACGTTGTGGAACAGAAATCTCAAAAATTCGTGTTGGTGGTAGAGGAACACATTTTTGCGCAAATTGCCAAAAAATTAAAGGTAGTGAAAACTGATGATTGGTGGAAAAACAACAATTCTTTATGGTGATAATTCTTATGAACGCACTGCTCAGCTCGCTAAAATGAAGATTGATGCTGAAAAATCTGGTTTTGAAATTCAGAAAAGTAACTTCGACGAGCTTTCTAAGAGTGATTTTGTGAGTTTAATTTGTGGCGTTAGCTTGTTATCTGAAAAACGTTTTGTTTATATCCGAAATTTAAGCGAAAATTCAGAAATTTGGCAGAATTTAGCTGAAATTTTACCAAGAATTTCAACCGATGTTCATCTTTGCTTGGTTGAAGATAAAATTGATAAGCGCTCAGTTGTTTATAAGGCGATTTCGAAAATTGTTGAATTATACGAATTTAAGAATTTAACCGAAAGAGATTCGAAAAATTTGGCAGAGTTTGCACGACTTTTTGCAAAAAAACAAGGTTTATCGCTTGATAATAAAACGGCGAATTTTTTAATTTCTTGGGTTGGTGTTGATGAATGGCGAATACGTGATGCAATCGAAAAAATAGCGTTAATTGGTGAGGCTAATGAGCAAAATATTCGTGAATTTGTTCCGCAGAATATTGAGAGCAATGCATTTGCTATTATCGAAATGATGTTTTTGGGCGATATTTTGAAGTTACAAGAGGAGTTTTCGAAATTAAAAATTACAGATGGCGAAGACGGAGCTTTTCGCTTTTTAGGAATGATTTCAACACAAATTTTTAATTTAGTAGCCTTAAAAATCGGTAAAAATATTGGGAAAACTACGGCAGAAATTTCTAAAGAAATTGGTGCGAATACTTGGGCTTTAGGAAAAATGGAGAATTTTGTGCAAAATTTGAGTGAAAGCCAACTTGCTGAGATTGTTTCAAAATTCACGCAGGTAGATGAAATTATTAAAACTGAAAGTGTTGATCCTTGGAATTTAGTTGAGTCAACAATTTTTGAAATTGCTAGCAAATTAAAGAGTTAAAAATAGTTTTCGAAAAAACGTTTTTGTGATATAATATAAATTGATTATGGCTAAAAAACAAGTAAAATCAACAAAAGGTAAATCTAAAAAAGTTTCAGCTCCAAAACAAAGTGTTTTGCCGGCTGGTTTTTGGGCACAGGTTGGTGCAGTTATTTTGATTGCTTTTTCACTTTTTCTTGTTTTAAGCTGGTTCGGCGCTGGCGGTTCAGCATTGGTTGCAATTCATAAAGCGCTTCTTGGGCTTATGGGCTGGGCAACTTTCTTTTTGCCAGCAGTTTTGATTTTTATTGCTGTTGAAATCTTTCGTGATGAGCAAAATCGATTTCCAATTTTAAATACTTTTGGGCTAATTCTAATTTTAATTTGGCTAAGTGGATTTTTTGGTCTATTTAAAACTTCAGCTGGTGTTCATTATGGAGGTTGGAGCGGAGAAGTTTCGAATAAAATTATGCTAGCAATGGTTAATTCAATGGTGGCAGCAATTATCTATCTTTTATTAATTTCAATTACGCTTCTTCGATTTTAAGAGTTTCACCAATTGTGGTGATTAAAAAGATTGGCGAAATGCTTAAAACTAGCGATTTTGCCAATGAATCTAAAAATGCCAAGGTTTTCGAAAAAGCTAAAGAATCAATGCTATTGAAAAAAGTTAACGATTCTGCTGAAGAAGAACCAGAAATTAAACTAAATGCTGGCGTTGCAGTATTAGATAAAAAATCACAAGAAAAAGATGAGCCAAAAGAGAAAAAAGGCTTGATGCGAATTTCAAAGAAGCTGGAAAAGTTTTCGAAAGAAGAAACCAAAAAACCAGAAAATACTGGGCATATTTTTGATGATTCAAAATGGAAAGCGCCAGATTTTAGTTTACTTGAGCAATCGCAAGCTCCTGCTGATGCTGGTGATGTTGAACAAAATGCACGCACAATTAAGAATACTTTGAGTGAATTTAATATTGAAGTTGAAATGGAAGCCGCAAATATTGGCCCAAGAGTAACTCAATATACTTTAGTTCCGCAAAGTGGCGTTAAATTAAGCAGAATTGAAAATCTTAGTGATAACATTGCTCTAAATTTGGCGGCTGAAGCGATCCGCGTTGAAGCTCCAATTCCAGGAAAACGTGCAGTTGGTATTGAAATTCCAAATTTGAAGTCGGCCGATGTGCGGCTTTACGGTGTTTTAGATTCGAAGGAATGGAAAAACTCACACGACCCGCTGACTTTTGCAATAGGCAAAGATATCTCTGGTCATCCGGTTGTTGGAAATTTGGCAAAAATGCCGCATCTTTTGATTGCTGGTCAAACTGGTTCAGGAAAATCTGTAATGATGAACGCACTTTTAACGAGCTTGCTTTATCGCCATTCTCCAAGCGAATTGAAGTTAATTATGGTTGATCCAAAAGTTGTAGAAATGACCGCTTATGAAGATATTCCACATCTTTTAACGCCAATTATTAATGATTCCGAAAAAGCACTCTCAGCTCTTCGCTGGGCAGTGAATGAAATGGAGCGGCGCTATCGTGTTTTAGCTGATGAAAAAATTAAAGAAATCAAGAGCTATAATAAGCATGTAATTTCGAAAAACGAAAAAATCAAGAGGAACATATCAGAAGGGGAAGAGCCAAAACTTCTTGAGCCTTTGCCATATATCGTAATTGTGGTTGATGAGCTTGCTGACTTGATGATGGCGGCCTCAAAAGATGTTGAAGCTATGATTGTACGAATTGCTCAAAAAGCGCGCGCAGTTGGAATTCATCTTGTTCTTGCAACTCAAAAACCAGTTGTTAGCGTTGTGACGGGCTTGATTAAAGGTAATGTTCCGAGTCGAATTGCTTTTAAGGTTGCGGCAAATGGTGATTCTCGAACAATTCTTGATCGTGGTGGTGCTGAAAAACTCCTTGGTTATGGTGATATGCTTTTCTATATGAATGGAGCTTCTAATTTGAAACGTGTTCAGGGAGCTTGGGTAACCGATGAGGAAGTTCTACGAGTAACCAATTTTATTCGTTCGCAAGGACCTCCACAATATAATGACGAAGTTATTTCGCAACCAGTACAAACACCAAGCTCAATGGGCGGTGTTGTGATGAATGGCGGTAGCTCTTCGGCTGATGAAACTTTCGAAACAGCTGTGAAAATTGTAATCGAAGCACGAAAAGCTTCAACTAGCTATTTGCAACGTAGGCTCGGAATTGGTTATAGTCGTGCCGCAAAATTGATCGATGATATGGAAGATAAAGGAATTGTTGGTCCGCCAAACGGTTCAAAACCTCGCGAGGTTTTAGTTTCAAGCTATGAAGAAATCGGTGAATAATTTGCCGATTTTTTATTTTTGAAAATTTCAATATCTATTATTAATAGTTTAATAGATTTTTAAAATTAAAGAAATATTAGAGTTTTATTGATTTTTTTCTCTAAAAATGATATAATCTAAAAGAATATTAGCTCAGCTTATTTGAAAGAATAGGCTTTAACCAAAGGAGTAAAAATGAAGGATTACGAACTTACAGTTCTTGTTCATCCAGACTTCGAAAGCGATCTTGAAAAAGTGCTTGATAAAGTTCGAAGTTTGATTACTACTAACGGCGGTGAAATTGCAAAAGAAGACAACTGGGGTAAGAAAAAACTTGCTTACACTATTGAAGGTCAGGATTTTGCAATTTATGTTGCAATGGATGTTAAACTTCCAGCTGCTGCACCTCTAAAAATCAGTAACACTTTGAACATTACCGACGAAGTTTTGCGATATTTGCTTGTTAAAGCAGAAGCACGACCAGTTGCAGAATCAGAAGAAAAATAATTTAAGAATAGGATAGAAGATAGTTATGGCTTTTAACAAAGTAATTTTGATGGGAAACTTAACTGCAGACCCAGAACTTCGAACAACTCCAAACGGCCAAAATCTTGCAAGTTTCACTCTTGCTATCAACCGAACTTGGAATAGTACTAACGGTGAACGCCAAGAAGAAACCAGCTTTATCAACTGCACCGCTTGGGGTAAAACTGGCGAAACAATTTCGAAATATGTATCGAAAGGTCGCCAACTACTTGTAAGCGGTCGTTTGCAACAACGAACTTGGCAAGATAAAGATACTGGCAAAAATCGAAGTGCGATTGATGTTGTAGTTGAAGAATTTAGCTTTGTGAGTGATGGAAATCGCAGTGGAAGCGCATCTTCAGTACAAAAAAATGAAGAGCCAACTATCGGCGATGACTTTTCAGATGAACCAATCGACCTATCCGATATTCCATTCTAATTTAATTAAGGAGTAAAATGGCTAAACGATTTAAACGAGAAATCCCAGCGTATTTTGATTACCGAGATGTTAAAACTTTGCAAAAATTTGTTAACATTTATGGACAAATTGAGCCAGCTACAAAAACTGGTTTGAGCGCTAAACAACAACGACAATTGACGGTTGCTATCAAACGAGCTCGTCATTTGGCGTTGCTAGCATTCGTAACAAATGCTTAATTGATTTTCGAATCTTCCTTGCTCAAAACTGGGTAGGGAAGATTTATTTTTAAAATAATTTAAGGAGGAAAATGTATCAGCCAACTGATCTAAAAAAAGGTGTAGTTTTTCAGCTTGATGGTCAGCCATATCGAGTTGTTGAGTATAACCAAAAAGTTGTCGGTCGCGGTGGAAGCATCGTAAGTTTAAAAATTAAGAATCTTATTACAGGAGCTTTATTACCAAAAACTTTTAAGGGTCAAGATAAAGTTGAGCCAGCAGAGGTTTCGAATAAAAAAGTTCAATATCTCTATAATGACGGTGAAGATTTTCATTTTATGGACCCGGAGACTTTTGAGCAATTTCAACTTTCGAAGGAAATTATTGATGAAGCTGCTGGATATTTGAAAGAAGCAGAAGAATTGAATTTGCAATTTTTTGATGGAAAAGTTATTAATGTTGAGTTACCTAAAAATGTTTGGTTGAAAGTTGTTTATACTGAAAATGTAGTAAAGGGTGATACAACTTCAAGCGTTTTGAAAGATGCTGAACTTGAAACTGGAATTACAGTTAAAGTACCTGCCTTTATTAAGGAAAATGATGTTATCTCTGTTGATACTTCAACGGGTGAATATCGAGAACGCCAAAAATAATTAAGGTTATTATTAAGAAATAGGCTGGAATCTTAAGAACCAGCTTATTTTTATTGTATAAAAAATTTGAACAATAAGCTTGTATATATTTTTAAGATGAAATGTGGTATAATATACAATGTGAAAGCTAGATTAGATATTTTATTAACTCAAAGAAAGATAGTTGATAGCCGTTCTCAGGCTGAGAGCTATATTAAACTGGGTAAAGTTTTTGTTGATGGTATAAAAAGGACTAAGCCTGGATTTTTTACTAATATTGATTCGAAGATAAAGCTCCTTCAAGATATTCAATATGTTTCAAGGGCAGGTCTTAAGCTTGAAAGTGTTTCAAAAATAATGAAAATTAATTTTAAAGATAAAGTTGTCTTAGATGTTGGATCAAGCACTGGTGGATTTACGGATTATTCATTGAGGAATGGTGCAAAAAAAGTTATTGCTGTCGATGTTGGCACAAACCAGCTTCATCCAAAGTTAAGAGTGAATAAAAAAGTTGAACTTCATGAAAAAACAGATATAAGAGATTTTAACACTAGTCAAAAAATTGATTTAGTTGTTATTGATGTTAGTTTTATATCTATAAAAGAAATTTTACCAAGTGTTGCAAAATTATCTAATAAAGACACACTAATAATTGCAATGTTTAAGCCACAATTTGAGGCAGGCAGAAATAGAACTACTAACGGTATCGTTAAAAATAATTCATACCGAAGAAGAATACTTCAAGAATTCGAAAATTGGTGTCGTATAAATAATTTATACATAAAAGATAAAAGAGATAGTGGAGTAAAAGGCTTTAAGGGTAATCAAGAGAGATTTTATATTCTGAAAGTATTGAATAAATAATTTATACAAAAATAAAAACCGCACAATATCGTATGCGGTTTTTATTATCTTAAACGTTAAACCTAAATTCAACAACATCATTTGGTGACATAATATATTCTTTACCTTCAGTTCGAATTTTTCCACGATTCTTTGCTTCAAGCTCACTTCCAGCTTCAATTAAATCGTTAAAGTCAATAACTTGTGCAGCAATAAAACCTCTTTCGAAATCTGTATGAATTACTCCTGCAGCTTGTGGAGCTGTCCATCCTTTCTTGATTGTCCAGGCATGAACTTCTTTTGGCCCTGCTGTCATATAACTTTGTAGTCCAAGTGTGTCATAGGCAGCATGGATCATCTGGTTCAAACCAGTTTCTTGGACTCCGTAGCTTTCGAGTAAATCTTTCGAATCTTTCTCGCTTAAGCCTTTTAGCTCTTCCTCTAACTTGGCGCATACAAATATTGACTTTGCAGGAAGAACCATTTTTGAAAGTTCTTCTTTTTTAGTCTCATCGGTTAAAGTATTTTCATCAACATTGAACACATAAATTACGGGCTTTGCAGTTAGCAAATGTAAATCTTGAATTGCTTCGTAATCTAAATCTTCTATTGAAGAGAGAAGAACTCCAGCTTGAAGTTGTTCAACTAATTTGTTCAAGTATTCAGCTTGTTTTCGAAGAGCTGGTTTTGCCTTTGCTTCTTTTTGGAGTTTGGGCAAGCGGTTTTCGATAGTTTGAATATCTGCTAAAATTAACTCAGTATTAATAACCTCAATATCATTTTTTGGGTTAACTTCATTCGAAACATGAACAATATCATTATTCACAAAAGCTCGAACAATATGAACAATTGCGTCGCATTGGCGAATATTTGCAAGAAATTTATTACCTAAACCTTCACCTTTCGAAGCTCCCGCAACTAGACCGGCAATATCAACAAAAGTTACTGTTGCTGGAATAATTTTTTGTGATCCATAAATTTCAGCTAATTTGTTTAAGCGCAAATCTGGCACTGGCACAATTCCAGTATTTGGCTCAATTGTTGCAAAAGGGTAATTTGCTGCTAAAATATCATTATTAGTTAGTGCGTTAAATAGTGTTGATTTACCAACATTTGGTAGTCCAACAATTCCAATTGATAAACTCATAAAATCTCCTTTTAATGTCTTTTTATTTTAACATAAAAGTTTGTAAAATAAAAATAAAAAAGCTTGATTTTTTAATTACGTTTATGTTAAAATAGAGGCATGATTAATATTAAAGGTGTGGGCGATTTCTTCTCGTTAGATATTGGAACAAATGCGATTCGTGCTGTCCAACTTTCGAAAGCTGGAGAGAATTCTTGGAATTTGGTTGGCCTCGGTTATACACCAGTCGACCCTCAATTAGTTTTAAGTAATTCTGATGAAAGCCGCCGTCGTTTGGGAGAAATTATCTCAACAATGATTGGGCAGAGCGATATTAAAACAAAAAATGTAGCGATTAGTCTTACGTCCCAGAAGACATTCACGACAATTTTCGAAGTACCAAAGCAGGACATGCGAGAATTACAAAAAAACATAAAATATCAAGTTGACCAGTATATTCCAATGGCGGTTGATGACGCTCAAGTCGACTGGGCTCTTCTTGGAGAGTCTCCTTCCAACCCTGATTCATTGGAGATCTTACTTGCAAGTACAGCTAAAACTTATAGCGAAGAAAAGATGGAATTTATTGAAGGTCTAGGCTTGAATGTAGTTGCAAGCGAACCTGATTCTTTAGCAATGACTCGTGCTTTATTTATGCCTAACCAATCCGATCAGGCTCAGCTAATTATTGATATGGGTGAGCTTTCTACTGACTTATCTATTGTATATCAAGGTGCTCCAAGGCTTGTTCGTACAATTCCTACTGGAATATCAAGCTTGGTTAAATCTGCTACTCAAAATTTGAATATTAAAGAAGATCAAGCTCGACAATTTATTATGAAATTCGGCTTAGCCCAAGACAAACTAGAGGGCCAAGTCTTTAGAGCTATCGAAATGACTCTTGAGAATTTCGTTCAAGAAATCGCTAAATCAATAAAATTTTTAGGAACAAAATACCAAAATACTCAAGTTGGGGTAATTTCACTTTCAGGATTTTCTGGAATTATTCCACAAATGCCAGAATATGTTTCTTCGAAAACTGGAATTCAGTCTTATTCTGCAAATCCTTTCCAAAATATTAATGTTCCTGCGAAATATCAACAGCAGGTTGCAAGCGTTGGAAATGAATTTGCGGTCGCTGTAGGTTTAGCCGAAAGGAGTAATAAATAATGATTGAAATTAATCTTTTGCCGGATGTTAAACGCGATCTTATTAAAGCTCAGCAACTTAGAAATATAGTTACTTTTGTATCTATAATTATTGGTGGTGCGATGCTTGCGGGAGTAGTTTTATTGTTCTTGACAACTCAAGGTCAGCAATTTGTTATGGGCTTGAAAACCAATGAAATCTCAGACAAATTTGCTGAGATGCAAAAAATTAAAGATGGGGAAACGGCGGCTACTCTTCGAAATCAGCTTAATGCAATTCAAAAAATTAGAAATGCTTCACCAGATACTTCACGATTGATTGGGACAATTTTACCAGCAATTCAGACTACTGGTGAAAACGCTGTTCAGTTTTCTGCAGTGAATTATGACCCTGAAACTCGAATCGTTTCAATTGAAGGTCAAGCAGGCAATGGTTTTCCAGCCCTTGAAGCTTTTATTAAAACAATTAAATATTCACAAATTATTTATGATGGTGAAGGCTCTCAATGTAAGGCTAGTGAAGTTGAGAAAGACGCTAATATCTGCATGCTTGCTGATGAAGGATCGGTTGTTCGAAATGAAAGCTCGCTTGGAACTAACGAACAAGGTCAAAGTGTTTTGCGTTTTGCCGTTAACTTTAAATTAAATGAAGCAGCTTTGAAATTTTCTTCGAAAAACTTTGCTGTAAAAGCTCTTGGTCGAAAGAATGTAACAGACTCAACTATTCAGGTTCCTGCTGGAATTTTTACTCAAAATTCAAAAAAAGATTCTGAAAAGGAGAATAAATAATGGGTGAAAATAAAGAAGTAGCTTTTTTGAAGCGGAATGCCATCAATAAGGCTAACCAAACGATGTTTTTGGCAGTTGCTGGTGCTGCTTTGATTGCCGGCGCATCTGTTGTTGGGATGATTTATCTTTTTAGGATTTTTACATTTAATGCTAAAGTTCTTGGTGAACAAGATAAAAGTATCTCAACAATTCAAAAAAATATCCAAAATATTGAAGATTTAAAGAGTAAGTTAAGCTCATTGGAGACCGATCTAAATCTTAATGAACAAAAATTGAAATCTAACGCCGAAGATGGCGGTTTGCGCGTTATTGCTGACGCCTTGCCTGATAGCGAGAATGCTGCTGCTCTTGCAGCTAGCCTTGAAAAGAATATTTTTTCTGAAGGCGTGACTCTTGATTCATTTAGCATTGACTCTGCTGAATCTGCAAACAAAAGTCTTTCAGGCTCAAGCTCGGCATCAAATTCCTCTAGTTCATCAGCAACTAGCGGTGTTGAAGATCCAAATAAAATCCCAGAAGGTGTGAAAGATATTCAATTTTCAGCAACAATTTCTGCAGGTTTTCAGGGTGAAGGCTCAAATTCAGCACGAGTTGCTAAATCTCAAGATGAAGCACTTAATAATCTAATTAACACTGTTCGAAAGATGGAAAGATCAATTCGAGCAATAAATATTACGAGTTTTAAATTCGAGCGTTCGCTTAACAGATTTAGTCTTAACTTTTCTGCAAAAGCCTACTATTATCCTAAATATACAATGAAGCTTGAAAGCAAGAAAGTTAAAGCAGACGAAACTGCAAAACCAGCAACTTCTACAACTGGAACTGGTAAGACTCAAAACTCAAGCACTACAGGAGGGTCAAAATAATGAAAAAAACTGATATTGCGATGATTGTTTTGATTGCGGGCTTTAGCGTTTTGATTTCATATTTAGTTATTAACTCTTTGGCTCAGGGTGGATTTTCTGAGCAAACTTATGAGGTTAAGACTACTGAACCAATTTCGAACGAATATGTAAAACCAAGTAGTGAAATTTTTAATAAGGATGCTATCAATCCAACGGTTCAAATTAATATTGGACAATAAATATTAAATAATTCAAAAAGGAATGTAATGACATTATTAACCAATGATATTCAGGATAGGCTTGCGAAAATCCTTGTTGAAGAGGGTCTTATTCAAGAATCAAAAATTGAGTTGGCTATAAAAGAGGCTGGTTTGAATAATCAGTCTCTAATGTCTTATATGATTGAGCATAAGTTTCTTGATAATGAAATTCTTATTCACGCGACAGCTCATGTTTCGGGGATTCCCTATGTCAATCTTGAAAATACTACCATTCCGCAAGAGACTCTTGATTTAATTTCAGTTGATATTGCTGAACGAAATATGGCGGTTCCAATTGCTGAAGTTCAGGGGCGAATTGCTGTTGCAATGCTTGATGCCACGAACATTCAAGCCGTTGACTATCTTTCTAGTCTGATTCAGCGCCCTCTAAAAGTATTTATGGCGAGCCAAAAATCAATTAGGCATATTTTAGATCAATATAAAACTGATCTTTCTGGTGTTGATGCTCTGGCCGAAAATGTTGATGCGCAAACTCAGGCGGAAGCAGAATCGAAACGTCAGGTTCAAACAATCGTGCAGGACTCACCGATTTCGAAAGCTTTGAATACAATTTTGGAATATGCTGTTCGCGCAAAAGCATCCGATATTCACATTGAACCGCTTGAAAAATCTTTGAAAATTCGCTGTCGAATAGACGGTGTTCTTCGAGAAATTATGAATTTACCAAAGAGTATTGAGCCGGCTTTAATTTCACGTATTAAGATTCTCTCAAGCTTAAAGATCGATGAGCACCGCGTGCCACAAGATGGTCAGTTTGCCGTTGCTGTTGGAGATAAAGAAGTCGACCTTCGTATCGCTATTTCGCCAGTTGTTTGGGGTGAGCAAGTCGTGATTCGTTTGCTTGATAAAACGGGTAATTCTTTTAATCTTGAAGAAATGGGATATGCTGGGCGAGCTCTTCGAACAATTCGAAAGGGGATTGCTGCTCCGAATGGAATGGTTTTAACATCTGGTCCAACTGGTTCTGGTAAATCAACATCGCTTTATGCATTGATTAAAGAGATTAAAGATGATTCGGTAAACATTATTACTCTCGAAGACCCTGTTGAATACAAGATGGACGGTGTAAATCAGATTCAAGTTAATGCTGAAGTTGGACTAACTTTTGCAGCGGGATTGCGTTCTATTTTGCGTCTTGACCCTGATATTGTGATGGTTGGTGAGATCCGTGACGGTGAAACTGCCAACCTCGGCGTGCAGGCGGCGCTGACTGGGCATTTGGTGTTCTCAACCCTCCACACCAATAACGCA
>ERZ773067.1372-NODE-1372-length-13149-cov-6.653887_pt1 | contig 13149 bp, 10 predicted proteins | sample MGYA00580622_ERZ773067 | MGnify/ENA primary metagenome ERZ773067 (study PRJEB29015, sample SAMEA2737998) | human oral metagenome | biome: human oral; feature: human-associated habitat; material: dental | place: China | collected 2113 ...
AATACCTGTCCAGGTCATCCCACAACACCGGATTGACCAACGCATCCACGCCAAATTCCTGTCTATTAAAGAACGCGAAATCATTGCGGATTTAAAAAACCACGGACACAGCATCCGAGCAATTGCCCGGCACCTAGGCCGCGCACCCAGTACGATCAGCAAAGAACTTGCCCGCCACACCGACGAGTTCGGATTGTATAAACCCCAGCATGCACACCGATTATCAGTGCTTAAACGCTTCCGGCCAAAGCAACGCAAAATCGATGCTCATCCAGCACTGGGTGAGGCGATTTGGCAGATGCTTGGCCAGCGCCTGTCACCGGAACAAATCGCCGGGCGGTTGCGCAGGCTGCATCCTGATGATCAGACTATGTGGGTGTGTACCGAAACCATTTATCAAGCACTGTTTATCCAAGCCAAAGGCGAGTTGAAGCACCACATTAAAGCCTGTTTGCGGCAGGGACGTGCGGTGCGTAAACCCCGTGGACTGACCCGGGCACGGCAGCGGTTTCACGACCCGATGATCATGATTTCCGATCGTCTGTCAAGCGCCGTGTTTTTGTGAACGCTCAGCGTCATAGATTTTGCACACGACCAACGAAAAACAAGACCCAACCCACATACAGGCCAGGCCCTGAAGGGTTATCTAGGAAGCATGCACACCCACCCCTTGCTGTGCTTGCACCATCCTTAACCGACATCTCCTGTAGTGATCACCACTTGAGCATGATGCATCAACCGATCCACACTCGCTGTGGCAGGCGTCGTGGGCATAATCTCATCAAACTTCGACGGACGGGTGATTCGTCGACAACGCTAAAGACGTCTTCTCAAAAGCACGCCGGGGTAATGCGATACAGCCCTTCTGCAGCATTATCACTCATCGACCAGCACACCACTATCAGTGGGTCACCAGCTGTGATGCTGATACCAGTTTCCCAATCCTGGTTGGAAATCGTGACATCAACACGCCTGCGTTCCAATAAGCTCTTTACTATCCTGGATCGTCAACCATTGTGCCTTTCCACCCGCAATCACCGCAGCCTGCTAATGGGTGACACAGATGCGTTTTCCCCACCCCGGATGGCCCTGCAACCACAAGGCTTTTGGTGATTATCAATCCACGACAAGTGACGTCACATACCCCAAGAGTGGCAGACTCAACAGTAGAAAAAGTCCTCATCATAGGTATCAAACGTCTTTGACCTATCAGCACCCAAAGCCTATAGCCGACGTTGTGGGCCCCACCGCCTGCCGCCCTTGGGCTTTATAAGACAAGCACGCAGCCAAAACATCGGCTGGCGACCACCGCTTACGTAGTGGCTGTGTCAATCAACTCTTACACATTCACCTCAACGATGCAGCCGTAGTCAACTGCTTGGTTAATTGACGTGTTGTTACCTTTTTGCGGCATTGCGATACTCATGAGGCCACCATGCGGCATGGAATCACCCGTCCCACCCAGCAGTACCCTGCGCACACGAGTCCACTTCCCACGACGACATACCATGGCCTGCAATTGAATCACCAGCAGAGAGAAGTGACTCAATATCGTTGATGGTAAACCGCTTATGCAGCGGCTGCAGTAGCCAGCGCATGACCGCAGGATGCTCCGCTGTCCATGGTCCCAATAAAACCCTTGTTATGGTCTCCAAACGCTTGCCGTATGGGGTACACCCTGTGCCGTCGCGGCTTGGACATACGCATATGCTCCCTGTCCGATCGCCAAAAAGTCGATGTTCCACACTTGTGGTTGCTCGGGTTTTGCGACGCCTCTGGCCCTGTGGGGATGATCAGCACGGGGGATACTCGTCAACAATAGCCATCTCACCACGACCAACAACCTCGTGTGAGGCACTATGAACGTGTGTCTCCCTGCAAGGTGCGCTATTTGCGGTAATCATCCGACCTGCTTGCGGCATCACGGATGGACAAAGACTTATTAATCCCATGAGCTGGTATGGCACTGAGTGCTGCGCATAGTTAAAGGAGATCATAGGGGCTGGTGCCTTGGTAGGTTACGCACATCCCCGATAGAAAAGTAGATATGGTTGTTGTGGTACTGGGTGCAGTAACTGTTGTTCCTGTTGCAGCCGTATTGCGTGAATAAACCCCCGGGCGTGCATGGCGTGGTTTACTGCATCTGTACATGTGTGTACACGCCTTGTGGAGTTCCGCGAAGCTGGCGTATTCGTCACGGAGATTGGTTTTCTTCAAGCTACCAGGTCAGCTGTGGCGAGGTTAACCGTGTTGTCTACACCTGTCCTTGGTCTGTGGATCATAGGGCACACAGGTGTGTATGGACACCCCATAGTAGAAGCACTGCGGTAACTATTTTTCTGGTGTGCGCACGCCGAAGCTGGCAGAGGTGGTCCATGTTGAGGTGTTTTTTGTTGTCGGTCAGCACCAGTGAAGGCACACCACCGAAAAATGTCGAAACGCTGCGACCTGGGAGCATCAGGTAACACTGGGGGGTGGTTTTATCAGCCAAACATGGTCACAAATCGAGCTCGGGACCAGGGCAACCACGCAACACATAAGGATGGTTGCCTGGCCGTTGATGCGCAGTTCTGGTGCCGGATGTCGCATATGCAACCATTTTCTTACATGCTGCAACTACTGGTTTGGCGACGTATGTGGTGTTCGCGTCGCCAGGAGTCTTTGATCAGTCGGACTTTCTTTTCTTCAACGTTCGTTTGGCTCTGTTGTCACCGTTAGAGGTGGCAATTAACTCGGTGATCTCGCAGGTAAACGGGTCGATGATGCTCGGGCGGGTTGGCCCAAGATGTGGTGTGGGGGGGTGTTTCGGCTGTGGTGGTGTTCGACATAGTTTTTTGACGGTGTTTGGTGAGCAGCCGCAGAGTCTGGCTGTGGCGCGAAAGGTGCCGACCCGGTCGTAGGTAGTGAGAGGTGTCCATGATGGTCCTTTCGGATTTCATCGGGCCTTCCTTGGGTTGTGGAGAAAAAATTGGTTAGTTCAATGTGGGCCATCAGAGGGAAGGTTTTTGCATGTATCGGTGGGCGTAGCGTGTGCTTGCTGCCCAGGGGTGGTGTGTGCAGAAAGCGCTGCGCGTACTGTTCAAAATAATCCGTCGCCTAACAATCGTCCCGCGCATGTGGAAGACCGGGCGGTGCCGGGACATTGGGAGGGGGATTTGATTATGGGCACGGGCAATAAAACCGCCATCGGCATCCTGGTGGAGCGGACCACCCGGTATGTGATGCTGCTGCATCTGCTGGATGGGCATGATGCCCTGCACGTCCGGGACGCGTTGATCACCGCAATCGGTGGACTGCCGGAGCATGTGCGGGCGTCGTTGACCTGGGATCAGGGCAGTGAGATGGCCGGGCATCGTTGGTTTAGCGTTGCCACTGGTTGCCTGGTGTTTTTCTGCAATCCGGGTTCCCCATGGCAGCGGGGCAGTAATGAGAACACTAATGGGCTGTTGCGACAGTATTTCCCCAAGGGCACTGATCTGAGTGTGCATACGGCGGCGGATTTAGAGTTTGTGGCCAACCAGTTGAATAACCGCCCTCGTGAGACATTGGGGTTTGACACCCCGGCGGAGCGTATGGCGCAGCTGCTAGGCTTGGAGACTGCTATGTAACCGTTTCCACGACCACTAGAAACCACCGCGCCCTCAAGCACGCTGATAGATCATAGAGTGCGACTTTTATTCACCCACCTTTGCCCCACGGATTGAACGAAGATTGAACAACGTTGGTGCAACAGATTTGCGTACAGTCTGCCTACGCTCAGGCGCGAAAATGGCGTTTCTTGAGTCTGAGCCTAGGCATACCTTGCACCCACCTTTGGGGGTACCTCAATTTCGCACCACATACCCTCACATCATCAGCAAGATCGCTGATCACCCTACATTAATCGCCACTGCAGCCCCACTAATCACAATAGTCACACCAGCCTCAAAAGTGTGATCTTTAACAAGTGGACTTATCAAAAAAAGCCACCTGTGATTCACTGTTTTTTATGGCGAACAAAAGTAGCAGATCCACCATCGCCGCACCGGCACTGGTTGAGCTCCTAGGTCCGCTCCCTGATCGCGTAACCAGTGCATGGGTATCCAGTCACATTATGGCGCTGGTCGCAGAGGGACGGCTGCGTACTGGATCCATTCTGCCGTCGGAACGTTCGCTGGCAATCACGCTTGATGTGTCGCGTGGAACTGTCACGCGCGCGATGGAACAGCTGCTTGAGCACGACATGCTGGACAGCAAGCGAGGTTCGGGGCATCGTGTTCGCCTTCCTAAACGAGCTGCCCGCCCAGTTGAGTCGCTGGACCCCCATCCCACCCTGGCGAGCAATGACGCGATTGACCTGCGCTGGACCGTCATGCCGCCGCATCCACTGGTCCAGGAGTGCGCCACGGCCGTCGCCTCGGGGATTGGTTCGATTACCTCGTTGGGAGCGAGTCCGGCACAGGGCGTCCCCGAACTCATCGACGCTATCTGCCAGCATTACAATCGCCGCGGCCTGCCCACCTCCCCAGAACAGGTGGTGGTCACCAATGGTGTGATTAGCGGCCTGCATTTGTCCCTCATCGCCGCGACGCGCCCGGGTGCGTTGGTGGGCGTCGAAAACCCCACCTACCCCAACATCCCGCGCGTGGTGAACACCGAACGCCGCCGCATCACCCCCCTCGATGTCGCCAGCGGCTTCCCGGCCGCGCTGACGGCGGTGCTGCACTCAGGCACACTTGATGCGGCAATTATCACACCTGATTTTCATAACCCCACCGGGCATGTGCTTTCCGAAGCCCATCGCACCAACATCCTGCGTGCAGCCGCCGTGAGCCGCACCCCACTGATCATTGACGAGTCCCTTGTGACATTCAACTGGCGCGGCAAAGAGATGCCACCACCAATGGTGAGCACTGATCGCGACAGCGCACCAACATTCCTGGTGGGCGGGACGTCGAAATCCCTGTGGGCGGGGCTGCGCGTCGGGTGGATCAGGACGTCGAGACGCGCCACCGATGCCCTGGCAAACATTCGGCTGGGTGTTGACCTAGGTGCGCCAGTAATCGAGCAGCTGATGGCAGCGCAACTTATGAACCGCACCGCCAATGCCCAAGCCCCTAGCCACGCCGAACTCATCGCCACGCAGTATCGAGCGCTCACGGATGCCATGGCGCGACACCTTCCACACTGGACCTATCAGGCACCAGAGGGTGGATTATCGCTGTGGTGCCAGAACCTCACTCTTCCCGCGCACGAGCTGGTCCAGCGCGCCAAAGAACGTGGCGTGGAGCTCTTGCCGGGCGTGATGTTCTCCCCCAGCCAGCGAGACTGGTCGCATGCGCTCAGGCTTCCGTTCACCAGCCCGGTACATGACCTTGAGCACGCGGTGGAGATTCTTGGCGAGCTAGATAGACTCTAGCCTTAAACGTGTGCGTAAAATGTGCTTATCCCCAAGCTGCAAAACAGGGCATTTTCGTGCTTGAGCATAAGCACACTTGACAGGGTGTAATTACGGCAGAACCCTAGGACAAAAACTCACCCATGCACGCAGTTTCCTCCTCCACAACCCAAAACACGCAAAAACCGTGAACCCTACAGAGGGATCCACGGTTTTGTCATGGTGGGCGAAGGGGGACTTGAACCCCCACGTCCCGAAGGACACTGGCACCTGAAGCCAGCGCGTCTGCCATTCCGCCACTCGCCCGAGTGTTTTTGGCCGCTGAGCGACTTGTTTAAGATAGCACACAGTCGCAGCATTGCGTCAAATACGCTGATCACAGCATATTTTCATCCAAGCAGCTGCGCAGTCTATCCACCGCTGCCGCCCACCTGCCGAGATACATCACCAGCAGCTCCCACACCCTCTGCCTCACACCCACCAATCACCCACCCAACCCTCGCCGAAGATGCGACCTTAAGCGCCACCTTAACGTTTACCTTGAGGCTTAGCCTGACTACTTTACCACCCCGTTTGCCTTTGGTTTCTCTTTTAGTGGGGAACTCACCTAGGGAGTTGAGCGTTTGGAACCTATACTAGGCAGGACACTCTTTTTTCGTTTCCGTATGGTGGTTCCTTTGGCCGTCAGCTGACCGTCGGCCGATCGCCGGCTTACTGGCGGCCCCATGCGGGTGGTAATTCGTTGAGTTAGGAAGGTAGGCGTGCGATGTCTGTGATGGGTCGGTTCGCAAAGCTAGACAGTTCTTTGCAGCGTGGCTTAGACAATGGCTTTGCCTTCGTGTTTGGTGGCAAGGTCGTCCCAGCCGAGATTGAGGAACTGCTGAAGCAGGAGGCTGAGGACAACGTTGTTCACACTTATGAGGGTTTCGTTGAGGTACCTAACGAGTTCCGCGTGGCTGTAAGCCCGAAGGATTTTAAGAATCTATCGTCCCAGGCACCGACGTTGCCTGGTGATTTCGCTGATCGTTTGTCGCGTTTTTTCCGCAACCAGCGCTGGGTTGCCGCAGGCCCGGTTGTGGTGGAGATTTTCAGTGAACAGGGGCTTCGCACCGGCCAGTTGAAGGCTGAGTCCCGCGCGGATGCTGGTACCCAGTTGGTATCAGGTTTTGAAGGCGTTGACGCCCCGCAGGCAGGGCATCAGGAGTCGCGCCATGAGCAGCGGCAGGCTCCGCAGCGGCGTCAGGAAACACGGCGTCGTGACCCGCAGCCTCAGTACCCGCAACAGCCTCAGGCGGCACCGCGTATAGACGTCCCGTCGGCAGCTCCTGCTGCCCCGGCCGCGGCACCCGATCGGCAGAGCTCGTATGAGTACCCAGAGACGGTGGTTGTGGCTGCGGGAAGTATGTACGGTACCCCCGAGAAGAACCCCGTTGTGAGTTTGCTGTTGCAGGATGGGTCGAGTCGTTCGTACATGGTGCAGGAAGGCTCAAACATTATTGGCCGCAGCAACGAGGCGGATTTCCGCCTGCCAGATACTGGGGTTTCTCGGAAACATGCGGAGATTACGTGGGACGGTCGCGATGCGATTTTGGTGGATTTACAGTCCACGAACGGCACGGCCGTCAACGATATGCCGATCGAAAACTGGTTGCTGGCGGATGGCGATGTGATTGCTATTGGTCACTCCTATATTGAGGTCCGTATTGTAGAGGATTAGATTAATTTCATCTATTTTTCTTTTCTAGGAGGCGCGGAGAAACCATGGACTCTGTTGTATTGCTTGCATTCCGCATAGGTTTGCTGGTCTTGCTGTGGTTTTTCGTGCTGATGACACTTCGCGCATTACGAGCCGACACAAAAACAACGGCTAGTTTGGCCACAGGCGGAGGTGCTGTACAGACCGCCAGCCCAGCTAAACCAAGCATTGTGTCTGCATTAAAAAAGTCTGATGCGCCAAGCCAGCTTCGGGTGATTGAAGGCCCGTTGGTGGGATCACATATGGATATTTCCTCGTTGGATGAAGTTGTGATGGGCCGCAGTCCACAATGCACGTTTGTTGTGGGTGATGATTTCGCATCGGCACGTCACGCTCGTTTGTTTAAGCATGGTTCGGAGTGGTTTGTGGAGGATTTGGACTCCCGCAATGGCACTTTTGTTGGTGGGTATCGGATTGATCAACCGGAACGTGTGAATTCCAATAGTGATATCAAAATTGGTCGAACAATTGTGAGGCTCGAACCCTAATGCTGAAGTTAAATTATGCTGTCGCGTCTGACCGGGGTTTGGTCCGCGGGAACAACGAAGACTCGGCCTACGCTGGCCCGAACTTACTGGCCCTAGCGGACGGAATGGGCGGCCACGCGGCTGGTGAGATCGCCTCCCAGATGATGATCCGCCACCTCCAGAACCTGGACGGTGACCCGGGCGACAACGACATGCTGGCCATGCTCGCCTCCGTCGCTGATGACGCCAACCGCGCTATTGCCCGCGCTGTGCGCGACGCCCCGGAAACCGACGGCATGGGCACGACTCTCACTGCCATCATGTTTGACGGCGAGCAGCTGGCGCTGTGCCACGTGGGCGACTCCCGCGGATACATGATGCGCAACGACGAGCTGGAGCAAATCACCGTTGATGACACGTTCGTCCAGTCCCTGGTCAACGAGGGCAAACTTGCCAAGGAAGATGTATCCACGCACCCCCAGCGTTCACTGATTCTCAAGGCATACAACGGTCGTCCCGTGAAACCCTCGCTGCGGACCATTCCCGCTGAGGTGGGTGACCGCCTCATGCTCTGCTCGGACGGTCTGTCCGACCCGGTGACCGATTCCACTATTGCCGACGCCCTGCGCTACGGCACTCCCGACGAGGCCGCCCGCCGTCTTGTGGAACTAGCGCTGCGGTCCGGCGGCCCAGATAACGTCACCGTCGTCGTTGCTGACATCCTCAGCAGCAGCGACCACTCCACCGCCGTCCCCTCAACCCCCCTCACTGCTGGTGCCCTGCTTGGCGACGCCCCGGAAGACCCGCGCCCCGACACCGCCGCTGGACGAGCTGCGGCCATGGCTGCACGGGAACCACAGACCATTCCCCCGGCGGGTAGCGCGCCAGCGGACAAAGACAAAGAGGAGCCAACCGCAGAGGAAAAACCGAAGAAACCACGACGTCGAAAACGCCGATTTTTTCTCACGTTTTCCATCCTCCTGATTCTTCTCGGGGGGATCGTTGCTGCTGGCTGGTGGGGTAATAACCAGGTAAAAAAAACATATTTCGTGTCCACCTCTAAGGACGCGATTGTTATTGAAAAAGGGCTGAACTATTCGGTATTTGGGCGTGACCTGCACACACGCGCCCACAATCTCTGCATGGACGCAGAGGGGGATTTGTCGTTGCTGCAGGCAACTGAAACAACAAGCAACGACCCTAAGTGCCGGACGTTTAAGCTGCAGGACCTTCCCGAATCGCTGCGTAGCAGTGTGAGCACCCTGCCGGAAGGCTCCTATGACGATGTGCTGCAACAGACGCAGCGTCTCGCGCAGCAGGCCCTTCCTGCATGTGTGACCCGTGCACCAAACCCCGATAATCCCAGTGATCCATCGTCCACTGGTGCAAATTCAGGCGATCTCACAACACCAGGCGTGAACTGCCGGGAGGTGAATTAAATGAGCATGTGGCAGCGCGTATCAATGCGTCGTGTTGAATTCGGTCTGCTGCTTTTAGGTGCCCTCATCATGGCGGTGACTGTCGTTAACCTGGAGCTTTCCCAAGGCAACGAGCTTTCCAGCTCTGTGCTGTGGGTCATCGGCGGCTACTTTGGCGTGTTCAGCATCGCGCACCTGGCTCTGTGTTTCCTGGCCCCCTATGCGGACCAGCTGATGTTGCCCGTCGCTGCCCTGCTCAATGGCCTAGGCCTGATCATGATTAACCGCCTTGATGTGGCGCGTGGCACCAGCATGGCACCGAAGCAGGTCATGTGGGCGTTGGTGGCCATTGTGTTGATGATCGTCGTATTGCTGGTGGTGCGGGATTACCGCACCTTGTCCCGCTATTCCTTTTTGCTGGGTTTGGTGGGTTTGGTGCTGCTTGCGCTACCTATGGTGTGGCCGAGCGGAACCAATGCTGATGCGAAACTTTGGATCTCCATCGGCCCGTTTTCTCTGCAACCTGGTGAGTTTTCCAAGATCCTCCTGCTGCTGTTTTTCGCCCAGCTTCTAGTGAATAAGCGCGCATTATTCCAGGTAGCTGGCGCCCGTTTTTTGGGTTTGGTCTTCCCGCGGTTCCGCGATTTGGCTCCGATTTTGGGCGTGTGGGCAGTGGCACTGCTCATCATGGCCGGAGAAAACGACTTCGGTCCCGCATTGCTGCTGTTCAGCACAGTGTTGGGCATGTTGTACCTGGCCACGGGCCGCTCATCGTGGCTGATCATCGGTACTGTGCTGGTGGCCATTGGTGGGTTTGGCGTGTACCAAATTTCAGACAAGATTCAGTCCCGTGTCCATAACTTCATGGACCCGATCGGCCATTACGACACCACTGGGTATCAGTTGTCGCAAGCGCTGTTTGGCATGTCGTTTGGTGGCATCACTGGTACGGGTTTGGGCCAAGGTTATCCCCAGCAGGTGCCAGTTGCGGAATCGGATTTCATCCTCGCCGCTTTGGGTGAGGAACTTGGCCTGGTGGGTCTCGCCGGAGTTTTGGTGCTGTTTGCCATTTTTGTCTCCCGCGGTTTCCGCACAGCGTTGCTCACTCGCGACTCCTACGGCAAACTGGTGGCCTCTGGGTTGTCGTTGACGTTGGCTATTCAGGTGTTCGTGGTGGTTGCGGGCATTTCGGCGTTGATGCCGATGACGGGCCTGACCACACCGTTTATGTCTCAGGGCGGATCATCGCTGATGGCCAACTACATTCTGCTGGCTCTTATTCTGCGCATTTCGGATACGGCCCAGCAGTCGATGATTGCCCCAGCGGTTGAGGCGTCGAATAGCGAACCTGTCGAGGAAGGGGCGGTGCGTTAACCATGAACCGTTCTATTCGTTTTGCTGCTATTTTTGCCTTGCTGCTCACAGTGATCTTGATGGTGAACCTGACCAGGATCCAGGTATTCAGCGAGGAACGGTATGCCCAAAACGGCTTGAACAAGCGTCAGTTTTTTGAGATGAAGTCCATTCCGCGTGGACAGATTTCCACGGGCGGGCTGACCTTGGCACACTCGGTACAGGGTGCGGATGGTTTTTACCAGCGTGAATATGTGACCAATCCGGTTCAGTACGGCCCCGTGGAGGGCTACCTGTCGGATATTTATGGCGCATCAGGCATTGAGTCGAGCTACAACGGCATCCTGAACGGCGACGATCCGTCGTTGTTCGCGGCGCAGTGGAAAGACGTGATTCTGGGCCGAGAAAAGAAGGGTGCCAATGTGGAACTCACGCTGGTACCAGAAGTACAGGACGTTGCCTACCAGCAGCTGAGTTCTAAGGGTTACGCGGGTGCCGTGGTGGCTATCCGACCAAAGACTGGCGAGGTTCTGGCCATGGCTTCGACACCGAGTTTTGACCCCAGTTCCATTGTGAACCCAGAGACGGCGGAAAATTCGTGGGCTGAACTGACCAGCGATTCGGATTCGCCGCTGCTGAACCACGCGACGCAGGAAACCCTGCCGCCCGGGTCGACCTTCAAGGTGATCACCACCGCTGCGGGTTTGGCTAATGGCTATTCCCCGGATTCGCAGTTGAATGCCAGGCCTGAAGTGACGCTTCCTGGCACAACTGCTACTTTGGAAAACTATGGTGGCATGGCCTGCGCGCCAGGTGCTACTACATCGTTGACGGTCGCCTTCACAAAGTCCTGTAATACGGCATTTGTGGAGATGGGCATCGGCGTGGGTACGTCGGAATTTAACAAGACAGCTGAGGCTTTTGGTGTTGGTGAAAGCTACGACTTGGGTGTTCCTATGGTCGCTGGAACGGTTGGCGAGATCACAGATGATGCTGCCCTGGGGCAGTCGTCGATTGGTCAGCGCGACGTCTCCCTTTCCGTGCTGCAAAATGCTGTCATTGCAGCCACAGTGGCTAACGGTGGAAAGCGCATGAACCCCCATATTGTGTCCAAGGTTGTGGGTCAGGACCTCAAGCCGATTAAAACCATTGGTCCAAAGGAACTGAACCAGGCTGTCTCCCCTGAGGTGGCATCACAGATCACGGAACTCATGAAATCTTCCGAGCGAAACACCGCCGGTTACTCGGGTTCAGATATTGCCTCCAAGACGGGTACCGCCGAGCACGGCGAGGATTCCCGCAATTCCAACCCCCACGCATGGTACATTGCATTCGGGCCAAGCCAGGATGCGGATGTCGCTGTCGCCGTAGTGGTGAAAAATGGTGGTGATCGGGGCCAGCAAGCAACTGGCGGTTCCGTTGCCGCCCCAATTGGTCGTGCGGTTATCGACGCCGCGTTACGTAGCGCACGGTAGTCCCGGAAAGGTCAAAGCACATGAGTGATAACAACGATACAACCGGGATTGAGCGCCTCCAGCAACTCATCGGCCCCGACTACACCCTGAAGTGGATCATTGGGCACGGTGGCATGTCTACAGTGTGGCTGGCAGACGACGTCAACAACGGCAACCGCGAGGTCGCAATCAAGGTTCTGCGCCCCGAGTTTTCCGACAACAGCGAGTTTCTGAGCCGCTTCCGCAACGAGGCCCTGGCTGCGGAGAAAATCGACTCCGATAATGTGGTGCAAACCTACGATTACCGCGAGATTACCGACGCCGCTGACCACACCTTCTGTTTCATCGTCATGGAGTACGTCCCTGGGGAATCCCTGGCGGACCGTCTGGTACGTGACGGCGTTGTCCCCGAGGAAGACGCCCTCGATATTTTCGAGCAGGTGGCCCACGGCCTGTCCGTGATCCACTCCCTGGGCATGGTCCACCGCGACATTAAACCCGGCAACATTTTGATCACAGATTCTGGGCACGTGAAAATCACCGACTTTGGCATCGCCAAGGCCGCCGCAGCCGTGCCACTGACCCGGACTGGCATGGTGGTGGGCACCGCACAGTATGTGTCCCCTGAGCAGGCTCAAGGCCAGAAAGTCAGTCCGGCATCTGACGTGTATTCGCTGGGTGTTGTGGGTTACGAGATGCTGGCGGGCAGGCGTCCTTTCAACGGGGATTCCTCGGTGTCAGTGGCCATTGCCCACATCAACCAAGCCCCGCCGCAGCTGCCGCAAACAGTGACCGGTCCGGCGCGTGAGCTTATTGGTATTGCATTGCGTAAGGATCCGCAGCGCCGGTTCTCTGATGGTCAGGAGCTGGAGCGGGCGGTGTCGGCTGTTCGGTTGGGGCAGCGTCCCCCGCAGCCGCGTTTCGCTGCGGCTGCAACCGCCGTCCATAGCCCACCACCAGCGTCGCTGCCAGCAACAAAGCTGGGTGAAGCGGTGAATGTGCAGCGGCATGTTCCGCAGCAGACGGCCCATTCCGCGCGGCCGCCGCAGACTCGACGCCCGCAGGATCAGGGGGCATCGTCCAAGTCTGGGCGTAGCAACGGCGGTGTCATTGCGCTTGTGGTTATCGTGCTCATTGTTGTTTCAGCATTACTTATTTGGATGCTGTACAATTCTGGAATCTTGAGTGGCGGTTCGGCAAACGAGACGTCGACAAGCAGTACACCGTTGGTGACGGAGTGGGTGACCACAACGGTTAACCCAACGGGTGGGAATGACGAGCCTGTATCACAAGCCCCAACAGGCGGCACGTCCTTGGAGCCTGT
>ERZ773067.1375-NODE-1375-length-13137-cov-4.061764_pt1 | contig 13137 bp, 17 predicted proteins | sample MGYA00580622_ERZ773067 | MGnify/ENA primary metagenome ERZ773067 (study PRJEB29015, sample SAMEA2737998) | human oral metagenome | biome: human oral; feature: human-associated habitat; material: dental | place: China | collected 2113 ...
GATTAAAGATATTGAATGTCTCTCAAGCATTGATCCTATTGACTATATCAACGCAGGAGTAAGTATTGAAGGAAGTATGGAAATGATCTTTGAGGATAATACTTATAAAGACTTATTCCTTAACGGAACTCCAAAAGCTTTCAGAATGATTGCAGAAGATACTAAGCATCCAATCAATGGTTCTCAGAATAACACTTTGCAGATCGATCTGAGTAAGGTGCAGTTTACAGACTGGACTCCAGCATATACAACTGATGATATCACGAAGCAATCAGTGAAATTCAAAGGTCATTACGATGTAAAGACTAAAAAAGCAATAGAAATCAAGCTCAAAAACACACAAGCGAGCTACTAACTTTATATTCTCATCTCTACAAAATGAACGAATTGCAGGCAAAGTTTCTTGCTCTTGGTGAGGAACAAGCAAACTCAATCAAAAGTCAGATTTCTTCTTTGGAAGTAAAAGGAGAAGATTCTGATAGAAAATTTAGGGTTGTTGCTTCAACTGAAGATACTGATAGAAGTTGAGAAATAATCAAAGTTGCTGGATGGGACTGGGAAAATTATATGAAAAATCCTGTCATAATCGCAAATCACGATTATCAAATAGAAAATATCGTAGGTAAAGCAACAAAAATTTGAGTAGAAGATGGGAAGTTAGTCATTGAAGGAGTTTTTAGTAAAAGCAATCCACTCGGAGTATTATTAGCTGATCTCTATGATGAAGGGATGGTAAAAACAGTTTCTGTTGGATTCATTCCGAAGCAAAGACAAGAGGACAATCGCAGAATTATTACAAGCGCAGAACTCTTGGAGCTCTCATTTGTGGCAGTTCCATGTAATCCGAATGCTCTTAGTCTTGATCAAAAACAGCTTATGAAAAAGGGGATCGAGGCTGGAATCTTACAGGAAGAAAAATCTGAATTAGAAGCTTTTAAAGCTGAGATATTGGAGGAAATCCACGAGGTAAAAGCTCTTTTGAAGGCTGTGGTAGATGGCAATACTAAGCAGAAAGATGAAGCTAATATCATCGCAAAGGAAACTCTTCAGAGCATCGTTAGGGCTGGTAATGAAGGTCTTGCAATGTTCAAAAAAGCCGTCAGATGAGGCTAAAACCATAAAAGGAAATCTGATTTTTATTCTTATTTTGTAAAAAAATGTTGAACGAAGCACAAATGAAACAAATTGCAGAAGTCTTGGCAAAATCTTTAGAGGATTCAGTTCCTGCTGCAGTAGAAGCAGCACTAGATGCAAAACTCAAGGAACTTAATTTGTCTGAGAACACAGACATCAAAGAAATCAAGGAACAGATTAAGACTTTGGTAGAAAAGTCAAAATTTGGTAATGCTGAAGAAAATCTTGAGCAAACTAAGAAAGACTTTGTTGGAGCATTGGTTTCTCTTAGAGAAGGAAATGCTGAGGCAATCAAAGCAATGAACACAGGGACTGATAGCGACGGTGGTTATCTTGTTCACCCTGAGTTTGAAAAAGGAGTGTTCAGAATCATGGGGAACTATGGACTTTGGAAGGATTGTTCTGTATCTAAGATGAACTCTAATACTAAATATTTTATCCTCAGAAAAGCAGGTCTTCAGGTGTTTTATGTAGATGAAGCAGGAGCATATCAAGATACAAAGTGAGGATATGAAAGAAAAGAACTCACAGCAAAAAAGATTGGAGCGATCCTTTCAGCAACTTACGAGCTTATTGATGACAATGCAGAGGCGAGTGAAATTTGGGCAAAGGCTCAAGAAGAATTTGCTGAAGCTTTTGCAGCTTTCTTGGATAAGGAAGTGTTGACTGGAACCGCTACAGGAAACTCTAAGATGAAGGGTATCTGTAATCTTCAAAACGTAAATGTAATTACAACTTCAGGTAATGCTGCAACATTAACAGCAGATAACTTGATCGATGCAATGAGGAAAGTGCCTTTGAAATATAAGGAGAATGCAAAGCCAGCTTGGTATCTCAGTCAAGACGCTATTGCTATTATTGAGAAGCTTAAAGATAGTGATGGTAGACCTCTTTATAGAACACTTGATAACGGAGAAAAAGGATTCTTGCTCGGATATCCTGTAAAGCTGACAGATGTGATGCCTAGTGGATCCATCGCAGTTAATACTCCATTCATTGCATTTGGAGCATTGAAGCATTTTGCTCTTGGAATCAGAAAGGGACTCAGCTTTGAAGTTGGGTATAAGTCTGGAGACTGGGAGAAAGATATTCAATCAATCAAGGGATCTGCTAGAGTATGCGGAATTTCTCTTGCTGATGAAGCGTTCGCTGTAATCAAGACTCACGCTTAGTCTTTTTGGGAGAATGAGGTATGAAATTCTGATTTCTCCCTTCTTTTTTATTCTTAATCTAAGAAATATCATGAAATACGAAGTAATTAAAGGTAGAATTGATGGTAAAGTGGCTGGAGAAGTTGTAGAACTTGAACAAGAAGTTGCTGAAAGCTATGGAGAAGAGTATGTTAAACTCATTGAAGAAGAGGAAACTTCTGAAGATGGAGAAACTAAGACTGTTAAAAAAGCAAAGAATAAGGCTTTAACTTCTGAAGATGGAGAAACTAAGGATGAATAAGGAGCAGTTGATACAAAATTGTATTACGGTCTTGGGGGGTGGACGAGACAAAGCAATGATTGAACTTTTAGTTCAGTCAGCTTTTGCATTTGTTAATTCCTACACTTTCCAAGACTATTCCTTAGATAAAGCTGATGAAATTCCCCAAGATATCTTTTTTGCAGTAATTGATCTCGTAAAGATTAAAGCGACACAAAAACTCGGTATTAGTTCGGAAAGATTAAGTGATTATTCAATCACATTCAGCAATGAAGAAGTGCCAAATGCAGTAAAAGTGCTTTTAGATAGATATAGGATTATCAATGTTGTCTAATTGTAGGGCTGAGGTCAAAAGGCTAGTCTATGAAGACAAGGTCGCAAGAGGAAAGCAGACCATAGCAACCCACCCAGCTTATCTTACTGCGGTAAGTGAAAACTCTCGCATTATGGAAGCTGGCAAATTTGGTAAAACTTATAAGCTCAGCATTACTGCTTGGGTAGATATAAGAGAATCTGATACTATCGTAATTGAAAATCAAGAATACTCCGTGCAAGGAGTAGCTCAGAGAAAAGGAGGGAAACTAGCTTTAACTACAGTAATTCTCGAAAAATGAATGTAACTCTTAAAATCGTAGGAGCAGAAGAAATCGCAAAAAAATTACAGACTTTTTGAGAGATGGATCTAAAAAATGCAAGAGACAAGTGGCTCAGAGAATCTGCAATTCTCCTAGAGTGAGAGGCAAAAAAAGAAGCCCCTGTGGACAAAGGCATACTCAGAAAATATATCAGAAGTAAGATCAATGAAGATCATGCAATAGTATATAATAATATCTCCTATGCGCTCTATGTGCATGAGGGGACAAAAGCTCACATCATCAAGCCGAAAGAGAAAAGGGGGCTTTTTTGGAAAGGTCTACCGCATCCAGTCAAATCAGTCAGACATCCTTGAACGAAAGCAAATCCGTTTTTTAATAGGGCTTTGAATAACTCAGAGACAAGGATCCAAAAAAGATTCTCTGAGATTATCAATACTTTAATCACTACAAGATTCTGATGATAAACCAGTTAAGATCTAAAATTCTTTTAGAATTACAAAAGATTGAAGGAGTAGCAGAGATCTTTGATGAAATACCGAAAAAATTTGGTTGATTCCCATCAATCTTTTTTAATTTTGATAGAGTTGAAAGCCAGAATCTAGATAGTAACCATCATCAGAGACAATATTTTTTCCAGATCAATATTTTTCAAGAGACTACAACTCTTGGGAATAGGCAGTCAGAATTGAATCTTTGTGATGTTTTGGATGAAGTAATAGAAAGATTCGATCGCTCAGACTTAGATGGATTAGCATTAAAGATTGATGCGGTCGGTGGAGATATGCAGAGTGTAGAAACCGAAAGCTGACCAACTTTGCATGCAATCGTATTGCTCGCAATTCATAGTGATTTTAGCCTTTGAATGTAAAAAATATGTTCTCTCGGATAAAAAAGGTATTCAAAAAAACAGAATCAGGTTTTTTAGCTCTTTTTGGAGGATTTTTTGGTGATAAAGCAATTAAAGATCATGAGTATATCAGTTTCTTTGTGGGGCGACAATATGCAGCGATTACGGCGATTGCAGATAGTCTTTCAGGCTTAAACTGGAGATTAGCAAATAAAAAAGATCAAGCAATCCAGCACGAATACCTAGAATATATTACTCCTGAACTTATCAACAATATAGCAGTTTTTATGAAGATGACAGGAACCGCTTATGTTTGGAAGATCAAAAATGGGAATAAGGTATGGGGGCTTTCTGTGCTTTTACCATGGAACATCACTGCAAAAGTCGATACCAACTGATACTTGAACAGTTGGATCTATAGAGAATGAGGAAAAGAAATCAGACTAGAAGCTGATGAAGTGATGGTCTTCGCAGAATTTAATCCATCACAAAGATATCCATATATCACGAGAGGATATAGTCCAATTCAAGCAATTGCGATGACTATCAGGGGAGAAAAAGAAATAGAAAAATGGAATTATGCACTCCTTAATAATGATGTGCCTCCAGGAATGATCCTTACTACGGAACAACCAATGAGTACTGAACAACTTGAGGTTGTAAAAAAAAGTCGAGAGGATCGCCATAGTGGAGCAGATAATGTAGGAAAGCTTGCGATTCTTCCGTTTGGGATTAAGCCGGCTAGTTTCCAGTCTTCTCCTAAAGAAATGGAATTTATAGCTCAGCAAAACTGGGATAGAGATAAAATCCTCGCAATCTATAAAGTTCCAAAAGCGATTCTCGGAATTGGAGAGGGGGTAAATGTAGGAAATGTAAAGGCTTTCAATCAAACTTTCGCTTCTCGCTGTATTGAGCCGTTGGCGAAAAAGATTGCTCGTGTATTCAATGATCAGCTTTTCGGTGGGATTGGGGTCTTTGAGTTTTTGAATGTCTTACCTACTGATGAAGAAGAAGTGAGAAATCACTATTTTGCGGGCGGAATAACGAGAAATGAATACAGGCAAGAACTAGGATATAAGCCTATCAAGTGAGGAGATGTCTTTGTAGATGGGACAGAAGCAGAAGTAGCTCAAGAAGCTAAAAAAGAAAGTATCTGAATTAGTATGAAATCAGTAGACTTCCAGACAATCGTTAAGGAAAATATCAAGCGATCTGAAGAATGGATGCAAAAAAGATGGATCCAAAAACAGAAAAAAAATGCTGAATATGAAAAAAGATTAAAAGTCTGATTTATGAAAATTTTTGAAAAGCAAAAACAAGATATCTTGAAAAAATTTGATCAAGAACACAAGAAAGACTTCAAAAAATATGATTATCAGCTTCTGCTCAAATACTATGCTCTCTACCATATTTACCTTAGACCAGAGCTAGAACATCTAATCTCTGAAGCATGAGCTAGAGCAATGAGTGAGCTAGATGTAGAGCTAGAGTTCAATATTAATACCGACAAAATCAAAAAAGAGCTGAAGCAAAAAATCCAGTTTATCGCAAAAAATGTAGATGCAATAACCGATGAGAAGATTGGAAAGGTCGTAGAAATGGGGCTTGCGGGGAATATGCAACCTGAAGAAATCAAAAAAGAACTCGTAAAAGTCTTTGATGAATTGCAATGAAAAAGATTAGAAACAATCGTAAGAACTGAAGCAATCAGGTTTGGAACTTATGCTGAACAATCTGCACGAGAGCAATCGTGAGTAGTAAAGGCGAAGCAATGGCGAACTGCTGTTGATGAGAGAGTGTGTGAACATTGCTGAAAGATGCACGGAAAGAAAGTCGCACTACAAGAGGATTTTTTCAAAAAAGGATCGGTAATAATTGGAAATAATGGAGGGAAATTGAAGCTGGAGTATGAAAATGTGATTGGTAGTCCTCTGCATCCAAATTGCAGGTGTGATATGATTCCTCTGATTGAGTAAAAAGAAAAAGAGCTATCAAAAGCTCTTTTTTAATTATGATTGATTATCTCTATTTTCTATTCCCTTCTTTTTATCCTCTGGAAGAGCATCATACATCGCATCAAGTTGATTATTCACTGTAATGACATGTTCAACAATAAAATTTAATAAGAAGAAAAGTTTATTTACAAGTTCTGTATTGTCTGAACCTGTAAGATTTATTTGACCTAAATGAGAACCTCATTCATTTGCTGTTATTCTTACGATATCAAGTGCTTGTATTGCTTTTTCAGGTAATCATTTCTTCTTTAGATTTCCTATCCTAGTATTAAGTTTTCATTCAGTTTCTCATAGTTCTTCCGTAAGTTTTTCCAAAGCCAACCTTAGTAGAGCAGCTGCTGCTCTAGGAGATTGTCCTGCAATTTCTCTTGCTTCATCGTAAATTTCTTTAACTGACTCTGGCATATCAGTATGAGCCATTGGAATAGTCGAACCCGAAGGGAAAATCATTTTTTCTTCAATCCAAACTGAATATAATTTACAATTGTCGCAAAAACATACTTTCCAGTCATAAAGAGAATGATGATAATTAAATCCATATTCTAGCTGATGTCGATTTTGTGATGTTAAGACTCAACAGCGAGGGCAGTGAAAGGCATTAGAGTCAAGAGTAGGGGCTACATATTTATCGTTCATCATATAGCAAAATAAATAAAACTTAGTTACAAAAATCCTTATCTACATACTCTTTTTCTCCCTTATCAGTGAAATAATAACATCCTCCTTTAGGTCCACGATGATAAACTTTTTCTACTTGTTCAGGTTTTTTTTCTTCTTTCTCTTCAATAGCTTTTCTTTCTCCTTTGCATGCTGAATCAGCCCAAAGACCGAATTTCTTTTCTGAAGCTATTTTTTGAGCAGATTTAAATTCTGATTGATATTTATATGGGAGATTGTAGGTGTATTCAAATCCGTATCCATCTTCAATCATTTTTTGATTGAGATTTACTCCGTTTGCTACTACATATCCAAGAAGTCTTCCGTATTTATCAGTTGCGGTTTGTGTAGGATCAACTTCAATTTGCACTTCTTTTGTGTCTTTCAAAAGGAGTTTAAGATGATTAGCTGCTTCTTTCCCGAAACATTCCGCATAACCATATCTCATGGTGGTGCTTTCTGGAGCATCAAGCCCAATCATACGAACAGACTGTTCTTTTCCTTCAGGGTTTTTAACTCTGATTGTATCTCCATCAATAACTTCAAGGAGTGTGTAATTCAACAAGTCAGCTTTCTTTTCTTCTTTTGTCCCAAAATCTTGATCAAAAGTGCTATTGAGGATTTTTACTGCTTCTTTTACAACTGGATCCTTACAAGTTGTTTCACATCCAGCGAAAAGAGTTTTGATCATGGTGGTGTCTTTCTCTCTATTTTTGGACTGATCCAAAATCATTTTCACGATTACTTTGAGTTGGTCAGCTTTCTGTTCTGCTGGAGTTGCCGCGAAAGAAATGGACTGGAATCCTAAAAATCCTACTAAGAGAAGTGCAAGAAGTTTTTTCATCATAAAAAAGAAAAATATAAAAAATAAGAATAATATAGAGTTTTGGGTGAGGAAATCAAGACTGCAATTTTGCAGTTAAATAAGGGTGGTTTTTTGCTTTCTAGTATTGATAGTTTATACAGAATATAGCTTTATTTTTTACGTTATTATCATGCAGATTGGCGATCTAAACATTACTTTCTTAGAAAAGATTACTGTGAGAGAATTTCAGCAGATTGCAAGAATCAATGGTCAATTTCAAAATAAAGAAATTGATGAAATAGAACTCTGAAACCAACTTGCAAAGTTTATTATTTACTCAATCAACCAGGAAACAGATAAGGAAAAAATCCTAAATCTGATTCTAGATATGGGAAGCATTGAAGACTATACGGCTCTTAACGAAGCAGTAGCAAAAAAGATAGATGAGCTCGTAAATCCGTCAAAAAAAAAGAGCTAGAGTATGAATACTCTAAGCTCTTTAAGTGATTATGAGGAACTATATTAGAGGAAATCAAGGCTATAGAAATTATGAAGTATATGTGATGGAGTTATCAGGATTACCTTGATTGTCCTATGGACATAGTGCAAGCGATTATTGTTAGGATGGAGCTAGAAAATCAAAAATAGCAAAATACCTATGATAATGAAGAGTAGAATTGATAACACTCAAATTATCATTGGAGATTCTGGTTCTGGTTGTCCCTTATATATCCTCTCTTCTTGAGCACGAAGAATTGGAGGAAGTGCCTGAATGTCTTCTCGTTTCATTGTGCATAGAGGTTAATATATAAAACAGCTGAATTATAATTCTTTTATATCAAAAAGCAAGTAGAATGGCAGCAAAAAGTGCTATTGAAATAGTTATCTCTGCGGTAGACAAAGCCTCTGCTACTTTTTGAAAAACAGCTTCATCGTTTGAAAAGCTGTCTGAGAAGATGCAGATTTGGTCAAACCAGAATGAATACTCTCTCAGCAGAATGAATAGTATCTGAAAGGAAGTATTCTCTAAAATGACTCAGTATGTTTCCGATTTCACGGATAAGGCAAGTAACACAAAAGAAGCTGGAGATGCTATGGATAGATTAGCAAAAAACCTCAACCTTAATTCGAAAGATATTTTATCAGGACTTCAAAATGCATCAAAGTGAACTGTAGCCAACTATGATCTTATTCTTGCCGCCAATAAAGCAATGTCGCTCGGTGTTGCAAAAAACACCAACGATTTCACAACATTAATGGAAATTGCAAGGACCAAGGCAAAGAATATGGGTATTACGACTACTCAGGCTTATAATGATATTGTTACGGGGCTTGGTCGTTGATCTGCTATGATTCTCGATAATCTAGGTATTGTAGTAAATTCAACTGAAGCTAATGAAGAATATGCGAAATCTATAGGGAAAACTGTGTCACAACTCACAGATGCAGAGAAGAAACAAGCTCTGATAAATAAAGTAGTTGCGGATGGTAGAAAGGAAATGCAGGCTATGGGAGATATTGAGCTTACCACGGCTGAGAAAAAAGCTAAACTTACTGCTCAAATCGAAAATATGAAAGATAGAATAGGAAGTGCTCTTATTCCTATTGTTCAAAAGTTGATGGATTATATAACTCCTATAATAGAAAAAACTACAAGGCGAGTTGAAGAAAATCCAAGATTGGCAGAGTGAATTATTATGGTTGTCGGTGCTATTAGTTGACTATTAGTTGGAATTAGTACACTGGGACTTGCTGTAGGTCCAATATGAACTGTAATAAATGTTTTAGGAAAGGGATTTTGAGCCCTTGGCAGTATCTTACCAGCAATTAGTTGATGATTATCGTCTCTTTGACCAATATTCTCAGCCCTTACCTGACCTATATGAATTATCATCTGAGTATTGACTGCTCTTGGTGTGGCTTATGCAACCAATCTTGGAGGATTTAGAGATTTTATAAATCAGCTTTGGGAAGATTTACAGCCAATATTACAAGAAATTTGAACTGCTTTTGTTGAAGCTTTCGGACTTATACGGGAATCTGTACAGGAAGTTCGAGCAAAGCTTGAACCGATTCTTATTCCTTTGCGAGAATGATTTTGAGAGGTTATGTCTGCAATATTGCCTGTAGTATGAGATCTTGTTGCATCAATCTTTAAGGCAATCTGAAACTCAATTTCCTCCTGCGTAGATATTCTGGGGGGAATCATAGATTTCATTGTAAATGTTTTTACTGGAAACTGGTCGTGAGCCTGGGAAAGCTTAAAAGGTATATTTTCTTCGTGGTATAATAGTATCATCTGACTATTCTCAGCCTTTAATATCGACCTTCCGTGAATCATAGAAACTATAAAAACAACAATCACCAATCTTTGGGATGGAATGTTTAATGGATTGAAAAATATTGCAAGCTGAGCTATTAGTTGGATATCAGATAAAATCAGTGCAATTTGGGATAAAATTCAATCTGCGAAAGACGCAATTGCTAGCCTTTGGTGATGATGAGGAGAACAAGCACCAGTAGTGAGGAGATCAGTTGGAGGTCGTGCCAGCTGAGGAACAGTGCTGGCTGGTCAGCTGTATAGAATCAATGAACTTGGAACTGAATACTTCCGCCCTGCAGTTAATGGAACAATCAGTAGATCTCCTAGTCCATCCAGTCCTCAGATCACTCTCCAATTTGGAGATGTACATATTGGTAGCGAAAGCGACATGAATACCTTTACAGAAAAAGTAAGGGCGGTATTGATTGAGAACTACCGCAATTTAGCTTTATGAACATATTAAAATAATGTTTGGAAAAATCCTCTATGGACAAGTGCTCTATGGGAACAACCAAAGACCGAAAAATTGATCAATTATGATTGAGCAAATAGGCTTTGGAGCTTATGATTTTTCCGATATTCTGATTTCTAATATTCCTGATAGTTATGATGGGAATGACTTTGATTTGCAGACTTACCAGTTGACTACGCACGGTCAAGGGCTCAGTAACTGGCTAATTAAAGGGAAAAAACTGACTATTAAAGGATGGATACAGGCAGAAAACCAAGAGGAACTAGAGAGGAAAATCAATCGCATTAAAGCTCATCTTCTCAATGGAGAGCAGACTCTTTACATAAAAAGAAAAAGCTGACTCCTCAAAACGAAAGCCGTAGTTGCTGGGTTAAGCATACCTAGAGAAAGTCGGACAATCAATACAGTAGAGATTTTGATTACCTTTCAAATTTCTGATCCTTTTTTGTATTCAGAACACGCAAATGAACTTGGCTTTTTCGGTATCAATGCTCTCTTCAATACTACAATAGAATACCTCAGTGGATCTCGCCCTGCGAAGCCATCACTCTATATTGCTTTTGGGAATGCAGAATCCGTAAACCAAGTAAAGATAGCAATTGGAGAAAAACTTCTTCAGATCAATCAAACAATAAAAGCCTGAGATATTCTCGCAATTAACGGAGAAAAGTTAGATGTAGCCTTAAATGGGAAGCGAGGAATTGACCGAGTGGGAGAATTTTGAGAATTAGCAATTGGTGAAAGTTCGGTGCAAGTAAAAATTAATGGAACTTTTGAGGCTGAAATCTTTATCCAGTATGCAGACACCTATGTATAGCATAAAAATTTATGATAGGAACTGAGTTTTCAAAGCCACTTTAAGTGAAAAGCTCGTAAATTGTGGCTACTCCTTTTCTGCTACCGTAAATGGTGGATTCTCTGGCTTAAGTTTTGAGTATTTTGGGAAAATAGAAATCAAACATAGAGATAGAGTAAAAATCTATAAAGGGACTCAGGCAATTTATCAAGGATTTGTAATTGGGATTGCAAAACTTTCTGATAGGAGCTGAGAAAAGCAAGTTATCAATTGTAGTGGAATGCTCGGTTTGCTCGCATTTATGCCCTACCAAAACAAGACTCAGACCGCAAATCCTAGCCAACTCATTCGTGATCTTTTTGCTGATCTACCATGATTTACGACCTCAGAAATTCAAGAATATCATGGAGAAATTACCCTCAAAAGTGAAAATCTGACTTTTCTGACTTTTTTACAGGAAGTGCTGAAACACACGAGAGATTGGGGTTTCTTTATAGATGCGGAGAATGTGGTGCATTTCAAGCCCTATACGACTCGCCATCTACTAACCCATGGAGAAGATTGCTATAGCATAGATATTGCAGAGGAAAGCTCCAATTATTTCAATCATATTGTGCTAGAATACGAGGGAGGAAGCTTAGAAAAAAAAGATGAAATCTGAATTCAGAATTACGGTTTGAGCAAAATTATTGTGCAAGAAACCGAAATTAAAAACCAAGCTACCGCTCAACTCAGAATTGATTCTCTCCTAGTAGAAAAAAGTATTATGAAAAACTGCAAAATTGCAGTAAACAGTAATTACAAATTTGAAACAATTAAGCCGTGAGATATAGTATCCATAAGGAATACTCAACGAGTAATCCAGAACAAACCAGTCAAACAAGTCCAGTATTGACCGAATACCGCAACGGTCATTCTAGATAGTTATCAATCTTTAGAACATTTTATCTCTCAAAAATAAGCCCATGTATAAAGTAAAAGATAATGCTGAATCTCAATTACAGTTTGGAATCTCTTCAGTTGCGACTACTCTCGTAGTTAAAGAGGGGCAAGGAGTCAAATTCCCTGAAGTTCCGTTTTTAGTGGTTCTTAATAAAAGAAATTCAGACTGAGAGATTACTAAAAGCGAAAAAGTGGAAGTTTCTGCTGTTAATGGTGATCAATTTACGATTAGCAGAGGTTTTGAATGAACGACTCCTTCAGATTTTTCTGCCGATGATTTTGTAAGTTTGTTTGTATTAGCAAAACATATTGAGCAACTACAAGACGAGGTAGAAAAAAAAGCTGAGCAAAGTGAGATGGATTCAGTAGGTCAGAGGACTACTACCCTAGAGGAGAAGGTCCAAGCTCAAGAACAGAAGGTAGAGAAACTAGAAGAGGGAAATTGAGCCGATCGTCTAGAGAAAAAACTTTTCACGAGTGAAAATGTTACCAAAAACGACGCTCTCATTATTGAACATGCTTTTAGTAGCACAAATACAGGGAAATTCCTCCCTATTGGGCAAACAGAACAAACAAAAGAACTCACTATTCCAAGAATAGCTAGCGGAAAAAAAGGTAGGATACTTCAACTCTGTCTCGCAAAGGTATGATCTCCAACTCAAGATGTGATCATTGAGCTCAAAAAGGGAGGTAAAAAAACTGAATTTTGAAAAGAGTTTCGGACTGGGTGAGAAGTGTTAGCTACGGGAAGAATCCCATACGCTACTGTTCAATGAACTGCAGTCCATACGATTACTTTGGACAAGGAAGTATCCCTTAATCCTGGAGAACTTGTCTGTGTTTCTATAAAACAAGATAAAGGAGCGGTCAACGCATCCAATTATTATCAAATCATAATTGACGACCACCCTACTATTGGTCAGGGAATTTATTCATGAGACAAAAAAACTTTTTTTAATGCCTTTTGCAATTCTGAACTTTTTTTAACTGAGTTTTTTTCAACACAAAAAGTAATAGAAATTAAGAGGACATGAACATTAACTTGATTCGCTATCACCGCTAATCACAGTTTTTATAAAATGATAGCTCCTTATTCGGCAATAGATGTTGAGGCGACTA
>ERZ773067.1376-NODE-1376-length-13131-cov-28.905246_pt1 | contig 13131 bp, 9 predicted proteins | sample MGYA00580622_ERZ773067 | MGnify/ENA primary metagenome ERZ773067 (study PRJEB29015, sample SAMEA2737998) | human oral metagenome | biome: human oral; feature: human-associated habitat; material: dental | place: China | collected 2113 ...
CACTATCGTCAGAGTAATCAATCTTCACTTCAAGCGATATCGCAGCATCGTTAAGCAGCTTTATTCTATCACCATCGCTCATTCCAGAATCTGGCACTAAAGCATCGACAATTTTCTGTCGAACATCCAAAGAAATATCATCAAATCCAGCCTGCTTCATATCGTTATTTAAGACATCATCTAATAAATCAAGAAGTGATGTTTTAGCTGTATTATTACGACCAACTAGTACTAAAAAATTATCTTCATCTGTCGAAAAATCTAATTGAAAATCTTTCATGAGACGATAATTTTTGATTGATATATTTGATATGTACATTTATTTCCTTTGCAATATGTTAAATTGGATAGCAAATAGCTCCATACGCTCAATTTCATCCTCAGATGCTTGTTTCGCTAGGGCTATTTCTCGGATATTTGCTCGTCTATTTTTTAGCCTATATTAATTTCTGTCACCTATCTATTTAGTATTATATCACGCCAAAACCATGCAATGGCAGCACACAAAATCTGTCAATAGTTTTTTGATAAAAAATGTATTCAATTTTTATAGATGTAAGCTGTGGATAAAATACGCTTATGCTATTGACAAAACACTGAAACTATTGAATTAATTATAATACTATGCTATACTAGTTATGTTAACGTACCAGGTTGTATTGATTAACACTGAAAGCGTCCTCAAGGGCGCTTTTTGCGTATGAAATAAGTTACAATTGACGGGTAGAGTTACCATACTTCTTTTGTAAGTCGCGTTTTGTGTACGGCTCGTCTATATAGTACGCGGTAATAATCATTCTTTTTTGACCAATAACGATATTCCTTTCATCTTTCGGGCGAATAACTACAACGAAGTCGAGATCTGCAAGCCATAAATAAAGCGTAGCACCCTTAGGAGTTTCAGACCAAAAAGCTGTAACCTCAGGCGCAGTATAATTATCGAGGATAGCTCGTACCCATGGCAACTTTTTAGCTCTGTCGTAGTCAATCGTACGCTCCTTAGCGCCACGCGTCACTATATGAGTGAATCCGTGCGGGTACTTACCCTCCCATCTAGACCTATCTGGAATACTGTTGACATAAACTGGTGCATCATCGACCACACATATACCGCCGTCTATAAAATCTCTCTTGTAAAGAGCATACAGCTCATCTATGTCCTCTTGTAAAGAACGGTTAAGTCTTAGTTCGTCTGGTAACCAGTCTAGATACATCTATCTTTTTGGTTCCCACATGAGTATGTTTATTTTTTCCGAGCTATAGGGAGTACCGCAGGTTAACTTTTGCCCAGAACGCTGTTCTATGTGTGTTATAAGTTCTTTTTTTGCATCTGATTTTTGCTCTTCCTGCAGCTTATTTGCATACATAACAGCACCAGTTAATAGATCAGAGATCTGCAGCCCAACAACCTCATGCGACCTTACGGGCTGTGCACTCAGTGATTTACTGCTCAAGCTAGATGTATTATTAAGATAGCCTGCAAGCTTAGTAGTCCTTATACCAGACCAAGCATCTTTATAATCAAGAAAAAGGCGCATATCACCGTATCTTTTTTCTGCAATAGTCCTGACAAGGATATAGGTCATTGAATAATAAAAGTCATCTCGCGTCTTATTATAAGCTTCATAATCAATAATTGATTTATTGATGACCACTGCTCGATAATTTACCTGTTCAACAGCAAAGAATATATCGACCAACTCTTTGTAATAATCAAGCTTCGCTGGACTTACTTTCGTCCATTTAATCTCTCTATGCGAAGCTATATTGTGCTTCTTTTTAACTGTTCTGATCGCATCGGTAAACAGAGAAAGCCGAGGGATGCTAATCCAAAGCGCGCCGAGCACCATAGTATTACTGCTCGGATCATCAGTATGACCAGATTCGTCTATATATACATTGGTTGCGCTCAAAAGCGTTTCTATATTCTCCATATCTATATTATACAATATTCGCTTATGGATTAACTCCGCAGACTGACTTACCGTGAAAATCACCAGCTTTTTACCATTTTTCACGGTAAGTTGCTTATTGTATGGTAAATTCTATGGTAAATAACCTCTCGGTAATTACCCCGCCCTCAGACGCTTGTTGTGCTAGAGATATTTTATCGGATATTTGCTCGTCCATACTGTCTTCGAGGTCGTATTTCTCGCGGTTGAGGGCACGAACTTTTTTGCGTAAAACTTGGACTTCGCTGGCAATTTTTAGACGAGAAACGGCATCGCCTGCTTGGCGCTCTTGTTTTTGCAATTCTTGAATCTTAGCGTCAAGCTTATCGACTTTCATTTCGTATTCAACAATCTTGTCTTTGTATTGACGCTCTAGCAGGTCTTTTTTATCAAGGTAAGCGTCAGTGTTGCGACCCTTGACTTCCTCTTGGCGTTCGGCAATTTGCTGAGCCAGGTGATTTTGCAACACTTCTGTAGGGGCAACTGCTTTTTGGTTGCTATCAGCAGCGTATAGCTCGAGGATCTTGCGGCAAGTCTCCGTATCAAGCAACATACCGTCTTCTGTCTGCGCTGACGCCAAAATGTAACTTTCGCTCATATCCGAAGAGTCTATTTTCATCGGAAAGGTTACCTGCTCGACAACCATTGTGCCGCGTGCACCGATCAGCTTTTTAACCTCAGAAGCGACTCGATCAGACTGGCTCATATCAAAGATAAGTTCTGCCGGCGGCGTTGGCGCAGTCTTTGCTGTACGGCGCACATATTCTGCCAAATCGTCGGCATATTTGTATTGCCGAGCGTGCAGCAAGCGTTCAGTTTTATAGAAATATGTTCCGCATTCGATGTCTTTTTCCGGTGCAGTTTTTAGATCAAAAACGTGTTCGTTTGCAAACGACGCGTTGCCGCGCAGTATATAGCGCGTCAGGTTCATAAACAATCGCTCAAAGCGCGTAAAGGCTTCTTCAGCTTGCTCGTCGTAGCGGCGGAAACGATCTTGCACATGAGGGTCAAGCCCTTCAAAAATCCGCGTCCGCGCCGCCTGCTGTTCGCTGTCAATTTCCGACTTAAATTCTTCTTGCAGTTTTTCAAACCGCTGGTTAATTTCATCATTGGTGCGGCACGTGTTCAAAATATCGTTAATTTTCTTTTCAAAATCCAGTCCGCTTTCAATCGCGCCTAATACATCGTTGCTGGCGCCAAATGTACTTTTGAACAAACTAAATTTGTCAGTCAATAGTTCAAGAATTCGCTGCTCGGCGACATTGCCTTGATTGCTAAAATTCACCACCACAACATCATATTTCTGCCCCATACGATGGACGCGACCGATACGCTGCTCAACGCGCTGCGGATTCCATGGCAGGTCATAGTTTATTAGCATGGAGCAAAACTGCAGATTAATACCCTCGCTAGCCGCTTCGGTGGCGATCATAATCTGTATTTTGTCATCTTTGAATTTATCAATTAACGCCTTGCGGCGGTCCGCTGATTCTATACCAGTAACGACATCGGAACTTTCATTGTCCGCCAACCATTGGCGATAAATCTCGGTGCTTTCTGGCGAGTTATTTTGTCCGTTGAATAACACTATTTTCCCATCATAGCCCTGCTTTTTAAGCGTTTTGGCGATATAGTTCTGCGTTAAGGTTGATTCGGTAAAGATAATTGCTTTGCGAGCGGCTTTTGACGCCAGCGCATTGAATCCGATATTGATTGCTTCGACTAATTTTTCAGCCTTAACGTTTTCTTTGATAGAGTCGGCAAAATCAGCGTATGATTTTAGTTCGTCAATTTCAGCCTGGAACTCGGCGCGCTCTTTGGCTGACTTGATTATATAGTCATCATAAGCACCGGTCTCCTCGAAAGCCTCAATCTCTTCATCATTCAAATCTCCCATCTCATCAATCAGCCCACCGCGGTTATCGCGTACTTTACCGGCAGCGTATTCTGCCTCCATGCGGCGGACGATATTGCGAAGCGTACTAGCAACCGCAAATGTGGATGAACCGAGACGTTTGCGAAGAATCAGCGCTGACAAGTGGCGCTGCGAAGATGCAAATGCATACAGCTTATCGCGATGCAAATATTCGTCCACCAGCTCATATAATTTTTGCTCGTCGCCAGACGGTTCAAACTGCACCGTTTTGGCAATGCGATCAGTATATTTAATATATTTCTTGACTTCTGAGCGTAAGGTGCGCTTGGCAATTTTGCTCATGCGCGAGCGAAGATCATCGAGTGCAAACGGATGATTTGACTTAATATAGCGTTGGCGAAAAACATCAAGCTTATAAAAATATTTAGGATCAACAACCGACACTAAGCCGTATAATTCTTCAAGTCTATTCTGCAGAGGCGTGGCTGTGAGTAGCAGCGATTTTTCGGAACCTTTGGCGATACCAGAGACCGCGCTGGCAATACCTTTTTGGTTATTATAGAAATTTCTTAACTTATGAGCCTCATCAAGAACCAATAAATCCCAACCATTCGATAGCTTTTCTGAATGGCGATTTGCAAATTCGTAAGAACAGATATAAATACCGTCTTTCTTGATGGTCCCTTTTGACTTAATCCATTTAGCGTCGACAACGGTTGCCGGTAAATTAAACTTTTCCTGCAGTTCCTGCGCCCACTGCTGACGCAAACTTGATGGCGTAATAATCAGGATCTTTCGTTTGCGTTCCGAGTAGTATTGCATAATAACGATCCCCGCCTCAATGGTTTTACCGAGGCCGACTTCATCCGCCAAGATAATACCGCGAGCCGTTGGCGAGTTTAATGCAAACAATGCCGCGTCAATTTGATGCGGCGTCGGAATAATCTGAGCATCAAACATTAGACCCGACAACTTAGCAACGTCATCGTTAGCATAGACACGCTCAAGCTCATGGGCAATATACTTTGCCTGATAATCAGAGGTAATCATTAGAGTTATTATAACATTTTCTAATCGATGACTCGGAAGGATTGCTTGGTAATTAACAAATGAGACATAAGAGGTATGCCAAGCAACTCGCCGGCGCGTTTGAGCCGATTGGTCGTTTCTATGTCGGCCTGGCTTGGTCTCATACTCCCACTCGGATGATTATGCGCCACGATGATACTGGCAGCGCGGTCGGCGATGGCGTCAGCGAAAACCTCGCGCGGGTGCACCAGGCTGGCAGTCAGCGTGCCAATGGTCACCACCCGCTTGGCAATCAAGCGATTCGCACCATCCAGCGTCAGGCAGACAAAGTATTCCTGCTTTTTGTCGCGAATGTCGGCCAGCAGCTCGACGGCCTTTTCTGGGCTATCGATGATTGGCTGGTCGCTGTCCAGCAAGTACCGCCGCGCTAGCTCCAAACTCGCCAGAATCACCGGGATTTTCGCTTCGCCTAGGCCAACCACGCTACGTAGATCATCATACGAAACATCACCGCTCTTTTGACGCAAAATTTTCAGCACCTCGCGCGCAATCTTACTGACATCGGCCCGAGCATTACCGCTGCCAATAATCGCCATCAACAGCTCTAAGTCGCTCAGCCGCGCCGTACCGTAACGCGCCAACTTCTCGCGGGGGCGGTCGTTGGGATGACGATCAGACAGCTTCATATATAAAATTATACTATGCCAATGAAATTATTACTGCTCTGCACACACTTAACTTCTAACAATATACCAAACCATCCAATAAAATGACCAGCCGCCAAACGTTACCTTTTGGTAACGGCAGGCTATCGTAAATAAACCTACTCTAATTTTATAAGGACATGGTCGAGAGATTGGCCCTTCAGGGTTAGGCGCAGGCATCTCGTTATCAACTTGTACGGTCGCAGACTTGCCAGCGTAACCGTCAGCTTTGACGCCTGTCACCGTGACTTTTCTACTCGTCGATACGTCTACATCGGTAATATCAAGCTGCCGCTGCTCGCCAACCGTGTAACCAAGGTTAGTATCATCTAGGCTGACTAACCAGCGCGAAGACAACTCGTCAACTGGCTGCCAATTTAGCCGAATTGTCGCCTTATTACCGTTTCGCTCAATAATTTTTGCCAAAACCTGAGGCGCTCCAGGACCAACAGGCAAATTAGGTTTTATGCCAACTTTAACAGATGCCGATATGTTTGACACCGTGTCGTTACTGGCACTCATTCGCACCTGCATAATGCCATCAAACTTTTCATTATAGACATGGCTGGTGACCGGACTTGTTGTCGTTTGGTCAATCTTACCATCACCATCAAAATCCCATTCGTACTTTGTGATACTACCATCAACGACGTACGAATCACTGGCATCAAAGGTAATCTTCTGTCCAACCTCCGCATAATATTCGCCGATTTTCAGTTTGGCATTCGGACGATTCTTAATTTTAGTTAAAGCTTTATCTAGCGCAGCAACAACGTCATTCTCGTCGCCGCTAGCAATTACCTGTCCAGAAGTTTGCTTAGCTATATCTGCATACGAGTTTTTTAAGTAGTCTCCTACAACAGGATAAATATTGACTGGATCTATCTCTAACGAACGCTTAGCCACAGCCGCCAGGGTCGAACCATCAACCTTATCCGGCTCGTGATAGCCAGCATCAGTCAACAAAACGATTGCTTTTGTCGCGCCTTTTTGCCACTTCATTTCATTCATAGCCACCATACTAGCATGCAGAGCTGCCTCTGGACCATCGCCGCCGCCATCAGCAGATACGCTTTCTAGTTTATTAAGCAAGTCTGCGGTATCTGTCTGCAAATCAGATAATTTTTTAGCAGTGTATTCGTCGCCTGCATCGCGATAAACAACTAATCCAACTCGTCCATTTATTTCTTTAATTTTCGAACTATAATTTCTAATAAACGTTTTCATCTGATCAATATAAGACATCATAGACCCAGTTGTATCCAAGACAAATACCACATCAGTTCCGGTCGTTCCCATATTGTTATTTAGCGGTTTATCGTTAATTCCTGGGTCGTTTTGAGAAGCAAGTTTGGCGGCATTTTTTAGCCTATTAGCCGCTTCGCGAACACCGTCGTCAATCGGACCGTTGTTGTTAGCATATTTACCATGACCCTCAACGTTCCACACAAATTTTGAACTACCGCAAACGTAATCGTTAGCTAAACACCATAACCCAGTTTTTGAGTTATCTTCGCTCGGCAAAAACGGTTTTCGGGCACCAAGTGCGCCGTTGTCAACATGACAATTAGTAATTTCGCGCCGATAAGCTGATAATTTCTCGTTACGACAAGCTGGCGGAAATATCCCTTCGCCCTCTGGCAAATATAATTTAGGATCGCCAAACAGCATGTTAAAGACTATTTTATTCTTGACGCCAGACGAGATACTTGGCAATGCTTGGCCAACTACCTGCGCACCCTGTGAAACACCACCTAGAATGAAAAATTCGTTAGGACATTTTCGATGGCGAATATCTAGATAAGTACGTAATTCTGCGACACCTTCTTTCACGCTTTTGCCGTAAGTGTTTCCCATACCACCACTAATCTTGGCGCCAATAGCATTGCCATTCCAGACATTACTGACGTCAACCGCTGGATATTGATTGCCGCCATAGCTTTCGCTACCAAGTTCGTAGAAGTTTAACTGTTTTTTATCTACTCTACTTTCTAGCTGTGTACGGAAAGTTAAAGATTCTTTAGCATTAAATCCTTGCCCAGAACCACGAGCGAATATAGCTGTAGCTAATGTACATTTATCATCGACTTTCTTCGCCATAACTCTAGCGTCAAAGACGAGTACACTAGCAATTATAGTTACTACAGATACCACATAGATTAATACTTTTTGCTTAATCATAAATTTGACCCTTTCTTCTTATAAATAAATATACTTTAGTACTATTGATTGAGTTGTTGTAATCAATCATTATGCTAAACTGATAATCCCCTCTCTCTCCGACGTATTCGCACGAGTCTAAAACTTTACTATCATCATAATCCACGCACCTACTATGGTTTCTATTAATATCTGAAGAATTTCCGATAAACCTCTTAACGCTATTTTGCGTAATTTTATCCTTTATAGTCCAAGATTTAGACGCCTCTGGACAAGCTCCTGAGAAACATAAAAATCTTGGCGGGACTACTCTAGAGTCGGTTTGCCGCCAACCATCTAACGGCTTAAAACTATCCGCCACCGCCTCAATGTCTTTCGTATCACCTTGCCAAGACAACGCATAAACCAACACTCCTGCTAAAGTCAGCAGGATAATAGCTGCAGATAATATCACTTTTTTGAGGTTAACCTTTTTATTGCTACTCATACTATATCTCCTCGTAATTAAAAAGCGCCCAAAGGGGCGCTAAAATTCAAAATAGTTGGCGTATTCACTGGTGGCGTACCATCACAGGACATATATTTATTATAACTTAAGGTTTTTACAATGTCTAATTAGAAATACCAAGCGTACTTTCCCGCCTACTGCAGGCCACATAAACTGCTACCGCACCAACCAATTTTGTCAGCCACGAAGTAACACTGGTACTGCTACCCTTTGAGATTTTATTATTTTCTGGATTTAGCCGGCTATCATCAGTCCATAACGCCGCTAAAGGATGAGCAAAAGCAACCTCATACAGTTTTTCTGCCTGGCTGCCGCTATTATCATTTAGTTGGCAATTCAAGTCATTATCATTATTCATTTCTATTTGATTCGTATAGTCCGCGGTTGGTTCGCCGTGCAGACTGTCTACCTCGCTACTAGCACGCTCATTCCTCAAATCAACGTATATTGTGTCGTTTTCGTTTGGCTGTGTCATTCTTGTTTGCTGAGCTTTTTGACGAACTGGTTTGTCGTCTTCAAAGTCCGCTTGATCAATCAATCGATTTGACGCCTCATCCGGCTTAGGCCATAGTTCAGAGATTTGTCTCTCGTCATGCTCTTGCAAACCGCTTGACGTCTCATCCAGTTTAGATAATAGTTCAGATTTTAAAGACCCGCTCGGTGGCAACACTGAATTTACCATCTCATCCAATTTTGGCCATCGCTCAGAGGACCGATCAGAACGCAATTGAAGATTTATCTCAGTAGTATTTTTCAGCTCCAGGTCTTGCTCAATATCAACTTTTGGCGTTAGTTCGTTCTGTGGTAAAGTCGGCAAGTCGTTACCACCATCTATTGGTACTACCTCGCGTTGCATAAACTTCTTCCTATGGTTATTAGCAAAAGTTTCTTCCCGGTCAACTACAAAGATTTCATTTTCGCTAGCCCAACTAGCAGTTTCTGCAGGCAATTTTACAGCAGGAGTATTCGCAACCGTTTCTACCTGCTTTGTCTGATTAAACGCACTAGCGCTATCGCTGTAATGTATATTATGATTTTTAACAACTGCTTTTTTTGACGGCGCACTTTCCTTCTCGGCAAGCTTTACGGCTAAATACTCTCCATCTGATGTATTTTGTACAGCGTTTACCAATCGAGTTTCTGGCAGAGTTTTTTTGGAATAATCAACAGATTCAACCGCGGAAGGAGAGCTAATATTATCCTTTTTATCGTCAGCCAACGGGTTTTGCTTATCTATCGACGGATTTTTTTTAGCCTCTAAAGACATCTCGGCTGAGACTTCAAAATCTGTTGATGAATCACTATTAGGCCTAGTTGTAATATTTTTCGGAGTAGTTTTTTTAAGTAGATTGTTCTTTGTGCTAATAGATTTTAGCTTTAGAGCTGGCGGCTCTTGTGTACTATATTCTCTGTCGATCGCAGTAGAAGTCCCACTGTCGGCTAAAGTATCATTCGCATCAATTGGCGTGCTTGATACTTTTTCTATCGCTGGCTCTTTCTGAGAGCGAGTTGTCGCAACAGTACTGCCAGTATCCTCTGGCTCAGGAATTTGAATCGCCTGATGAGTGTTAACTGACGAGATTTGTTCAGTTGTATTAACAGCTGACGACACCTCCTGGTCGGCATGTTTGTTTGAACGCTGAGTTGTTTGGGCAACGCGGTTTACTGTTGCTGTTTGCTGATTAACAAGTTTACCCGAGTCATCCGCTGTGCGGTCTACTACTCGCGGTAATTCATCTTGCCTGGTGTACTCATTGGTATTATCGCTGTAGATTTGCGCAAGAGGTTCTTTCGATGCTTTAGCAGCTGAATTAGAATTGGCTTCAAGATTAGCACCGCCGTCATCGCTAATCGTTGTTTTTTTCACTACATTAGCTATATGAGCTGTAGTCGATTTTTCTTCGTCATTGCTATGTCTTCTGTCTACTTCGTGATTCAAAGATTTTGAGCTTCTTGACTCTGCAGCCTGAGATAGCGCTACCGCAGCTGACTCCTTTTGCTTGTTAGACAGCCGAGGAGATGGTTGAGTGTCTGATAGCGTTTGTCCTTCGGGTTCGGGCTCAGGTTCAGACTTAGGCCTAGGTTTAGGTTCAGGTTCTGATTCAGACTTAAATATACTTGGACTATCATCTATCAATGACTGTTCTTCATTAACAGCTAGCAGCTGCTCTCTACTGACATCATCATCTGGCGTAGGCTGCGCCCAGACAATCTCGCCCGGTGCTTTATCTTCTTGGAGTAATTTCTCTAGTGTACTGAGCTGTTTATCGGGCTGGTCTTCGTTACTCTTTGCTGCCATCGCCGCCTGACGTTCAGCGCATAATAGCGCAAAATCACAACCAATACAGGCAATTGTTCCAAACTTTTCGCACAACTCGGGGTTAACTGGCGTCAATGTTTCTGAATTATCTTGGCTGTTTGCATTGCTCATCCGGTTTTCCGGCGAATTAATCTCACTTTTGCCGGCAAGAGATAACGCGTCAACTGGCGCTGGAGCATTTTTTGAATCGCCGCCGTCCCCTATGGAGGTGTCGAGTTTCGCTTCGCCGCCAGCCACCGCCACCAAATCAAGGTTTGCCGTCTCGTCCGTACCAACACTCACCTCCTCACTGCTAATATCATCAGTACCGGACGAAAAATCCTCGCCCCCAGCGCCACCTCGCAGCGAGGAAAAGACATTAAAACCACCGCCGTTGTTGTCAGTAGCGTCTGTCAACGCCAATCCTAATTCAGCCGTCGCCACCTCGCTCATTGCTCAAAAAATGTCTCCGTTGAAATATGCGATTCATCAACACCAGCAGCGGTTAGTTTTTGCCAAACATCGCGCACAAACGGCAGGCTACCGCAGACCAGAAAGTGCACCCCACTCGGCACTTCACTCACAATGTTTGCCACCTCAAACCGCCCATTCCGCCAGCCATCTTCCTCCTCAACCTGCTTACGGGTACTAAACTTATTGACCTTGATGGACGAGGCCGCTAACTCCTCTGAGAACACCATGTATTCTGGCGATTTTTGACTCAAATAGAGAAAAGTCGGCTGCTTAGCGTCTGCCAAAATACTCCAAATCGGACTCAGCCCGCACCCCGCCGCGATGCCAACCAGCGGCTGCTCAGTCTGCGGATTAAAATCGCCGTACGCCCGGCTAATCTGCAGCGTGTCGCCAACTTTACGCGAACACAAATAGCTCGAGAATTCACCGCCCACATTTTTCACGGTAATCGACATCAATTCCTCATGCGGGCGCGAAGAAATACTATAGGCCTTGCCTTCACGCACCTGGCTGCCCTCAATAAACACCGTGATGTATTGTCCCGTCATAAAGTCAAACGGCCGCACAACATACAGCGTCGTCACCTCGGGGTTTTCCTGGCGCACCCGCACAATTTCGACGGTTAGTGAATCACGCATTCTTCGACATACCTTTCCATTATTTTTTGGGCGGCTCTAAATTCCTCATCAGTAAACGTGTGGTAGTTGGCAAATTTCGGGCTAATGGTAGTGCCAGTGCGAAAATGCTGCAAAGCAAATCGCTTAGCGCCTTTGACCAACTCGCCAATCTTTTCAAAATCCGCCACCTCCAACTGCTCGCGGACGATGGTCGTCCGAAATTCATGGCCAATTCCCGAATCAATCATCAGCCGCACATTATCTTTGATTGCCATGAGATCAATCGGCCGGGCCGCAATCTCCACGTATTTTTCTAGCGGCCCCTTGACGTCCATGGCGATGAAGTCAATCGTTCCCTCCTCGATCATACCGCGCACCATGTCAGGGTGCGTGCCGTTAGTATCCAGCTTGACATCAAAACCAAGGCGCTTGATCATCCGGCACAGTACCGGCAAATCCTCGTTGACCGTCGGCTCGCCGCCAGAAATCACCACGCCGTCTAACCGGCCAATGCGCGATTTCAAGAAGATCATCGCCTCCTCGACCGGGATACTCGGCGCCAAACGCTCGGGCAGCACCAGTTCGGGGTTATGGCAATAGCCGCAGCGCATATTACAGCCAGAGAGGAACAGCGCTGCCGCCACGTGTCCTGGATAGTCCACCAGCGACAGCTTCTGAATCCCGCCAATCGCCACTTTAAGCTGGGACAGCGACGGCGCAAGCTCGCTGGTGTTCGGCGGCATCGTCATAATGCTCCCTCATGTCAAATTCAGCTTGCTTACCGTTATTCCACTGGGAAACTGGGCGCAAGAAACCAACCACCCGCGAGTACACCTCAGTGCTTTCGCCGCAATTCGGGCAAGCCGGATGTTCGCCGACGATATAGCCGTGATTGGCGCAAATCGAGAAACTCGGCGTAAAGGTAAAGTACGGCAATTTGTAATTTTCGCAAATCGTCTTGACCAGCTTTTTCAGCGTCTGCGGATCATCCATGCGCTCGCCCAGGAAGAAGTGAATCACCGTGCCGCCGGTGTATTTGGTTTGCAAATTATCCTGCAAATCCATCAGCTCAAACAAATCATCAGTGTAGTTGACTGGCAGGTGGCTGGAATTGGTGTAGAACGGATGCTTAACCGCTGCGCCGAGGCCATTGGCAAAGTGCGCTCGGTCAGGGAAGCTGGCCTTGTCGAGCCGCGCCAAACGATAGGTCGTACCCTCAGCCGGCGTCGCCTCCAAGTTGTAATTATTGCCCGTTTCTTTCTGGTATTCCACCAAGCGGTCGCGCATGAAGTCAAGCGTTTTCTCGGCAAACGCCTTACCCTTTTCAGTACCAATATCAACGCCCAGCAAGTTCAACGCTGCTTCGTTAGTACCGATCAAGCCGATGGTTGAAAAGTGATTTTTCCAGTACTCGTTGAAGCGCTTCTTAATATCGCGCAGGTAAAACTTGGTGTACGGATACAGGCTGATATCCGAATCGGTCAGCTGCTCCAGCACCTTGCGTTTGGTCTC
>ERZ773067.1377-NODE-1377-length-13125-cov-3.293114_pt1 | contig 13125 bp, 14 predicted proteins | sample MGYA00580622_ERZ773067 | MGnify/ENA primary metagenome ERZ773067 (study PRJEB29015, sample SAMEA2737998) | human oral metagenome | biome: human oral; feature: human-associated habitat; material: dental | place: China | collected 2113 ...
TGTGATTCCCTGTTCATATAGGCAAGAGTAAGCACCCTGCCTGTAGTATAATCCTGAACAATACAGGGAACAAGTCCCTTTTCATCAAATTTAATCTTATCTATATCAAACATATTGGTTTCTCCTAAATTTATGTACAGGGTAACAGCACAGGATATATTGATATGGGGGTCAAAAAGTATTCTACCCCTACTGACACAAGATTGCTATAGCTTCGCTTCTCAGGATCCTTGCAAAAATATTTGTAATCTGCTCATTATTTGCAAAAACGGCTACTTACTCATATTTTTGCGTGTCAAAAGATAATAAATTCTTTTGCAATCAAGCTTGCGCAGAATTTTTATGCTTTTGACACTTGTATTATAATATTAAACTCTTACCAAAATACCCTGCTCTTTTAATTCTTTTTTCAAATCCTTTATCTTCACCTCTCCGGAATGAAAGATAGAGGCTGCAAGTCCTGCTGAAATATCTGGTATCTCCTTAAATAAATCTGTAAAATCACCTATCTTGCCGGCTCCGCCTGAAGCTATAACAGGTACGGGGCTTATATCACATACAGCTTTTAAAAGCATAATATCAAATCCCTGCCTAACTCCGTCTGTATCTATAGAATTTACCACAATTTCACCTGCTCCCCTTTTAATACCTGCCTCTATAAAACTAAGAGCAGATAATCCGGTATCCCTTCTGCCTCCTTCCGCAAATATATGATAATCACCGTCTACCCTCTTTACATCCACCGAAAGTACCACACATTGATTTCCGTATTTGCAGGCTGCTTCATTTATAAGCTCCGGATTCCTGATTGCACCGGAGTTTACAGATACTTTATCCGCACCGCATTTTAACACCCTGTCAAAATCCTCTAATGTACTGATTCCTCCACCTACAGTAAGGGGGATAAATATCTCCTCAGCTACCTTTGTTAAAATATCTACAAACAACTTTCTTCCTTCAACACTGGCTGTAATATCATAAAACACCAGCTCATCAGCACCCGCTTCGCTGTAATATTTTCCAAGTTCTACAGGCTCTGAGATTTCTTTAAGCCCTGTGAAATTCACACCCTTTACAACTTTTCCGTCTTTCACATCCAAGCAGGGAATTATCCTTTTTGTTATCATATTTTAAGCGCCTCTCTTAAATCAATGTTTCCGGTGTACATAGCTTTTCCTAAAATTGCTCCATAAATACCTGTATTTTTAAGTTTTATAAGATCATACAATGTAGTTACTCCACCTGATGCAGTTATATCCATATCCGTAAATTTACTCAGTTTTTCATAAAACGAAACATTTATGCCGCTCATAGCTCCGTCCTTTGTTATGTCTGTAACGATAATATTTTTTATTCCTATCTCCTTAAGCTCGGTGACAAAATCAAATACATTTTTATTGGTTACCTCCAGCCAGCCCTTAATGGCAACCTTTTCCTCTTTTACATCTATACCTACAGCTATCTTTTCTCTGTATTTATCTGTCATTTTGTTTAGAAAATCCTTGTCTGTAGCCGCCTTTGTGCCCAAGATTATCCTAGCTACTCCTGCATTTATATATTTTTCAATGGTTGCTTCCGTCCTTATACCACCGCCTATTTCAACCTTCAGCCCGGTCTTTTTACAAATTTCTTCAATATAGTTAAAATTGGGGGTACTTCCTTCCTTTGCCCCTTCTAAATCTACTAGATGCAGCCACTCTCCGCCTGCAGCCTCTATCTCACAAGCCTTATCTACTACATTTTCGCTGTAAATTGTCATCTTGTTATAGTCACCCTTTAGGAGCCTGACTACCTTACCTTCATATATGTCTATAGCAGGAAATATTATCATAGCTGCCACCTTTCACAGTCTGCAAAAATTTTTAAGTATCTTGAGCCCTTTTTCTCCGCTTTTTTCAGGGTGAAACTGTACCCCGTATACATTTTTATCGTTTACTGCCGCCGTTACTTCCATTCCGTATTCAGCAGTTGCTATAAGACTTTCTTCACAATAAAAGCCTGCAAAACTATGTACAAAATACACCTCATCATCTTCTGTTAAGCCATCAAATACAGGGCTTTCTTTCTTAAAATGCAAGCCATTCCAGCCCATATGAGGAATCTTAAGATTACCCGGCACCACCTCGCTTAAAACTCTGATTTCTCCCTTTATCAGCCCCAGACCTTTATTTTCCCCATATTCAAACGACTTTTCAAATAATAATTGCATACCTAAGCAAATTCCTAAAAGCGACTTCCCTTTAGAAACTTCTTCCATAATTATATCTGAAAGCCCTCTCTCGTTAAGCTTCGCTATAGCATCGCCAAAAGCTCCTACTCCCGGCAAAATTATTCTGTCAGCCTGCAAAATAATATCTTTATCAGAACTGACAATTGCCTCTTCTCCTATTTTTTTAAGAGAGCTGACAAGCGAAAATAAATTCCCTACTCCATAGTCTATGATAACTGTCATAATTTCTCCCAATCACTATTTATTGTTCACATTTATTTTTATAACTTGATACAAGTGTCAAAAGTATAAAAATTCAATACAAGCTTGCTTGCAAAAGAATTTCTTATCTCTTGACACACAAAAAATATGAGCAATTAGCCATTTTTGCAAAAAATGAGCGGATTACGAATATTTTTTCAAAGATTGCGAGAGATGAAACCGTAGCAATCCTGTATCAATTTTACCTATGTAAAAACACCTAATTCTTTTATTCTACAGAAGTAGTCCTTATGTTTTGCCACTATTCCTGCTCTTCAAATCTGATATTTACCGCCCTTGCATGTGCTGTAAGTCCTTCTTTGTCAGCAAAGTATGATATCTTTTTATAATCTGTTTTCAGCGCTTCCTCAGTATAATAGCTGTACTGTATATTTTTTACAAAATCCTCTACCGACAGCGGACTATAAAACCTTGCCGTACCTGAGGTCGGCAGGGTGTGGTTCGGCCCTGCAAAATAATCTCCCGTAGGCTCTGCATTGTATCTTCCGAGGAAAACCGAGCCTGCATTTTTAATCAGTCCCAGATAATTAAACGGCTCGTCTACACAAACCTCCATATGCTCAGGAGCTATACGGTTCGCTATATCTATGCCCTGAAGCAAGTCCTTGCAAATGATTATCTTTCCGTTGTTATCTATAGACTCTCTTGCTATTTCCTCTCTTAGAAGGCAGGCAAGCTGATTTTCTATCTCCTGCCGGACTTCTTTTGCAAGTTTCTCCGACTCTGTAATAAGCACACAGGCTGCATTCTTATCATGTTCTGCCTGACTTAGTAAATCCGCTGCCACAAACTTCGGATTTGACTTTCCATCTGCAAGTACCAGGACTTCGGACGGTCCTGCTATCATATCTATCCCAACCTGACCAAAGACCTGCTTCTTGGCTTCTGCCACAAAGGCATTGCCCGGTCCTACTATCTTATCCACCTTTGGAACACTCTCCGTACCGTAAGCGAGGGCTGCAACCGCCTGTGCACCGCCCAGTTTGTATATGGCTGTAACTCCTGCTATGTTTGCGGCTACAAGTATATATGGGTTGATTTCTCCGGTTTTATTTGGTGGTGTAACCATAATTATCTCAGATACTCCCGCAATCTTTGCAGGAACTGCATCCATAAGCACCGTAGACGGATAGGCAGCCGTTCCTCCAGGCACATAAATACCCACCTTTTCTATAGGAACTACTCTCTGACCTAAGATAACTCCATTCTTAGCTGTCATCATAAAGCCCTGACGTACCTGTTTTTCATGAAATGCCCTGATATTACTTTCCGCTTCTTTTAATATTTCCAAAAACTCCGGCTCTACTTTATTTAGAGCGGATGTTATTTCTTCCTCACTAACCTTGAAATCCGTAAGTTTTACCTTATCAAATTTTTCAAGATATTCACTTAAAGCCTTATCTCCCTTTACTTTTACATTGTTGATTATTTCACTTACTATGCCGCCTACCTCTGACACAGGCTCATTTCTTGCAAATATTTCTTCTTCCTTAATCTTACCCACTTCAAATATTTTAATCATAGCTGCTCCTTAGTTTTTAATAATCACCTATTATTCACACCATAGGTCACAGACATCTTATTCTGCGTAATAGAGTAGGTTAAACATCTTTCGGTCCGTGACTATGGGGGATATTACCAAACATCGGTAAAATGTCGTAATTCCAAACCTGCGGTTTGATTACGATATTTCACAAGATGTTTCGTGAATAATTTTGGATAATATATCACGCATTTTGGTAATCTCTTTATTCTTAAATTGGAAACTTACCTTGTTACAGATAAATCTTGCACTTATCGGAAGAATTTCCGCAAGCACTTCAAGTCCGTTTTCACGAAGAGTATTCCCTGTCTCCACTATATCTACTATTATATCAGAAAGCCCCAGTAAGGGAGCTATTTCTATAGAGCCGTTTAACTTGATTATATCTATGTCCCTTCCTGCTTCCTCGTAGTGTTTTCCTGCAATATTCGGAAATTTAGTGGCTACCTTAAGCGTCTTTTCAGCATTTTCAAAAAAATCCTTCTCGCCGCAGACACACATCCTGCACCTTCCTATACCTAGATCAAGAAGTTCGTACACATCAGGCTCATATTCCCTGAGTATATCCGCACCGCAAACTCCTACATCCGCGGCTCCCCTTTCCACATAAATTGCTACATCGGAAGGCTTTACCCAAAAATATCTGACACCCTTTTCCTCATTTACAAAAGTAAGCTTGCGGTTAGGTTCCAGGATTTCGGAGCAAGGGTATCCGGCCTGTTCTAAAAGACTATAAGATTTACTGCCTATTCTTCCTTTGGGAAGTGCTATATTTATCATATTATTCTCCTTAATTCCAGTACTTCCTTAGCCCTGATTCTCTTTACCATTTCTTCTTCCGATTTTTCTGCAAGCTCTACCCTATATCCTTTTTCTGTCAATTCTTCAACCTTATTTACTGCTTTTGTAATTTCATCCTCTGTTTCATCAAAAATTATAAGATAGTCCACATCATATTTATCCTTTTCCTCTTTATAATTTTCAATCAGAGATAAATCCAGTGCAAAACCTACAGCACCCACTTCCTTCCCCATCTTTTCCGCCAGCTTATCATATCTGCCACCTGAAAGCACAGTAAAGGGAATACCCGAAACAGCTCCCTGGAAGATAATTCCGTTATAATAGTCCATTGAGTTTATCAGTGAAAAATCAAGGTAGATATTTTCAATTACATTAAAAGCTTTCAAAGCCTTTACAAGTTCCTTTATATGTGTGGCATTTTCTATAAATCCGGCTTCTTCAAGCCTCATCACCCCTTCTTCTAAAGGAAGATAGAGATTCAAAACCTCTTTAAGTTTTTCTGCAGCCTTACTGTCAAGCTTTCCTTCATTTACAAGGATATCAAAGCCGGCGGTATTCTTTGACTCAAAAAGCTGAAATATCTGACTTTTTGTAAGCTCAGACAAAGCTAAATTTTCAAAAATTTCTGCAAGCATTGATATATCGCTGAGTCTTATTCTTATATCATTTCCAAAAAGCTTTAGGCTCTTGGCTGCAATTGCTATAACCTCGGCTTCTGCATAAGTAGTTAATTTACCTATATATTCAATACCTGATTGTTTAATTTCCTTAAAATGCCTGTCCTTTGGGCGGTATATATTCTCATTGTAATATATTCTTCCGCTTCCCACTCCGGACTTCATTATGCTTAAGGTTACATCAGGCTTTAAGGCAAGCAGTTCACCGTCCAAATCGGTGAAGGTTATAATCTGATTGGTATTTAAGAAGTCTTTATTTTCTATATAAAGTTCGTACGGCTCGAACTTGGACATCTTAAACCTTTTGTATCCGTAGCCTTCATATAATGTTTTTAATTCCTTATTTATCATCTTCCCTCGTTTCCCCTCCCTAACCGAGCAGTCCTTTAGTAGAAGGTATCCTGTCATTAAATCTGCTATCTGTAGAAACTGCCCCACGTAAGGCTCTGCCCAGTCCCTTGAAGGCTGCCTCTGCTATATGGTGAGAGTTTGTGCCTGCAAATTGTCTGATATGAAGGGTGATCCCTGCATTATTTGCAAATGCTGTCATAAACTCGGCAACCAACTCAGTATCAAAAGTTCCTATTTTTTCTGTAAGAAAATGTAAATCAGTATAAAATCCTCCCCTGCCCGATATGTCAAGTGCAGTAAGCACAAGGCTTTCATCCATAGGCTGAAATACTTCTCCGAAACGAACTATACCTTTCTTATCCCCTAAAGCCTCTTTAATTGTCAGACCTAAAACTATACCTATATCTTCCACACTATGGTGGTCATCTACCCATGTATCTCCCTTACATTTAACTTTCAGCTCTATTCCCGCATATCTTGCAAATAAGGTAAGCATATGATCTAAAAAGCCGACACCTGTTGATACCTCTGAAGCATCTATGTTTCCGTCCAAATCAAGGCTCAGTTCTATCTTTGTTTCTGCCGTTTCTCTCTTTATGTCAGCTTTTCTCATATCTCTGTACCTCTTTTTCTCATTGTTTATCCCTATTATTAATGAAACATCGCATATCGCAATCAAGCCACAGGCCTCCTTCACGATATTTTGCAGATATTTGGTATTATCCCCCATAGTCACAGGCCGAAAACAGTTTATCCTAACGTACTGTATGGAATAAGAGTTCTGTGAACTACGGCGTGAGTAATTATTGTTTGTTACACATTTCATTCCCGCAAAATTACTTTTATTTTTTCAATAAGTATTTTCATATCTTCCATACTGCCAATAGTTATCCTGTTAAATTCTTTTATTCTCTCTTCGTTAAAATGCCTTACTAAGATGCCATTTTCTTTTAGCTCTTCATAAAGCTTAATTCCGCTTATTTTATCTGACCTTGCAAACAGAAAATTAGCCTTAGACGCTAAAACTTCAAACTCCAGTTTTACAAGTTCATTTTGAAGATATTCTCTGTTTGCTTTTATCTTATCACAATTTTCTTTAAAATAGTTGATGTTTTTTATCCCTTCTACAGCCATTTTCATAGAAACAGTGTTTACATTGTATGGATTGGTAGAAAACTTAATTCTTTCCAGGTCCGATATAAGCTCTGTCTTTCCCATTGCAAAACCAACCCTTGCTCCTGCCAGAGAACGTGATTTTGAAAATGTCTGAATAACAATTAGGTTGTCATACTCAGGTATCAGGCTGACTGCCGAGCTTTTCTCATCAGCAAAATCTATATAAGCCTCATCTATAATTACTACATTATTCTTATTGTTTTCTAATATTTCTCTTATCTCAGTTAGGCTTAAGATAAGTCCTGTAGGTGCATTCGGATTGGCTATAATTATGGCTGTTCCGAGATTTTTATAATCTTCTGCATCAATAGAATAGTCATCTTTAAGAGGAATAATGTTAGCCTTTATATGATTTATATCAGCATATACCCTGTAAAAGCCATAGGTGATATCAGGAAAACTCATTCCGTTCCCGCCAAATGCCATAAAGCTGTAGTACAAGCATTCATCCGAACCGTTGCCTATAATTACTTCGTTATAATCTAAGTTATAATATTCAGCAATAGCCTGTTTCAGCTCTTTAACCTCAGGATCTGAATAAAACCTTAGCCCTTCTACAAGCTCCTTATCAAAATTTTTATTCAGACTGTAAGCCGGCGGAAACGGAGATTCGTTGGTATTTAACTTTATATACATTTTATCCTGTGGCTGCTCACCCGGTACATAGGGTGTAAGGCTTTCATAGTATTTATTAAAAAACTTTGACATAGGCTACCTCTTTACTTTTATTTATTATCACTCTACCTTGCTAAAGTGTTAAAATTTTTATTATTATAACCTTAGCTTAAGTTTGTGTCAAGTGCTTTATTTACAGAAAAGTTTGCGCTTGCACACACTCTGAGTGTGAACGGCACCGCAAGATAAGCTCCCTTCCATAAGTTGCACATCCCTCAGAGAGATTTTATCTAATATGAAGTTGCTGAGAATTGTCCTGTCAAAACAAAAAAAGCCCACAACAATAACTATTTTGTTACTGCGGTGAGCCTTTTTGTCATAACTTTTCATCCTTAGTTAAGTCCAGGATACCTCTATCTGACGTTTTTTTACTACACAGTCTCTAAGGTAAAGATTAATCAATGTCTGATATGGTATACCGGCACTCTCAGATTGAGCCTTAAAGTAGGCTATAGTGTCTTCATCAAGATTTATTGTTACTTGCTTTTTTAAGAACTTTGCATAAGGATTTTTTCTTGGATTTAAGTTCTTTATATCATATTCTTCTCTCATAGTACAGCCTCCTCTCAGATTCCCTCTTCGTAAATTTTACATTCTGTCTTCGTAGCTTTTCTTGCCGATATTATTCTTATTACCTGGTCTTGTCCTCTATAGCAATGACTTACCAGACAAATACCTCTTTTATCACTCGTTCCGATTATCAGAAAACGTTCCTCGTTATCTGAATGATCCGGATCATCAAATACAATAGCTAAAGTATCTCTAAATACTGATGTTACCTCATCAAATGAAATTCCATGTTTTCTTTGATTTATCTTGTTCTTATTTTCATCCCACTCAAACTTCAAATTTTGTACCACCTTTTAATTCATACTTATATTATAATTATTATATATGTATAAGTCAAGGACATTTGTTTTTCATTATATTTTTAATAAATTTAATTAAATATGCACAAGTCAAACTTACATCTTACGAGTTATGCAGCTTTTAGATAGTTTTTTGTTTACCATTATATTCTGCCGGAATTTCATAATAAACAAAAAAGCCCACAGCAGTAACTATTTTTTTACTGTCATGAGCCTTTTGTCAGGAATTAATGTATTATATCAAAATCGAACCGGCTAACATATTTACAACTATAGCAAGTGCTGCAAGAACTAAGCCTCTGATTATTCTTCTTTTTACTAACGCTTCACTCATATCCATACCCCCTTGCATATTTCCTTTATAAAGGTATAATAATTTATATCAAATCATTTGCAAATGATTTTCAATCTCATTTATATTATATACCTTATTTATGAAAAATGCAAGGGGATTATACATAAATTTAACCAAAATTGGGGTTAATTATTAAAACTCATAATGCGTCCATAAACTAATTATTTTAACAGTCTTTTCTTCTTCTAAAACCTCATATACCAGTCTATGTTTGATGTTAATACGCCTTGAATATGCACCGGTTAAGTCACCCATCAGTTTTTCATAAGTTGGAGGTGTTTTATAAGGATTTTCTTTAATAATTTCTATAAGGGCTCTTGCTTTTTCATCTAACTTCACACTTTTTAGCTTTGATATATCATTAATGGCTTTCTTTGTATAAACAATATTATACATTACCACACTACCTCATCTTCTGATACACATTCACTAATCGGAGTATTCAACCCTTCTATAATCTTCTCTTTCATATTGGGAATAGAGGAAATATACAGTGTTTCCATAAGTCCATTGTAATCGTCCTCACTTATAATCACCGCATTTCCATCTTTTGTACTCACATTAACAGGTTCATTAAATTTTATTGTCTGTTCTAATAATGCGAAAATATTTTTTCTAAAATTAGTTATATTTGTATTCAGCATTTTATACACCTCCTTATGTACATTATAGCGTACACATGCTACATGTTCAATATCTTTATGTAAATATATTCAAACCATGTATCACTGTTCTTAGCTGTATAACAAATCAAGCTATTAACTTTAATTTATGACTATAATCGGCTATTGTACTTTAATTCCCAAATATTCTTTTATTCCATGCTGCAATATTGCCGAAAAATTAACTGAGTTTTTTTCTGCAATATCATTTAACCACTTAGGTATAGTCAGAGTTTTCTTTATCGACTGATTATTAACTCTGTTTTTTAATAAATCCACCTATAATTCTATATATACTACATTTTCATTAACTTTACCCGGCTCTGGCAACGGTCTGTTATTTTTCATATAACTAAATGCTACTGCTTCAAGTACATCTTTAGCATTGGATACTGCTTCTTCCATTGTATCTCCATCGGTAAAGCAGTCATCAAAGTCCGGAAAATTTATATAAAATATTCCATCATCTTCTTTTATAATACAAGGATAAAATATTTTCATGCTATCTCCTTTTCAAATTAAAATTTCAATCCTGTTATTCTTTCAATATTTGTCAATGTACCTGACGGTATATCTTTTTTTGTACATTTTACCGGGCACATATGCCCATCCTTTACATATATTTCATGCGATTCTGATGTATGGTCAAGTACCCATCCCGATTTTTTCATTACCCTAATAACTTCTTTGTACGGTTTAGTTTTCCCATGTTGCCTCCATTAGTATATTTTATTATACGTATGTCAACCTGAAATATTTTTTAAAAGTATCTTTTTACACACACTTTGCTAGTGAGCGATGCCGTAAGGCAAACTTCCCTGCAGCGAGTTGCACATATCTAAGAGAGATTTTATCACATAGGAAATTTTTTTAAATTTCCTATGTGATAAAAACAGGAGCAGCCTAAGCCACTCCTGTTCTCACTATAATTCTAATTCAATTATTCTTCATCCTGTCCGTTGTCTACAGTCTCAAATTCCTCATCTTCATAGCTTTCTGCATAATTTCCTTCAAATTCATCCGGATTGAGAGTTTCCTCTCCCTCTTCTGCTTCATCAAATTCATTATCGCTGTCAAGCTTTACGGAACGATAGAACTTCATACCCGTACCGGCAGGAATGAGCTTACCTAAGATAACATTTTCCTTAAGACCGATGAGCTTATCCACCTTACCCTTGATAGCCGCATCAGTAAGTACCTTGGTTGTCTCCTGGAAGGAAGCTGCTGAAAGGAAAGAATTGGTAGCAAGAGAAGCCTTGGTAATACCAAGCATTGTTCTCTCACCTTCCGCCTTCTCGAAGCCTTCCTGCTCAAGCTGCTCATTAAGCTCCTCAAACTCGATTATATCAGCATATTCACCTGTTAAATAATCGGAATCTCCGGGCTCGGATATCTTTATCTTCTTAAGCATCTGACGAACTATCATCTCAATATGCTTATCGTTAATCTCAACACCCTGTAAACGGTATACACGCTGTACTTCACGAATCATATAATCCTGTACCGCTCTTACACCCTTGATGTTTAAAAGATCGTGCGGATTGATACTACCCTCTGTGATTTCATCACCGGCTTCAATCACATCACCATCAGTTACCTTTATCCTTGAGCCATAGTTGATAGGATATTTTTTCTCTTCTCCATCATCGGCTGTAACCACAACTTCACGTCTGCTCTTTGTATCCTGAATGCTTACCTTACCGGCAATCTCAGAAATAATAGCAAGTCCCTTTGGCTTACGAGCTTCAAAAAGTTCCTCTACACGAGGAAGACCCTGTGTAATATCTCCACCCGCAACACCACCGGTATGGAAGGTTCTCATTGTAAGCTGTGTACCCGGCTCACCGATAGACTGAGCAGCTATAATACCTACCGCCTCACCTACCTGAACAGGCTCACCTGTTGCCATGTTCGCACCATAGCACTTCGAGCAGATACCAACATGACTGCGGCAGGTAAGTACTGTACGAATCTTAATTTTAGCAGCAACTCCTGCCTCTGTTACAGCCTTGGTCTTCATTATCCTTGCTGCACGCTTAGGAGTAATGATATGATTAGCCTTAACTATAATATCGCCATTGTCATCATATATAGTCTCGCAGGAATATCTTCCTTTTATTCTCTCTTCAAGGCTTTCTATCTCTTCCTTGCCATCCATAAAAGCAGAAACCCACATACCCGGAATTTCTTTCTTTCCTGCCTGACAATCATTTTCTCTTATAATAAGATCCTGAGACACATCTACAAGCCTTCTGGTAAGATATCCTGAATCGGCTGTACGAAGAGCTGTATCTGAAAGACCTTTTCTGGCACCATGTGCGGAAACGAAATACTCCAGAACGTCAAGTCCCTCACGGAAGTTTGACTTGATAGGAAGCTCGATAGTATGTCCCTTTGTATCTGCCATAAGTCCACGCATACCTGCAAGCTGTTTAATCTGCTTGTCAGAACCACGGGCTCCGGAATGTGCCATCATATAAATATTGTTGTATTTATCAAGACCGCTCATAAGCTTTGCTGCTATTGCATCATCGGCTTCTTTCCAGGCAGCAATAACTTCCTTATATCTTCCCTGCTCTGTGAGCTGACCTCTTCTAAAGTTCTTGGTAATAGCCTCAACTTTATTCTGTGCTTCTTTAAGAATAGCAGGCTTTTCAGGCGGAACTGTCATATCTGAGACGGAAACTGTCATGGCTGCTATGGTTGAATACTTGTATCCAAGACTCTTTACAGCATCCATAATCTCTGCTGTTCTTGTAGCACCTAAGTTTGCCATACACTTCTCAAGTATCTGCTTAAGCTCTTTTTTCTTTACAAGGAAATCAATCTCAAGCTTTAAGAAGTTCTCATCAAGACTTCTGTCTACAAAACCTAAATCCTGTTCCAGTACTTCATTAAATATAAATCTTCCAAGGGTGGATTCAATTATCTTCTGCTCTTTAACTCCCTTAGAATTAATTCCCTCACGTCTGACCTTAATCTTAGCCTGTAAGGTAATATAACCATTCTCATAAGCAAGAAGGGCTTCATTCATGTTCTTAAAGAACATACCCTCACCCTTATCACCAGGCTTCTCAAGAGTAAGATAATAGATACCAAGTACCATATCCTGCGAAGGAACCGCAACCACACCACCGTCAGACGGCTTTAAGAGGTTGTTAGGTGAAAGCAGGAGGAAACGGCACTCTGCCTGCGCTTCAACAGAAAGAGGAAGATGTATAGCCATCTGATCTCCGTCGAAGTCCGCATTGAAGGCTGTACACACAAGCGGATGAAGCTTAATGGCCTTACCCTCTACAAGTACAGGTTCAAATGCCTGAATACCGAGTCTGTGAAGTGTAGGGGCACGGTTTAACATAACCGGATGATCCTTGATTACATCTTCAAGTACATCCCAAACCTGTGTCTCTACTCTTTCTACCATCTTCTTGGCAGATTTAATATTATGTGCTATGTCACGGGCTACAAGCTCTTTCATAACAAAAGGTTTAAAAATCTCGATAGCCATTTCCTTAGGCACACCAC
>ERZ773067.1378-NODE-1378-length-13120-cov-5.480674_pt1 | contig 13120 bp, 9 predicted proteins | sample MGYA00580622_ERZ773067 | MGnify/ENA primary metagenome ERZ773067 (study PRJEB29015, sample SAMEA2737998) | human oral metagenome | biome: human oral; feature: human-associated habitat; material: dental | place: China | collected 2113 ...
AGTGCGTGCTCACCGTGAACCAGTTCGGCGGCGGCCGCCGCTTCATCTCGGGCAATCGCTGCGAGCGCGGTCTCGGCCTGGACCGGAAGAAGAAAGAAGTCCCGAACCTCTTTGACTACAAGATGCACCGCCTCTTTGACATTGAGACGCTCTCCGAGGACCAGGCACCGCGCGGTACGATCGGTATTCCCCGCGTGTTGAACCTCTACGAAAACTATCCGTTCTGGGCGGTTTTCTTCCGTGAGCTCGGCTTCCGTGTTGTGCTCTCTCCGGTCTCGACCCGGAAAATCTACGAGCTCGGCATTGAGTCCATCCCCTCGGAGTCGGAGTGCTACCCGGCGAAGATTACCCACGGCCATGTGAGTTGGCTCATCAAGAACGGCGTGAAGACCATCTTCTACCCCTGCATTCCCTACGAGCGGGATGAGGAAAACGGAGCGGGCAATCACTATAACTGCCCGATTGTCACGAGCTACGCCGAGAACATTAAAAACAACGTGGAAGAAATCGAGACCGAGCACATCCGCTTCCTGAGCCCCTTCATGGCGTTCACGAACGAAAAGATTCTGAGCACCCAGCTCGAGAAGATTATGCAGCAGGAGTTCGGGATTTCCGCGGCAGAGACCCGCGCCGCGGCACATGCGGGCTGGGCGGAACTTCTGCAAGTTAAGAAGGATGTCGAGGCCGAGGGTGAGCGCGCCGTTCAGTGGTGCAAGGAGAATAAAAAGCACGGCATTGTCCTTGCGGGCCGCCCCTATCACATCGATCCCGAAATTCACCACGGCATTCCGGACATGATTGCGGGCTTCGGGCTTGCGGTTTTAACCGAGGACAGCATCTCCCACCTCGGCAAGGTGGAGCGTCCGGTCGTGGTCTCCGACCAGTGGATGTACCACTCTCGCCTCTATGCGGCGGCGAGCTATGTAAAGAACAGCGAAGTCTTGGATCTGGTCCAGCTGAACTCCTTCGGCTGCGGCCTCGATGCGGTCACGACCGACCAGGTCTCCGATATTTTGACCGGCTCCGACAAAATTTACACAGTTCTAAAGATTGACGAGGTCAATAACCTCGGTGCGGCACGCATCCGCATCCGCTCCCTGATTGCGGCGCTCCGCGTCCGCGACCGGAAGCACTACCAGAGAACGGTAAAGTCCGCGGCCTACGACCGTGTCCTCTTCACAAAGCAGATGAAGAAGGACAACTATACGATACTCTGCCCGCAGATGTCGCCGATTCACTTTGACCTACTCGCACCGGCGATTTCCGCCTTCGGCTACAACGTGGTGCTCCTCGACAACGATGACCGCCGCGCGGTCGATATGGGCTTAAAGTACGTAAACAACGACGCCTGCTTCCCCTCGCTCTGCACGATAGGTCAGGTCATGGATGCCCTGCTTTCCGGTGAATATGACTTAAACCACACCGCCATCTTCATGAGCCAGACCGGCGGCGGCTGCCGCGCTTCGAACTACATCGGCTTTATCCGCCGTGCGCTCGAGAAAGCGGGCATGGGTCACATCCCGGTCATCTCGGTCAATGTGGGTAACATGGAGCAGAACCCGGGCTTTAAGGTCACGATTCCCATGGCCATCAAGGCAATCCAGGCGACCGTCTACGGCGATGTCATGATGCGCTGCCTCTATGCGACCCGTCCCTACGAAAAGGTGCCGGGCAGCGCGGAGCAGCTCCACAAGAAGTGGCGTGCCATCTGCACCAAGGCAGTCTCCAAGCGGAACCCGGCCATGAACGAGTACCGCCGCATTGTCCGCGCCATCGTGAAAGACTTTGACGAACTGCCCCGCCGCCCGGTCAAAAAACCGCGCGTCGGCGTGGTCGGCGAGATTCTGGTCAAGTTCTCGCCGCTCGCAAACAATCACATTGTGGATCTTCTGGAGCGCGAGGGCGCCGAGGCCGTCATGCCGGATCTTCTCGACTTCATGTACTACTCTTTCTATAACTTAAACTTCAAGGCCGAGCACCTCGGCTTCTCGAAGAAGGGTGCCTTCCTCTGCAACGTGGGCATTAAGCTCATGGACTGGTTCCGCGCGGACGCGAAGGCGGCGCTCCGGCGCAGCAAGCACTTCACCGAGCCGGGCGATATCCGCCACATGGCAGAGATGAGCTCCAAGTTTGTCTCGCTCGGCAACATGACGGGTGAAGGCTGGTTCCTGACCGGTGAGATGTTAGAGCTCATAGAGAGCGGTGTGAAGAACATTGTCTGCACCCAGCCCTTCGGCTGCCTCCCGAACCACGTGGTCGGTAAGGGCGTCATCAAACAACTCCGCGCATCCTACCCGGATGCGAACATCATCGCGGTCGACTATGACCCGGGCGCGTCCGAGGTAAACCAGTTAAACCGCATCAAGCTCATGCTCGCCATGGCGCAGAAGAACCTGCGCGGCGAAGCCTGCGCGCTTCCCGAAGATAACGAAGCGCAGAGCTCCTGCGGTTGCGGTTGCGGCAGCCACGGCGGCGGTCACAGCCACGGCGGCGGTTCCTGCGGCTGCTCGCACTGCGGCTAAAGAGCCTCCCGGCAAAACAAGGAGAGCGCTGACTTACTGTAACGATTACATCATAAAAAGACCCCGAAGCTAAGGCTTCGGGGTCTTTTTTGATACAATACGCACACGCTCGACGCACACGCAGGCACGCTGCTTTGTGTCATTCCTGTATCTCTCTCCTCCTGTGTTCGACTCACTGAAGGCCGTTGATCGTAATCTCACCGAGTTCGCTGCGAAGCAAGAGACGCTTGCCGCTGTTTGCGCGCTGCAAAAGCTTAGTGCCGCTGTCAGCTCCGTTCAGGTACACGCTGCCGAGTTCGGTGCGCGATAAAATATCAAAGTCCGCAAGCGGCTCCGCGAGTGTCACACTCAAATTCGAGAGTTCCGCATCCGCCTTGAACTCTGTTGTCCGCAGCGCGTCCGCGCGGAGTGAGCCTGCGCTCAGGGTGAGCAACGCGCGCTCCGCGCCCACATTCTGCAAGCTCACATCGCCGAGTGCCAGGTTTGCCGTTAGGCGCTCCGCGCTGACTCCGCTGAGGCTTAAATTGCCCGAACCGAGCTGTATGTTCAGCTGCCCGAGCGCGGTGCCGCGCGGCACCGCAATCCGGAGTACCTTGCCCTCCGCGCCGCTCTCCTTCACATAGAGGGTCTCGTTCTCTCTGTCCTCAAGCTGTAAGGGCGCAGTTCCGTCGTAGTCTAAATGGAAGTTCCGGTCTATGCTCTCCGAGAGCTCCAGGCTCAGGCTGTCGCCCTCTACCGTGAGGCTCCGGAAGCTCCGCGTAAGCGTGCCGCGATTCACCGCGACTGCCTGCGTCTCCGCGGCAGTGCTCTCCGCGGCCCCGGTTTCTGCACCCGTCTCTGCCGCAGCATCCGCTGCCGCAAGCGTCTCTCCCTCGGCATTTGCTTCACCCGCCGCATTCGTTTCGCCTTCGCCGTTGCTTTCCTCGGAACTCACCGCGCCCTCGCTCTCTGCGGCGCCGCTCTCTTCACTGCTCTCCTCCGCCGCCGCACTGCTCGCATTGCTGCCGCTCGCACGGAGCTCTGCCTCGGTGCTTGTCTCCGTCATACGGCTCTCCGCCGTACTCTCCGGACGCGAAAAACGTTCCACGACGGACGAGCACGCCCCGAGCAACATTACACTTCCGCCGAGCGCCGCAAGCAGCACACAAAGTCTTTTTTTCATCTTAGCCCTCCTAATAACAGCCGATTCCGGCAGGTCTTCTCCCATGATTCAGTATGCCGAAAAAGAGGGCATATGTCAATTGACAGGAATAAGTAGCTGTTCTATACTCAGGACATGAATAGAAAATATCTCTCACCGAAAATTCGCAGTGCACATTTTGAGACAGACAGCGAATCGATTTTCATCGACCTTGTTCGCGGTCTGTTCCCGACTCTCAGCATGCTGGCTATTGGCAAATTGTCCAAAAACAGCGTATTGGGCGACATCGTATCGATCGCCTATGCGGTGTATACCCTGCGCTTATTATGGCAAAACCGTCACGCCGAAGATCCGGCGGGCGAAGTTACCTTACAGATAGGTCGTGACATCCGCAAAGTTTTCCGCTTCTGATATTCCGCTTGCCAAAGCTTAACCGAACAAAAAGACACAGCCGAGTTGGTTGTGTCTTTTTGTGATGCCTTCTCCGGCAATTTCGCTGTCGCAAGCGCTCTGTCTGTTCCTGATAAGTCAGAAACGACTTGCCACTTCTCATCCTGCATGGGCACTTCTCTCCGTATATCGGTTTTATATATAAAAAAGTCCCTTCTGGGGCACTTCTACGCGAAGCGCAGGAGGTCTTACTACGCTTTTCCCTGTATGCAATACAAGTCGCACGACAATAAAACCCCCGCCGGGGCTAAGCCTCGGCGGGGGTTAAGTAGGATCGATTAGAGGGAAAGCACATCCGCAAACGCCTGGATTGCGGTCTGCGCCTGACCGAAGTCTCTCATCTGCTGGTCAATGCCCAGCTTGATGTGCGGGATGCCCGCATCGTCGAGAGCCTTCTTAAGGTACGGATACTCCATTTCCTCCGGATCGCAGAACTGCTGCATGAAGAGCACAAGGCCCTGTGCGCCGCTGTTCTTCACAAGGTCTGCAACGAACTCGCCGCGGCGGTTCTTTGCGGACTGCGGATCGTAGAGCAGAATATCGTGGTCGCGGTTTGCGAACTGCACTGCGAGGTCTCTCATCGGGTCGTCCGTCTCCGGCGCATCCGTCTTGAAGAAACGGCTCTCGTGTGCCACATCGTCCGCTGCGATTGCAATGTGGTTGTCCTCGAAAATCTGAAGCAGCTTCGGGTTGTCGCAGATAATACCGCTGGTCACAACCTTGCTGCCCGTCCACTTTGCTGCCGGGAGCTTCTCAAGCTCTGCGTTCAGCTCCTCGATGAGCGGGACATACTCGCTCTTCGCGGTAAACCAAGCGGACTTCAGGACATACATTCTCTTGACCGGCGTAATCACGTCGCAGTGCTCGTTTGCGAGCTCCACGAAGCGGCGCGCCGCACGGCGATAGCGATTGTAAAGCTTAATGCTCGCCTGGAGTGCCTCCGGCGTAATTGCCTTCGAAGCAATCTTCTCAAGCTGACGCTTAACTTCGTGATACTGATCCATCGTGAACTGCAGGCCCCACTCCTCGAAACGGTTCTGCGGGTGTGCCAGGAAGATGGTCGGCATCTTGTGACCCATTGCGACACGGATGTTCTGAGACATCGGGCGCAGCGTATCACATACGGTCGGTGTGATTACACCGTCCAACTCATCGAGGGTGCCGTTCAACAGCATCTCAAGTCCGAGCTGTGCAATCGTGCAATAGAAAGTTGCGCAGTACTCCTTCGCCATGCTGATGGTCTGGTCGTTTGCACCCCAGATGCCCATCGGCACCATGCCTGCCGCATCGACAAGCTCTTCCGGCGCGTAGTAAGGAAGCACGCCAATGACCTTCTTGCCCTCTGCCTTATACTTCTTCAGCTGCGCCTTCGGATGTCCGGAAATCGACGCAAACTTCTCTAATAATGCCTCGATGCTCATGCCTTACGCCTCCTTTGTCCCGTTGTTCAGATCGTTTGCTTCCATTGCTTCCATGAGACCCTGGACTCTGGTCTCGTACTGTGCCGCGTTGAAGTTACGCGGATCAGCCTGGTCGCCGTCAAAGCCTGCGGTCGGAACACCGAGGTCCTTCGTAAAGCGTCTCTGCATCTCTGCCATATAGCCGGACCACGGCTTGCAGGAGCGGTTGTAGTGCACCAGAACACCGTCGACCTTGTTGTCGCGGCAGATGCCCTCTCTCCATGCCACGCCCTGCTCAATGCAGACCGAGTTCGGCGCCTTGTAGTACGCCTTTGCCATGCCGTCAAGGTCCTTGTAGACAAAGCCGAATGCCGGCGCGTACACGACTGCCGTGACGTTGATGCCGTTCTCCTTCAGCGGCTTGAAGAGCTGCGGAAGCTTCGGCCAGCACGGAATACCCTCGAACATGATGCGCTTCTTCTCCGGGAACGGAAGCGTCGTGGTGCCGTTCTTTACATTCTCTGCGAGGTCGATTGCAAGCTGCTCGAATGCCTCTGCGGTCTCGACCTTACCGCGTGCGGTAACGATATCCGCCATGTGGTTAAAGAGGTCAAAGCCCGACATCGGAGCCGGCTTGTACTGCAGGAAGTCACAGACCTTGAGCCATGCGGATGCGGAACGGTTTGCGTTTGCACACGCCTGCTCAAACTTCTTCTCATCGAACTTCTTGCCGGAAATCTGCTCCAGCTGCTTGATTGCCGCATCGAACTGCGCGCGCACATACTTGACCTTGGAATCATCGACCTCGACATCGTTGTTGTACGGGATGTCGATCATGATGAGCGGGATGTTGTGGATGCGGGCAATGTTCTCATACCACTTCGTCATGCAGTTGCAAATGTTGTTGCAGCAGAGGACAAAGTCGGGCATGGGCATCAGGTTCTGACGGATCGGCTTCAATGCCTTTAAGCGCATTTCCTTCTCCGGGCCGTCCGGGAGAGCCTCGATGTCGTTGATGTTCACCAGCTCCTCAAACGGAGTCTGGGTCTTCGGATCCTTCTTCGGCTTGCCGGTCTCGGGATCGATGACCACATTGCCGTTCTCGTCCTTTAACGGCTTGCCGCTCGCCGGGTTGATGATGAACTCACCCGTCGCCGGATCAAACTTTCTGCCGACACGGAAACCCTCTGCGTATGCAAGGCTGATACGGGTATAACCGCAGATATCGTTGTCATAACCCATATCCTCCGCCGCCTGACAGAGCATTTCGCCGTCGCGGTTTGCCGCGATACCTGCTGCCTGGTTCTCCGGATAGACAACCTTCAAGTCAAATGCCTCTGCGAGCTCGCAGGGGAACTTGGAAGAAGACCAGCCCACCGGCTCGCCGCGCTTCTTTGCCTCTCTCGCCTGCTCGTAGACATCGTCCACGACTTTTCTAAGCGCAAGAACACCGGGGCTTACTTTCTGCTTCGCCGGCTTCTTCGCTTCCGTGTTCTTTACTTCTTCTGCCATTTCAATCGCCTCTTTTCTAATAAAAGCTTATGCCTTTGCGTGCTTTAACGCACCCTGATATGCAAACAGCGCCGCGCCGAGCGCACCGTTGTACTGCGTGAGCGGTGAGGTCTTGATCTCACAGTTCAGCTGCTCTTCCAGCGCGAGCACAAGACCGTGGTTCTGCGCAACGCCGCCCGTCATGACAACGTCCGGCACGAGACCCACGCGGTGTGCGAGTCCTGCGACTCTGCCCGCAATCGCTCTGTGAATGCCTGCGATGATGTCCCGCTTGTCGGTGCCCTGTGCGAGCTGGCTGATAACCTCACTCTCCGCAAAGACCGTGCAGGTGGAACTGATACCGATGCGCTTCGTGGACTCCGCCGAGAGCTTCTCGAGATCCTCAATGTTGACCTCAAGAACCCGCGCCATGACATCCAGGAAGCGTCCCGTTCCCGCCGCGCACTTATCGTTCATCTGGAAGTTGACCATTGCGCCGTTCTCGATCTTTAAGACCTTAACGTCCTGGCCGCCGATGTCGATGACCGTGTGCACCTTCGGGAAGAGGAAGTATGCGCCTCTTGCGTGGCAGGAGAGCTCACTCATCTGCTTGTCCGCAATGCCCTCAAGGGAATTGCGGCCGTAGCCGGTTGCGAGCGTGTAGTCCATCTCCTCGCGCGTCTTGCCTGCATTCTTCAGAACCTCCTCGATGGCGCGCTGGGGACCGGATGTACCGGTCCCCACGCTCACCAAGGATTTCGATACGATTTCCTTGCCGTCCTTTAACATGATGCACTTGGAGGCAGTGGAACCGACGTCAATACCCAGCGTGTAAATTGCCATAAAAACCTAACCTTCTAAACTTCTTCGTGAATGAGAATTAAGCCTTTGCTCCCGCGGTCTTCGCGTTCTGGCCGTTCTCGTCATAGTCCTTGATAATTCTCGGGAGAATCATCTGGTGAACCGGGCAAATGGACTTCGGATTCTGGTAAGCAGCATCCGCAAATGCCACGACGTAATTTCTGAGCTTCGGCATATCGACAATCTCGTCAACCAGGCCTGCCTTCGCGCAGTAAGCCGGGGTGGAGGTGTCGATGTAGTGCTGAATCAGCTCGTTCATCTTGTCGATGGTGCCCTGGAGATCCTTGCCGGAATCCTGATCCTTCACGAGGCGGCGGCTGTACATTGCGCCTGCAGCGGTCTTGCCGTACATGACGTTGATCTCGGTTGCAGCCGTACCGATCGAGAAGACGTTGTTGTCATTGCCCTGCGGGCCGCCGAGCACGTAGTGCGCCGCTGCGGTACCCTTGCGGAGCGTAATCTCGAACATCGGGAGCTTCGTGGACTGGATCGAGTAGATCAAGCTCTGGCCGAGACCAAGCAGCTCTGCCTTCTCTGCCTCGTTGTCGACATCGATACCGGTCGTATCCTGCACCCAGAGGATCGGGAGACGGTCGCGGCCGCAGAGGGTCACGAACTCGTTCATCTTGATCAGGCCCTGACGGTAGAGCTTACCGCCCATACCCATAGCGCCCTTGCCTCTGTACTCCGGATAGTTCGGGTAGCCCTGCATTGCGAGCACGCCCTGACGGTTTGCGACGACACCGACCGGAAGGCCGTTGACCTTCGCAATACCGGTGATCATCTCCGGGCCGTAGTCCTTCTTGTACTCCATGAACTCGCCGCCGTCGATAAGCGCCTTCAGAACATTGTACATGTCATAGGTGCGGCGGGTGTTGCGCGGCACGATGTCATAGAGCTCTTCGCCCTGAATTGCCGGTGCCTTCGGCGTATCGACTCGGAAGAACTCCGGATTGAATGCCGGCATGTAGTCCATGTACTTCTTGATGGAATCCAGAACGCCGAACTCCTCCGCATAGACCTCGCGGAAGAAACCGGTCACGTTGTAGTGGATGGAGACGGAGCCCGGCGGGTCGTTCTTCATCTTTCTGGTCGCATCGATCATGCCCTGTGCACCCTCGAGGTCCACGTACGGCTTGGAATCCATACCGCCGACAATGCCTGCGCCGCCGACTGCCATGTTTGCCTTCTCGTGCGCAATCAGAACGGTCGGGGAAATTGCGTGATAGCCGCCGCCTGCCGGGTTCGTACCGTAGATACCGACAATGACCGGAACGCCGAGCTGGTTGAGCTCAGAGTTGCGGTAGAAGGGCGTGCCGCCGCCTCTGCGGTTCGGGTAAACCTTCTCCTGCTCGTCGAGCTTAACGCCGGAGCAGTTCAGGATGTAGACCAGCGGAATGCCGAGCATCTTTGCCGTGTCGGAACCGCGGAGCAGGTTGTCTGCCTGGCCGGGAACCCAAGCGCCCGCCATCTTCTTATTGTCGGATGCGATGATCACAGCCCACTTGCCGTTGATGCGACCAAGGCCTTTGACAATACCGGTGGAGACGATACCGATCTTCTCCTCCGCATTGTCCTCCGGATTGTAGAGCGTGTTGATCGGGCAGAAGGTGCCCTCGTCAACGAGCTGATTGATTCTCTCGAGCGCCGTGTACTGGCCCTTCGCGTGAATCTTGTCATCCGGCGTACCCGCAGAGAGAAGCTTCTCTGCGCGTGCGTGGATGTCCTGCTCGACTTCCTTTAACTCTTTCACGTTCTCCGGATTCGGTTTTGCAGCCGGCACATTCAGAACCTGCATGTTCTGGAAGTAGCGCGGCATGGTGTAATTACTCATGTAAATCTCTCCTTAAAAGTGAGTTAACTGGTGGCTGAAATCTTCGCTTACTGCTTCGGAACCTTGATGAATGCCTGACCCGGGTCGATCTCCTCGCGGATCAGCTTGATGATCTCCGGGCTCGGGCCTTCCATGAGCTTTGCTCTGGAGACATCGACATCGAAGCCCGTGTTCTCCTTGACCATCTCCGGGCTGGAGAAGGGATAGTAGTATGCAAGGTACATTCTCTTGGTCTCATCATCGAACTTCATGATGCCGAGATCCGTAACGACCATCTGCGGGCCTCTGTTGCCCGGAAGACCGGCTCTCTCTCTGCCGCCGGGGCCGTCCATCCAGCCCGGGCTCGTGACATAGTCGATCTTGTCCATGAATCTTCTCTTCTGGTGCTGCATCATGATGACCGTGTTGCAGTAGGTCGCGATGCCGTTTGCACCGCCGGAGCCCGTGAAACGGGTCTTCGGATTGTTGTAATCGCCGATGCAGGTCGAGTTTACGTTGCCGTAGGGATCGATCTGTGCGCCGCCGATGAACGCAATCAGGCGCTCCTCGTTGTGCAGCCACTCATTTGCCTCGAAGCCGACAAAGCGGATGTTCGGCCACTGCACCGCGCAGTGTGCCATGAAGCGAAGATCGCCGACCGAACGCGGCACCTCAACCGGATCGCAGTCCATGAGACCGCTCTCAACGATCGGATGGCAGGACGGGCAAACCACGCGCTTCGCGAGGGAAGCGCCGATGAGCGGAAGTCCGGTTCCGACGATGACAATCTGATTCTCCTGAATATTCTTTGCAATGGCGTAAGCCTGCATCTCCTGCTTGGTATAATTCGTGTAATCAGCCATGTCTCTCTCCCCTCCTTTATCGCTTCGCGTAACCGAGTCCCGGAATGACCTTCAGGCTTGCGAGATGCGCGCCGCCGATCTTGTCGAGAACATCGTTGTTGTCCTTGCAGCTGTAAACCCACTTATCCAGATAATCGCGGAAGGTCTCCGGGTTGACCGGTGCGGTGTACGGAAGGCCCTTCTTCTCAGCCTTCTCCTTCTCCTTTGCGATCTGGCGCTCTGCGTCTTCCTTATCCTGGTACTTGGAAGCCTTGTCGTACTCCTTCAGTGCCTTGTCGTCGCAGTCATAGTAGTTGTAAACCTGGGACGGCCAAGCGCCGAACGGCACGTGCACAACCGCGTTGACGCACTCGCCGAACACCTTGTTCTGGGAGGTCTCGCGGCGGATGTACTCATCGCTCACAAGCTCCTCGCAGGTCACAATGACCTTTCTCGCCGCAACCGCGATGTCGACATCGTGGAACTCGTCGCCCTCAATCACGCAGGTGCCGTCCGGGGATGCCTTCTGCACATGGATGATAGCGGTGTCAAGCTGCGGGGTCGGAACCGCGACAACCTTCTCGCCCGGGTTGAAGGGATTCTCGACATACGCGAACTTTAAGTTGGTCAGCTTGTCGAGGGTCTGTCTCTTCTCCTCGGAGATGCCCCAGAAATCCACCAGACCGGAGCCCTGCATGAGGCGCACCGGAAGGTACGGAAGTCCGAGGGAAGCAGCATGAAGCTGAAGCATGAGAACGTCCTGCGAGTAATCCTCGTAGGTCAGCGTGCCTGCCTCAATCGCAGCGCGGAAGCGGCGGGACACGTTCGTGTAGCCGGAGTTCGCGGTGTAGCAGTTGATATATGCCTTGACGCGGCCCTCGCCGATCATCATATCCCAGTCACCGCCCGCCGGGCCTGCCCAGACAGTAAAATCGGTCTGTCCCTGGCGAAGGATCTCGAAAACAGCCGCATAGGGCTTCCGGTTCGTCGTAAATCCGCCAAAGCAAATCGCATCTCCGCTCTCGACATACTTTGCAACAGCATCATGTAAACTCATTACTTTATTCAAGGTAATGTCCTCCTTTCTCGAAACACCAAAACGATTTTGTTCTTGCCTGTATTGCCTTTATTTCTATTGCAAAACGACTCAGTGCGCGAAGAAGGTCAGGAAGAATCCTGCCGCAACCGCAGAGCCGATGACACCTGCCACGTTCGGTCCCATCGCGTGCATCAAGAGGAAGTTGGTTCTGTCCGTCTTGGAGCCGACCGTCTGGGAAACACGCGCTGCCATCGGAACAGCCGAAACGCCTGCGGAACCGATGAGCGGGTTGATCTTACCGCCGGTGACAGCGTAGAGAATCTTACCGAAGAGCACGCCGCCCATGGTCGAGAAGCTGAATGCCGCAAGACCCATGACGACAATTGCGAGCGTCTGCGGGCGAAGGAAGAGCTCGCCGCGCGCCGTCGCGCCGACCGAAAGGCCGAGGAAGATGGTGCAGATGTTGCAGAGTGCGTTCTGCGCGACATCCGAAAGTCTCTCAACCACGCCGCACTCGCGGAACAGGTTGCCGAGCATCAGCATGCAGAGCAGCGGAGCAACGTCCGGGAGAAGCAGGGAGACCAGGCAGGCAACGAGGATCGGGAAGATAACCTTCTCGGCCTTCGAGACCTTTCTGAGCTGCTTCATCTTGACGCGGCGCTCCTTGTCCGTCGTCAGGAGGTTCATGATCGGCGGCTGAATCAGCGGAATCAGCGCCATGTAGCTGTACGCCGCAACCGCAATCGGTGCGACCAGCTCGGGAGCGAGGTTGTTTGCGACATAGATAGCCGTCGGGCCGTCAGCGCCGCCGATGATGCCGATAGCCGCTGCCTGCTGCGGGGTGAACAGTCCGGTCGCATTCGCAAAGATGAATGCGCAGTAGATGCCGAGCTGTGCAGCTGCGCCGAGCAGAAGGGAAATCGGGTTTGCGATCAGCGGACCGAAGTCCGTCATTGCGCCGACCGCAAGGAACATCATGCAGGGGAAGAAGCTGGACTTAACACCCATGTACATGACGCCGAGAACGCCGGCATCGTACCAGTGGTCGAGCTGATAGAAATATTCGAAGGTGCCGGAGTGCGGCAGGTTCGACATGAAAATACCAAAGGAGATCGGGAGCAGCAGAAGGGGCTCAAACTGCTTTACGATCGCGAGATACATCAGAATGAACGAGATCACCAGCATGACAAGCTGCTGCCAGGTCATCGTTGCATATCCGGAACTCTTGAGCAGTCCCTCAACGATAGTAATAAGATTCACTGCGTGTTCCTCCTTCGCTTAGTTCAACGTGCCCATGACCTGGTCGGTATCCACCGTGTCACCCGTCTTCACGTTGATCGAAGCGACCGTGCCGTCGACCGGTGCCACAATCTCGTTCTCCATCTTCATTGCCTCAAGCACGAACATGGTCTGGCCTGCGCTGACCTTGTCGCCGACATTCACCTTGACACCGAGCACTGCGCCGGGCATCGGGCTGGTTACGGACGTGCCGCCGGGCGCTGCCTTTGCTGCCGGAGCTGCTGCCGGAGCCGGGCTTGCTGCCGGAGCGGGTGCTGCTGCC
>ERZ773067.1384-NODE-1384-length-13077-cov-5.433497_pt1 | contig 13077 bp, 6 predicted proteins | sample MGYA00580622_ERZ773067 | MGnify/ENA primary metagenome ERZ773067 (study PRJEB29015, sample SAMEA2737998) | human oral metagenome | biome: human oral; feature: human-associated habitat; material: dental | place: China | collected 2113 ...
ATTTTTAATATCAATTATCCAATAGAAAAGATAGGAAAAAAAGATACTTTAGAAGTTAATGCTAAAACTGGAACTGCAATAGGACTTTTAGAATCGAGAAAAGGTGGAAAATTCAAAATAATAACAAAAGACGAAGAGCTTAATAATAATGAAATTAATTTTAGATATTATGTAGGTTATTTGAAAAATAGTAAATTTAAGCCTGTTTTAGACTATAAAGTTGGGTACGATAACTGGGTAAAATTTTTAGATGCTTCTGATATAGAAACTGAAATTTATTATACACCACAAGCTAATTCAATAGAAGGAGGACTTTCAGGAGATAATTCATATTTGAAAAGAAAAATTATAACAATTTCTAAGGATTATCAAGATGATGAAACTTATATTTATATTAGGGCAACTAAACCTGATATGATAGAATACTGTGTTTCAACTGATAAGAAAATTTATTTCATCATTGTTCTTTATTTCATCACTAGCAATGATTTTAAATCTTCCTCCTTTTCTTGATTCTAAAAGTCCTATTGCAGTTCCAGTTTTAGCATTAATTTCTAAATCTCTTTTATTTTTATTTATTTCTATTGGATAATTAATATTAAAAACTTTTTCTTTTGATTCAGATGCTTCAAGTATTTTAATTTCAAGTTTATTTATTTCTTCCTCAAATAATTTTTGAAATCTTTTACTTTTACTAGAATTTCCAGATAAAAATATTTCCATATTATTTACATCTTCTTGTTCTTCTTCTTCTCTTGCAAATACCATCTCTAAAGAACTTATAAAATTATCTATTCCTTTCTTTAAAATTTTGTTTATTAATTCTTCATACTTATCTTTATCAAATTTTAAAATTAAACTCTTATAATTAGAACTATTATCATATAGCTCAGCCAAAGTTATTGTATTTTGGTTAGTAAGTTCATCTTCCTTCTCTTCCCAAAAATTTCTTAGTTTTTCAGCTATATATTTTATGTTATACATTGCTTCATAAGAATTATCTATCATTCCTTCATAACCTATAAATTCTCTATCACAACCATTAGGACAAGAAAAATGAATATCATTATCTTTTAATATAGTGATGTTATTTTTACATAATTCAAAAGCTAATGTTTTTAATATACTTTCACCACCTAAATATTTATCTCCACCATCATTAAAGTGAGTAACCTTGTAATCATAACTTTTAAAATCATCTTCTACATATTCACAAATTCCAAAAGAAAAATCTGTTGTTCCACCACCAAAATCAAAGATTCCATAAAATAATTTTTCATCTTTTTTAGGTAATTTCCCTAACTCTTCAACAGCACATAAGAAATATGATGTCGGTTCATTTGCTCCTCTGTCCACTTTGAAATCTTCCATTATTATTGGATCTTCTAAGATACTAATAGGTAAAGATTTTTTTATTCCTCTTTCAAAACTTTTCAATATTTTTTCTCTTATCTTTTTCTCATATTTTATTGGAAAAGAAAGTAAATATTTTGTAAATATATTTCCTGTAAACATGTTATTTATATAACTTCCAATATAATATGCATAATATTCAATAGGTTCAAACTCATCTTCTTTGACATCTATAAAAGGTTTCAAATCTATTCTCTTACCTTTTTTATCATAGATAATAAGTTTCTCTTCTTTATTTCCAGCCCATTGTTTTAAACCCTCAAGAACAAATTTTGAACCTGCCTTAAAATTAGCTTCAGCTGTATACGATATTCTTAAATCATTCCATTCCGTGAAAGGTCTTCCAATTGACTCAGAATATCTTTTCTCAAAATTTTCTATATCTAAAAATTCCATAATTGTGGGGTTTTCAAACTGTTCTTTTTTTACAACTTTTTTGTAACTTCCACCTGCTATCCTTACAAGACTTACATTTTCATTTTGAGTTTGAACTGCTACAACTGTGCTTTTAGTTCCAAAATCTATAGCAACAATCCCACCACTTTTTATATCAATTTCAGGATTCCTTTTATGATATTCCTTGTCTATTGAAATTTTTATTAATTCCCTTTTCTCTATACTTTCTTTAGAATTTGAATAAATATCCCAGTTTCCCTTTTGATAGTCTTTGAAAATATTATCATCATATTCTTTCTCATCTAATCTAGTTTGTTCAATATTTTTAAGTCTTTCTATATAAGTTTCTATAAAGTTTTTAGGTAAATCAAATTTACCATTTTCAAAAGATTTTAAGATTTCAATTTCATTATATTCTAAATTCTCTATAGAAAAATTATATTTTTCTATATCTTTATATAAATTTACCAACTCTTCATATTTTTCTTTAAGCCTTTTATTCATATCATTAAAGATTATTTCAATATCATTTTCTTCAAAGATTTTAACTATTTCTCTAAATTCTTTTTTATTATTATCTGTCTCTAATATTTTTATAACTGGTATTAAAAATCCTTTTTTACTTTCTGTCTCTTCTCCTTGATTATCAACAACAATTAATTTATCTTCTTTTTTTATAATAAAATTTTCTATTCTTTGGTTTTTATTTAATATTATTCCATTATCTACAAATTTATCTTTTTCTTTAAAAAATACCCTTTTAAAAATATCTTTATTCAAATATTCAGCATTCTCAACTTCTTTAATTTCTTCAAGATTATCTATTTCATCTAAATTAAGAAGAGTGAAATTATAATTTTCAAAATCAGGAAATAACCTATTTACTCTTTTATTATAGAAAAATTTTTTATTCTTATATTTTACTTCTATGTTTCCACTAGAAGAAATAAGTTTACTTAAAATTTCTTCTAGCATTTTCTTTTTATTGAATAACTCAGATTTTATATTTTCTATTATTTCAGGTTTTAATAGTTCTGATTTTCTAACATAAATATTAAACATTTTTGCTCCCTTATTCTAAACTTATATCATCTTCCTCTAAAAATTCTTTTGTTTCAACATCTTCTTCTTTTTTTACAATAGCATAATGTATTACTGTTGGCTGGTTAGTATTAGCCTTTATATATATTTTGTACTTTTCATCTTCTTCATATTCATTTTTTAAAATTACTCTTTTTAGAATAGCTTTTTCAACCTCAAGTTGTTTTGTTTGTGCTTCAGGAGAAGTTGTATAATATATTTCAAAAGTATCTGAAGTAACTATTCCAAAGTAGCTATATTTTTCATATTTTGAATTAGGGGTAATAACGGAAATAAACTTATCTCTTTTACTATTTCCCACATAGTATATAAAATTTATCTCATTTCCAATATTAGCTTTTTCATCTCTATTAGTTACTTTTATTCTTCCACCTTTTCTTGAATAAATAATTCCGTAAGCTACTCCAGTCTTTCCAGTTGGACTAACTTTTGTACTGTTTTTATTCATTTCTTTGATGGCTTTTGAATCATAAATTTTTAATATATACTTATCTTTTATTTCCTCTTGGTATCTTTTAAATACTTCTTCAACATAAAGATGTTTACAAGAGTTTCCAGCTAAGAAAATATTTATTTCTTTTGCATCTTCATCTTCAAAGGCCTCTTCTAGTTTAATGAAGAATTTTTTAATTCCACTTTCTATTCTTTCTTTTATAAGAGAATTTAACTCATCTTCATCAACTTTTAGCTCTAAATCACTGATAGTTTCATTATGTGTATTATAAAAAGTCCTTTTTATTTTCTCTATCTTCTCTCTTTTAAGACATTCTGGATTTTCCCAAATTGGTCTAAGTTCTTCAGCTAATAATCTAGTATTTAATCTTGCTATTACAGAATTATTATCAACTAAAATATCTTTAGCAAGTTCAACATAATATGGTGGTCTTGTATAACGAATTTTCTTCTCAGCTAATTTAGAAAAATTATTAGTAAAGACTTTATAGGCTAGTTCTTTTATTATATTTTCTCCACCTAAATCTATATCTCCACCAGCTTTAAAGTGCTCTAACTCATAATCATAACCATCTTCATCTTTACCAAACTTCCATATTCCAAAATCAAAATCTGTTGTTCCTCCACCAAAGTCAAAAACTCCATAATAAATTTTATCTTCTTCATCCTTTGGCTCTATTCTAAATGTCTTTAAAGCACAAACTGCATAGGCAGCTGGCTCATTTGAACCGTGTTCAACTTTAAATTTTTTCATTATTTTTTCATCATTTTGTATTCCAATAGGCAAAGATTTTTTTATACCTCTTTTAAAACTATCTAATATTTTTTCTCTTATAGATACTTTATATGTCACTGGAAAAGATAGGTAGTATTCTAAATAAATTCCATTTCTCATTGTATTTATATAGCTTCCAATATAATAAGCATAAAGCTCAATAGGATCTAAAAACTCTTCTTCTTTAGATATGTCTGAATAGTTAGGAATTGTAAATTCAGTCCCTTTCTTATCTTTTAACTTTAGCTCTTCATTTCTTATAGTCCACTGTTTTATATCTGAAATTATATAATGAAATTGCTCCCCACTTCCTTCAATTAAATTATTGAAAGCAGTATAAGAAACTGTTAAATCTCTCCATTTTGTATGAGGTCTTCCCTCTTTAGAATTATAATCTTTAAAAAAATTTTCTTTATCTATAAATTCTATAGCAGTTGGATTTTCATAATCTTCATCCCTTATCTCATTATTTAATATTATTCCACCACTTATTCTCATAGGTAAAATAGTAGTTCTATCTTTTTGATAGACAACTACTGTACTTTTAGTTCCAAAATCTATACCAACTATTCCACCAGTATTTATATCTTTTTTAGGATCTCTATCATATACAGATTTACCTAGTATTTTTTCTAATTCTTCTTTATCAGAATCTTGATTTTGTAAATCCCAATGTCCCAAATTATAATCTGTAAGCCTATTTTCTTCGTAATCATCAATATATATTCTTTCTTTATCTATTGAAAGATATTTTTTTAATATTGGCATTTCCTCTCTAACCCCATTATTATAAAAATATTCTTTAATATTTTCTCCCTTTTTTTCGATGGCAAGTCCTTTTAAAATGCCATTTTCATATTCTCTTGTCTCTGTATCTCCATTTTTAAATTCATATAAACTTTCTCCTTCAAGGATTCCATTTACATAGGTTCTTTTTTCTAAATCTTCGTTTTTATATTTATATATTGATGACTTTGTATCTAAATCTGGATTATATATTTCTTCTATATCTCCATTTTTATAATAAATAATATTTTTATCATTGTATATTTCTTCTTTTTCTATTCCTAAATTATTATCTTTATATAAGATTTCTATTCCATCAAATAATTCTTCTCTATTTTCAGCTGAAGAAATAATCTTATCATAGTTAAAAATCAATTCAACAGTATCTTCTGTATTATCTTTAATATAGATGCAAGAAATATAATCTTTATATGTTTTATATAAATTAACTAAGGTTCTAAATTTTTGGGGGTTTTCTTCCCCATTTATAATATCAGTATCTAGTAAATTATAATTTAAAATAATTTCAAAATCTTTTAGTTCTTTACTTTCCAATAATGTAGCCTTATATCTATCTAAAAGTTCTTTTGGAGTGGGAAAAGTTACTGATACTTTTAATTTTTCAAATTCTTTTAATTTATTATTTTTTAATAAACTAGCTTTACATCTATCTAAAATCTCTTTGCTAATAGGAGTAGTTACTAATTTTATGCTTTTTTCAAAAAGGTCTCCCAAATTTGGTTTTTTCATTTTTTTTATTAATTTTTCTGCTTTAGTTTTATCAAAAACTCCTATTTCACTCAAAATATCAATAAATTTATTTAAATCTGTGTATTTATCTATTTCTATTGCATTTTCTTCAATTTTTTTATCTATTTCTTTTATAATATTAGTTTCTATCTTTAAACTTTCATTTCTTTTATCTAAATTATCTGCAAAGCTTTCTATATTAAAAATTCCAGTACTCTTATTATTACCAGTACCACTAATACTAATATTTTTAACCATATAAGTATTATATTTAATAACCTCATTATCATTATATTGATAATACCAATAACCATCTTCTAAAAAACTTATATTTCTTAGTTCATCTAACTCCTTCATATTTGGTATATCAAATTCTATTTTTATTGGAATTCCTAAATTGGAATATATATTTTTATCAAATTTTTTTGAAATTTCTTGAATTTCTAAAAGATTTTTATTTATATCTCCAGTGCTTATAGTTGAAGTTGCTAATCTATTTTGAGAAAAAATATAGTAAACTTCATCTTTTTTAGAAAATATCCACTTTTTATTATTAGTTTTTATATCTCTTGTTATTAATGAGTAAATTTCTTGGAAATCTTTAAATTTTTCATTAAGTGATATAGTACTATTATCTTTGTTTATTAATTTTAAACTATTTAAATCTCTATATTGTTTAACTTTTTCAAACTTTTCAATTTTAGTATTTACTTTTTTAGTTTCCTTTTCCATTTTCCCCTCCTTTAATTTAAAGTTATTGTTCCATTCTCAATAAATTCTTTTATTTCAATATCATCTTCATTTTTTACAATAACATATTCTAAAGTTTCTACTCCTGTAATTTTAAAAAAGATTTTATATCTATCTTCAAGTTTATATTCATTTTTCAAATTAATTCTTTTTATCTTTGTTTCAGATATAGGCATTTCATTAGTATTTGCTCCTGAAGATGTTGTATAATAAATTTCAAAAATATCAGTTTTTAATACTCCAAAAGATTCAAATTTCTCATAAACTGAGTCTGGACTTAAAATGCACTTAAATTTACCTCTTTTATTAGTTCCAATATAGAATTTAAAATTAATTTCATTTCCAATATTTTCTTTTTCATCTCTATTGACTACTTTTATATTGCCACTATCTCTTGAGTAGATTAAACCATATGCAACTCCAGTTTTAGCATTTGGTTTCATATTAGATTTTTCTTCTAATTCCTCAAATATTTTTGCATTATAGATATTTAATTTAATTTTTTCCTTCATCTCTTCTTGGTATCTTTTAAATATCTCTTCAACATAAGGATGTCTAGAAGAATTTCCTGCTAGAAAAATATTTATTTCTTTAGCATTCTCATCTCTAAAAGAATGATTCATCTTTATAAAAAAGTTTTCAATTCCTTTTTCAATTTTTTCTCTTATAATATTCTTTAATTTTTCATTATTAACTTTCAATTCTAAATTAGTATTTAATTTACTATCTGCATCATAAAGAATACATTTTATAGGCTCTTTTTTTTCTTCATCTTCTTCCCAAATAGTCCTTAATTTTTCTGCTAATATTTTTATATTCAATTTAGCTTCCCTTGTTTCACTAACTAGAGTTTCCTCTCCTGGTAGTTCATCATATCCTTCTGGTCTTGTATATTGTACATTTTCCTTTCTTAATTTTTCAGCATTATCATAAAAAACACTATAAGCTAATTCTCTAATTATATTTTCTCCGCCTAGATATTTTTCTCCACCTGCTCCAAAATGTTCTAACTCATAATCATAACCTGCTTCTTGGTCTTCTTCACTAGCAAATTTCCAAATTCCAAAATCAAAATCAGTTGTTCCACCACCAAAATCAAAAACTCCATAATATATCTTATCTTTTTCATCATTAGGCTCTATTTTTAATTGATAGAAAGCACAAACTGCAAAAGCTGCTGGCTCATTTGCTCCATGTTTAACTTTAAATTCTTTCATTAAATCTTTATCTTCTTGAATTTCTATTGGTAAAGATTTTTGTATTCCTTTTCTAAAACTATCTAATATTTTTTCTCTTATGACTTTTTCATAAGTTACAGGAAAAGATAATATATATTTTAGAAAAATACCATTTCTCATTGTATTTATATAGCTTCCTATGTAATATGCATAAATTTCAACTGGATCTAAGTAATCTTCTTCCTTTTCTAAATATGGTGGTAGTTTTATTCTCTTTCCCTTTTTATCAACTAAAATCATCTCATCATTTTTATTTGCTGTCCACTGTTTTATTTCAGTCATTATAGAATTAAAATCTTCACTATTACTTTCAAATAAATTACCCAATGCAGTGTGAGAAACTGTTATATCTTCCCATTTAGTATACGGTCTTCCAATTTTTTCATTATAATCTTTTAAAAAATTAATTATATCTCTAAATTCTATCACTGTTGGATTTTCATAATCTTTAGCATCTACTTCTTTATTTAATGCTCTTCCTCCTATTCTCATTGGTATTACATTCCCATTATCATTTTGATAAACTACAACAGTACTTTTAGTTCCAAAGTCTATGGCAACAATACCTCCATGATTTATATCCTTTTGAGGTTCCCTTTTATAAACATTTTTAGAAAGTATTTTTTTTAATTCTTCTATATCTTCATCTTTTAAATCCCAATGTCCAATATTAGGGTCTAAAAGTATATTTTCTTGATACTCATCTATATTCATTCTTACTTTATCTATTGAAAGATAATATTTTAATTTAGATGCAATTCCAATCTCTCCATTGTTATAATATTTTTTTATTTCTTTTCCATTTTTTTTCAAAATAGCTTCTCCTTGTAGAATTCCATTTATATAGTATCTCTTTTCCATATCTCCATTATAGAAATAATATTTAGATTCTATATGATTTCTTCCTATACTTAATTCTTCCCTGTCTCCATTATTAAAATAATACAACTTTTTATTTAAAGAAATAATTTCTCTTTCTACCACTATTTCATTTGAGTTATAAGGTATTTCTATTTTAAAATTCTCATTTTGAATTATTTCTAAATCTTCTAATATTCTTTTCTTATTCCAAACCATAACTATTTTATCTTCTTTACTAGAATAAAAAACTGAACTTAAATATCTATGAAATTTTTTATATTGCTCAATTAAATATTCAAATTCTTTTTCATACTCTGTTTCTATAATAAAGCCTAAATCTAAAAATATTCTAAATAAAGTTAATTCTTCACTAGCCAAATTATCTTTTTCTATTTTTTGTTTTATATACTCATCTAATTTTGAGATAGCTATAACTTTAAAATCTCCTATTCCACTAATAGAGCGACTATATTTATAATTATTTTCAGCTTTGTACCACCAATATCCTTTACTTAATACCTTTTTTTCATCAAGAAAAAATAATTCTCTCATATCTGGAATGTTAAATTTTATTTTATTATATTTTTTATTTATTTCTTCAATATAACTATCAATTTCATCACTAGTGTCAACTGTAATTTTTTCTTCAGTTATTATAGAAGTTAGTCCCTTTATATAAATTAATTTTTTATTTTTTATTAAAATTTTATTTGTTTTATTGTTGTTAACCTCTTTTTGAAAAATTTTATATAACTTTGAAAAGTCTTCTAAAAAATCTATATTTGAAATTTTCATATCATCATATAGTCTAAATTTTTCTATTTCTCTGTATTTTTTTATATTCCAAACTCTATTTTCTTCCATTTTTACCTCTATAAAATCTATTTTGTTAAAACTAAAGGTCTTTTTCTAATTTTGTCAATTATATCTTCATCATCTGCACTATGCTTATCTTCTAAAGTTCCATAACCATAAAAAATAAATTCTCTTATTTTTCCATTACTGTTTTGGCTTAAATCAAATTGAGTAACTGGATCAAAATCTTCTTCTAAATTAGCTTCTATTAAAGCATAAGTTGGATTTTCAAATCTTTTATTTATTTGAGTTATAAAAAATTTAAAAATTTTTCTTAATTTATCTAAGTTTTCACTTGAAATATTTTTATATTCTACCTTTACAATATCCCAAATATTGTCTATTGTTGAAATAGAATATCCAGAAGATACAAAACTTTCAAAATCTTTTTGTAACAATATATTTTTAAATTTTGATTTTACTACTTCTTCCATCTCCAAGTAACTATTATAAAGCTGTCTAGCCTCTAATAAATCTCCCATTGAATCTCTTTCTTTTTTTATTTTTATATATTTTTCTATTAATTGTTCTGTTTTAACTTCTTTTTCTTTTATTTTTTCTTCTAGTTCTTTTAAACTATTTTCTAGTCTATCTTTTTCTTCAATATATTCTTTATTCTTGATTTCAAGTTCTCTTTCTTTTTCTTCTATTTTTTTATCTAGTTCTTTTAAACTATTTTCTAACTTCTCTCTTTCTTCAATATATTCTTTATTCTTAATTTCAAGTTCTTTTTCTTTTTCTTCTATTTTTTTATCTTTATCTCCAAATATCTTTTTAAATATTTCTATTAACTTATCAATCATTTCTTCATTCTCCATTTCTTCAGAAAAACTTTCTATTTTTATATATTCTGGAAAAGCTTCTACAAATTTATTAATATTTATTTTCTCAATATTTATCTCTTCTATTTTTTCATTCTGAACTTCTATACTCTCATCTTTTTTATCTAATTCTTCTAAAGATTTTTCTGCCTCTTCTTTTATCTTACCATCAAATTTATTATTTAATTCAAGCTCAAGTCTATTAATTTCTTTTATTAACATATTTAAAATATCTTTTAAAGTATTTGAATCTCTAAACCCATCAGCATCCTTGATTTCTTCTATCACAAATGACCCTCCTATAAAATGAGGCTAATGCAAACTATTTTGGTAATGCAAAAGCCTCAATTTCATCTTCCTTCTCTATTCTTCCCCTCTTTTTTTCTTATAATAACTAGCTATTCTTCCTATTTTATATTCTTTTTTCTCTTTTTTTTCTACTCTTTGATTTGGTATTTCTTTCAAAATATCTGTATTAATATTATTCCCTAATATAAATATTTTTGTAGAATCATTAACAAGTTCTGTCTCTATATATTTATCTTCTGTTTTTACTATTACAATTTCTTCATCATTATAGCTAAATCTTGCCTTTTTAATATTTTTATTGTCTAAAATTTTTTTTAAATCTTCTGAAGAAAATTCTGAGCTAAAATCCATTTTTGATGTATATTTCTCAATACTATTTAATAAATTTTCTCTATCAGTTTTTTCATCTATTAAAAAAGTAAAATCTATTTTCTCACTAGATAATATTATCCTAGAATTACTTTCCCATTTTTTCCAGAAATCATCTAAATTATTGATATATGTTCTATCTTCTCCATCATATCTTTCAAGTTTCCCATCTTTGTATATTTCAATAAAATTGTCTTCTATCCAGAAAAAATATCTATGAATTTTCATTCTAAATATCCTCCAACATCTTATCTAATTTATCCCAAATTTCTTTAGAATTATCTATTTTCTCTACTCCTTCTTTTAATGTATCAATTACCTCAACTTTTTCATCAATTGGTAATTTATATTCAATTGCATCATTAATTCTAGGCTCAACATTATTTTCTTTAAAAGTATCTGCTATTGTTTTAAATGCCTCTACTGTATTCACTCCAGCTTCAACTAACCTAGTTGCATCAGGTACTCCCATATTAAGCTCCATTTTTTCATCTATTCCATGCCATTGTATCGCAGCTCCGATACAAGTACATTCAGCCTTAAATTTCTCATCTTTCAATTTTTCTTTAATTTCATCTGTTAATTCTACATCATTATTTAAATAATTTATGTAGTCCTTATAAGAATCAAAATCATCTACTTTTTTTTCAGCTGTTGCTGCCTTAGCTCCCAAATCTTCAGGTCTTTCATTATCTTTTGTTATATCTAAAATTGAAGATATTGCTGATATTACATCTGCTACTTTTGAAAGTATAGGCCCTGCCACTGTACTTAGATACTTAACTCCTGCTGCTATTGCACTTCCTAATTTACCCACTGTTGTACTAATAAAACTTCCTATTGCACTTCCTATTGCTGCTAAAAATCCCATAATTATTCCTCCTTAAATTTTTGTTTTATTTTTTAATAAATTTTTTTAAACATCTTCTATATTCTTTTGTCTCTGTATCTAATTTAAAATCACCACTATTAAAAACTTTTTTTATAGAGTTTTTTATATTATTGATTTGTTCTTCATCAATATTTTCGAGATTTTTATAGAATTTATAAAAAATAATTTCATATAAATTATCACCAAAAACTTTATGATATGTTATATATTGGGTTTCCAAAAGAGATATTTCTTTTTCTTCATTATTTAAAACTGATTTAACTTCTTTCCAAAAACTCTTATCCATTAGTAAACTAGCTATATCTTTAAACTCTCTAAAACTATTTATATTTTCTTCAAAAATTTCTTTAAATATCTTTATAGCTTCTTTATTTGTTGAGAAATCTCTACAAAGTTCAAAATCTTCTTTAGATATCTTTTCGTATTTTGTCCCTAAAAAAATCCCTTTTTTATAGTTTTCTATATAGAAATCTTCTACCCTACTTTTTAATCTGTCTTCATCAATATTTTCATCAGAAGTTGTATTAGTTCTTTGTTTTATTTGAACTTGTAGAGCCTTAGTCCATCCTTGACTGAATACTATTGCCCTTCCTGTTGTTAAGCTTGATAAGAAATCCTTTTGTTCCTTAGATAAAGATATAGTATTTCCAATAGCTTCCTTATCGTCTTCTGCAAATATTTTATGAACTATTTTAGTATTAGTGTTTTTTAGAACTTCTGGTGTCATTTTATCAGGTATTTGATCCGCTATAATTAAAGATTCTCCATATTTTCTAACTTCTGCTAACATATCTGCAAAAGTTTCAACACTATTTTTTTTATTTAAGCTATCTCCAGGTGAATATTTGGATAATAATCTATGAGCTTCTTCAATTAATGTAATATGTTTAAAATGCTTATCCTTTTTAAATTTTGCTTTTAGAGCTTCACATAAATTAGTTAAGATAAATCCCATTATTAAAGATTTTTCTGTTCCATTTTTAACTTCTTCTATTTCAAGAACAACTTTTTTTTCTATTAATTCTCTAAAATCTATACCTCTTCTTGTGTTTAGCATTTGTCCTTTAGAACCAACTAAAAGTCCTTGTAATCTTGCAGTTATTGAACCAATATAGTCTTTTTTTAGCCTGTCATCAAAATTATGTTTTGTAACTTCTATTTCTATTTTATTTAATAAATCTTCTAAAGTAGGAAATGAATATATTCCTTCATCATAGGGATTATCAAATTTTTCATTTTTATTATTATCTATATTCCAACCATAATCTTCATAACAAGAATACATTGCAGATTCTATAATTTGGGGTA
>ERZ773067.1385-NODE-1385-length-13075-cov-4.074040_pt1 | contig 13075 bp, 14 predicted proteins | sample MGYA00580622_ERZ773067 | MGnify/ENA primary metagenome ERZ773067 (study PRJEB29015, sample SAMEA2737998) | human oral metagenome | biome: human oral; feature: human-associated habitat; material: dental | place: China | collected 2113 ...
TTTCAGCATATACAAAAAATTGGTTAAGAAATTAAATTACTGAGAAAAAATTGCTGCACAGTAAAATGATGGCAAAGTACGGTGAAAATTTCAGAAGGTTCAGACATCCGCCCGGCGCCCACATCACCACATGCCTGTTCGCCACTGTTCGGGCCGATAAGTTGTATGCCACGGCTTAAAAGTGCGGTCAGATTTTGCTGCGTTATGGCTTGGCGATACATTTGCTGATTCATCGCCGGCGCAAGAAAAATCGGTGCGCTGGTAGCAAGACAAATCGTAGAAAGTAAATCGTTCGCCATACCGACAGTTAAGCGTGCAATAAAATCGGCACTGGCAGGGGCGATTAATACAGCGTCAGCCCATTTCGCCAATTCAATATGTCCCATTGCCAGTTCTGCTTGCGGATCTAATAACGATTGCGCCACGGCATTACCAGAAATCGCTTGTAATGTGAGTGGTGTCACAAATTCTGCAGCGGCAGGCGTGAGCACCACGCGAACCTGTGCATTGGCTTTGCGTAATAAACGAATTAATTCGATGGTTTTGTACGCGGCAATGCCGCCGGTAATGCCCACAACAATGCGTTTATTTTCTAGATTAATCATGCTTGAATCCCATGAATTGACTGACTCGGAGATGAATCCGCTTATTCTACTTGAATTATGATTTAATCAAAAATCTTATTTTGCGATCAGGATTCCACTTTTAAAGTCCGCTGTTTGGGTTTTAACGCCTTGTATGAATGAATAACGAATCTGTTATTTTTTACGAGGTTAAAGAAATGGATGAGGCCTTAATGCCAAGGGAAAAGCTCTTAAAATATGGCGTCGCCACACTGACAGATGCTGAACTTTTGGCCATTTTTTTGCGTACGGGCATTAAAGATTGTCCGGTGATGCAGCTATCGAAAAATGTGCTACAACATTTTGGCTCGTTGCGTGGGCTTATTAACGCCAATCAAAAGCAGTTTTGTGCCATGAAAGGCATTGGCATTACGCAGTTTATTCAATTGCAAGCTTGCACGGAAATGACCCGTCGTTATTTATTGGCGGAACTTAAAGAAGGGTATTGTTTTAGTTCGTCAGAGACGGTGAAAATGTACTTACAAACAGAGTTAGAAAATACGGAACGAGAAATTTTTTTAGTGCTGTTCTTGGATAACCAGCACCGATTGATTAAGCAGGAGCGCTTGTTTCTCGGCACAATTAATAAAGCGATGGTTTATCCGCGCGAAGTGATCAAAGAGGCGTTGGCGTGCAATGCTGCGGCGATTATTTTGGCACATAATCATCCTTCCGGCGTAGCGGAACCAAGCTTTTCCGACCGACAAATTACGGAGACTATCAAACAGGTGGCGGAGTTGGTGGAAATTCGAGTGCTGGATCATTTTGTGATTGGCAAAGGCGATTATTTTTCCTTTGCGGAACAAAATCTTCTCTAAAACTGACCGCACTTTTGGATAAATTTTAGTTTTAATGTCAGCAAATTCAGGATTTAGGCTTGAGAATGCAATATAAAGTGAGTATAATGCACGACCTTTAATATAGTATGCGGGTCGGGTTATACGACCTGACGAGGTCATTCAAAAAGCGATTTTTGAAATATTCCGAACCGTAAGCTCGAGCTTAAATTTCATTATTGGAGATTAATATGTCTAGAGTCTGTCAAGTAACAGGCAAGCGTCCGGCAGTGGGTAACAACCGCTCTCACGCAATGAACGCGACTCGTCGTCGTTTTCTTCCTAACCTTCACACTCACCGTTTTTGGGTTGAAAGTGAAAACCGTTTCGTAACATTACGCTTAACTGCAAAAGGTATGCGTATTATTGATAAAAAAGGCATTGATGCAGTTTTAGCTGAAATCCGTGCTCGTGGCGAGAAAATCTAAGGAGCTAACAAATGGCAGCAAAAGGTGCTCGTGAGAAAATCCGTTTAGTTTCTACCGCAGAAACCGGTCATTTCTACACAACTGACAAAAACAAACGTAATATGCCTGAAAAAATGGAAATCAAAAAATTTGATCCAGTTGTGCGTAAACACGTTATTTATAAAGAAGCAAAAATCAAATAATTTTGCACGAATTGAAAAACCCGACATTGTTCGGGTTTTTTATATCCAGTGGCTATCGGAGAAAGAGAATGCCTGAACTACCTGAAGTCGAAACCGCACTACGTGGCGTAAGCCCTTATCTAAAAGATTACACGATTGAAAAAATCGAGGTACGTCAGCCGAAACTCCGCTGGGCGGTATCACCGGAATTAGCAACATTGCATCAAGTAAAAATTCTGGATCTTACCCGCCGTGCTAAATACCTTATCATTCATACCGAAAAAGGCTATATCATCGGGCACTTAGGGATGTCGGGAACCGTAAGAATCGTACCGCATGACAGCCCGATTGATAAACATGATCATCTGGATATTGTGCTGAATAATGGTCGATTATTGCGTTATAACGATCCGCGCCGTTTTGGTGCTTGGTTGTGGACGGAAAAATTAGATGAGTTTCATTTATTTTTGAAACTGGGGCCGGAACCACTATCAGAGGAATTTAACGCAGACTATCTTTTCAAAAAATCACGAAAAAAAACGACCGCACTTAAGACCTTTTTAATGGATAACGCTGTGGTGGTGGGCGTTGGCAATATTTACGCCAATGAAAGTTTATTTTTATGTGGTCTGCATCCTATGAAACTTGCCGCTAATCTGACGCGTAAGCAATGTGAACGCTTGGTAGATACCATCAAATCTGTTCTTGCCAAAGCCATTGAACAAGGCGGAACGACACTCAAAGATTTCTTACAACCTGATGGCAGACCGGGTTATTTTGCGCAAGAATTATTGGTTTATGGCAACAAAGGAAAACCTTGTCCAAAGTGCGGTACAAAAATTGAAAGTTTAACCATCGGACAACGAAACAGCTTTTATTGCCCGATGTGTCAGAAGAAGGGGGGATAATATAAAATAAGAATTATATATTAGGTGTTATTTATTAAGAAAAATTGTTACTTAATAAAGTTAGTTCCATATGAGAATATTCTTAGTTTATTTAAAAATAAATATATTCTAGGAGAAGCTAAATAGATAAACAAACCTAGTAATCTATGTTTTTTATTTTTGAGTTTATGTGTTATGTAGTCATTAATATCTTGTTTTGATAGGGTTGATAATAAAGTCTTATTTCTAGATCTTAGTTGATATTCTCTAAATAATTTTTCATTCTTTTGAGATAGGGATTGGCTATTTTTTATTATCCTCCAATAATAGTTTGGCATCTCCATATATTTAAACTTGGCATTTATAGAAAACGCTCTACAATAAAAATCATAGTCTTCGCTTGTTATAAAACTTTCATCATATCCATTTAATTCCTTCCATAAATCCCGCTTATATATAGAACAAGATGGAATAAATTTATCATCTAAAAAAAACTCAAGTTTAGTTGTTTTATCTAGTTTATAGATATGATTTGCATCTCCAAAGGTATATAAATCTCCAAATAATACATCAATATTTTTATTATTTATTAATTCATTAATATATAACCCAATATACTCACTAACAATATCATCTGAGTCTAGTGGAAAAATGTATTTCCCTGATGCATGGAATATACCAAAGTTTCTTGCAGATGGTAATCCCTTATTATATTGATTCAATACTGTATAGTTTGATTCTGAAAGATACTTAATCGTATCTTCCGATGTTGAACCATCATTTACAATAATAACTTCTATGGATTTTCTCCATTTCTTAAGATGTAATTCTATACTCTTTAAACATTCATCAATTAATTTTGGAGAGGTATTGAATACAGGTATAATTATAGATATCAACATGTTTATACTCACTTTATCCATTCTTTTTTTAACTTATCTATAGATATTTCATTAATATTTTCTTTATAGAAAATAATATGCGTTTCATTTTTACAGTTAGGATGCCAATGTTTAAATGCAATAATGTCTTCCTTATAAATAGCAATAATTGGTTTATTAAATCCAGCTGCAATATGCACTGTTGAAGTATCTGTTGATATTAGTTGAATTGAATTTCGAATTAATTCAATAGTATGAAAAATAGTTTTTGTATCATGAACAAAGATATTCTCATATTTTTTAGATAATTCTTTCAATAAAGGTGTAACTTCTGGGTAACTCAATAGTACGAATTGCTTTTCTCTTGTGATCTCTGTTAAATATTTTAAGTATAGTTTAATATTTTCATTGTTTACTTTCTTAGCTCTATATGCCCCAAAGAAATTTACAGTAATATAGTCAGAGATATTATTTTCTTGTAAAAAATTCTGAATTTCAACTGCACTTTTTTCATCATAAGGAATATCATAAGTGGTATCTACATTTGTTATTCCTGCTAATTCTAAAGATTGTTGATAGATTTTAGAAAAATGTTCATCATTTTCTAAACTGTGAGTAAAGATTTTATAATTTGATTTTTTATAACCAATATAATTTTTAGCATTAATTAATCTTAGTAAAAGGAGATCTCGGTTTTTTATTGCTAGTGTTGGATCAATTACTACATCATATTTTTCTTTTGCAAGGATTAAGCCGGATTTAATATAGTCAAGAATACTGCGTTTCTTTACAAAGTAAAGTTGATCAATATGAGGATTTTGTTTAAATAAGTAGGCATCTTTTGTTGTACAAACTACGCCAATTTTTATTTCAGAGTTGAATTTTTTAATTTCTCTGAAAATAAAAGAGCTCACAATGTAATCGCCAATCTTCCCATCTTGTCGTAAGAAAAGAATTCTCTTAGGAAGAAGTGCGGTAGAATTTTTAGGTATTTTTTTATCTAAGATAAGTTTCCCTATCATTAGTCGTATTTTTTGCAACGTTTCTTTTAATTTCATAGTGCTACTATTTATATCTATTTTCAATACTATCTATTTCAGAATCTACATCCCCAAAGACGCATGCAGGCTCAATACCATAAGCATTAATATTTGTCAGTTGTAATAGACCGGTTAAAAAATCTGATGGCATTCTTATTGGATAAGCATATGATAATAATTTTTTTGCTCCTTCATAAGTAATTAAATAACCTGTTGTTCTAATAATACTTCTTTTAGATTTTTTGGATGGAGAACGATATTTGGCTAGTCTATAACGTTCAGGAAGTCTTTTCATGAAAGGATATACTTTGGCTTTTCCATGATCTAAGAAGAGTATCTCTTTTTTTGAGGAAATTTTATTTAGCGCGGCTGTTACTATTTCTTCAAAGTATAGAGATACAATTGCATCGTCTTCTAGAATAATCGCCTCTCTAATATTAATGCTATTCAATATATAAAAGAGGTGCACAACCAATTTCCCCTAGTGTTAGAGGCTTTTTAGCAGAAAAGTTTTGAGGATAGAATTGAAAATCAATTTGAGATAGTTGTTCTTTTGATAAGTCTTTACCATAGATAGCATCAAAAAACTCAAATTGTAGTCCTAATTTTGAAAGTCTATTCTTGATAATAGATCTTCTGGGAGAATTTACAAGGCTAATAATAAATATGAGAGGTAGTTCATTTTTCATCTAATAATCCTTTATTGTTTCTAGGATAGTTTCTTTTATATCATGAATAAAACGATCAAGGTTATGCACCTCTTTTATATATTGAATAGCATTATTTGCTAGTTCCACTCTGCTAGATTCATTTTCAATTAGTTTTCTGATTCCATCAACGTATTTTTGTACATGTTCAAAACCATCTCCTAAAACTGTTCCAGTATAGACACCAAATTTTTCTGTTAGATTTTCAGGGTTCTGATTACTAACTAATAGTGTTCCGTATGATAAAGCTTCTAGAAATGATATAGGTAATGCCTCATGAATAGATGTGTTTACAAGAATTTTGGCATCTTTTAAAAACTGCTCTTTTTCATTACCATCTACGTGTCCTACAAAGTGTAAATTAGGGATATTTTTATATCGGCTAATAATTTCGGAATTTCGCTCAGCATCATAAAATGTTTGTCCTAGCATATAAAATTCGTATTCAGGACAATTTTTAGCTATTTCACAAAATAACCACCCTCTTTTTACTGATTCAATACGTCCTAGGAATATAATTATATTTTTCTTTGGGTAAGTATTTACATCGTATGCATTATCTATCTCTATAGGATTAGGTAGATATTTTATATCAATATTTTTGTCTAGGTTATAAAGTTCTTTAGCTTTATTATTTAAAAAATATCCTTGAGAAATGAATCTTATTCTACCTTGTGTATACCATTCATGAATTCGATCATATAAGTTTTGATCATAGTAACAAGGTTCTGGAAATAATTTTACTGTGTTAATTTCATCCCAATCATGCTTAGGTCTTGGATCTTGTATCCAAAATATGAGTTTTTTGTTTATATCGGGATCATAAAGGAACGGTAAATCAAATGTAACCTCAATACTTAGATAGACATCATAATTTTGTTTTTTTAACCAACGCGAGGTAAAGAATTTTTTCTTCGGTAATTCAAAAACATGAACCCCATCAATAATATGCTTTCTAGCAAATAATCCAAGATTTTTTGATGTTGTCTTTAATAAAATATCTACCTGTATGTCTTCATCTTGAAGATATTTAGCTACTAATCGTCTTGCTAAAAAACCATAGCCACCATAACCGGTTCCTAGTGCACCAAAATATTCATTAATAAGTAGTCCAACTTTCATTTTTTTCATTTTTTTTCTCCAGGATACTCTTTATATTAAAGAATATAGAAATTTTATTAAATTTTCTCTTGTTCTATTTTCAGAAAATATATGAATATGTTCTTTAATCTCTCCTCTTATTTTTTCTAAGAGCTCTTTTGAACTTGATATCTCATATGTTTTACTGATGAATAAGTCAAAATTATTTAAAGGTATTAATCCTCCACATTTACCATTATTAAGTATTTCTCTAGGGCCTGTAGGGCAATCTATTGCTATGACAGGAACATTTAGAAATAGACTCTCTAGAAGAACAGTAGGTAACCCTTCTCGTTCTGAAGTATGTAAGAATAGTTTGGCATTCTTAATATAAGGGTAAGGATTTTTTATTTCTCCTAATAATAAACAACGATTTTCTAAATTAAGTTTTTTTATAAGTTTACTTAGATTTTCTTTTTCTTCTCCATCACCTAAAATATATAGATTTTCTTCTATACCTAATTTAACTAATTTAGAATATATATTTATAAGATCTTCATGTCTTTTTATCTTATCTAGTCTGGCAACTTGTATAAAATAAGGATTTTTTAGATGAGTTAAAATAGGTTGCTTAGATTTTAATATCACCTCATCTTCTCCGATCGGATTATATAATGTAAGTATATTGTCTTTTAAGCCAGATCTTAATGATAAAGATTTAGCCATATCTTCACAAATAGCAATTACATAATCATATTTTCGTAAGTATGAAATTTCTTTAATTACTTCTTTTGATTTATCTTCTTTTAAAGCTAAGTGTTGCCATCTGATAGTTGGAGATTGAATTTTGTTAAATGGTAAATATTGATCAAAGTGATTGCTAAAATTTATGATGATGTCATATTTATTTTTTATTATGCTATTTATTCGATTTCTATAATCGAATTTTTCTTTAATTCTTACAATTTTATATCTAAATTTAGATATTATATTTTTATTTCTATTTTTATATAGAAAGTTTATCCTTTTAGTATTTTCATTATTAAATAAGAATATAGTAGTTATATTTTTAGGTATTTCTTTTTTAAATGGAGAGTCTGAGTGATCATATGCTAAAATAAGATCTATCTTGATTTCTTTTTCATTGCTAAGTAACTTGAGATAATTAATAAGGATTTTTTCTATTCCGCCCATTACAAGCCATTTGTGTAGAATTAATATTCTCATATTTATCTTTCTTTGATAGTTTAAGTTAGTATGAAGCTAATTACTAAGCTAGATTAATTTTTTATGAGTGGATAGACTGTTTTTATTTGTAGTATCCATGATATGTTTGGTTCGCATTCTATCCCTTATCCTAATAAAACAAAACCCCGCGTGTTGCGGGGTTTTGAAAGACACAGATTACTTCGTACCTGGAATTTTGAAACGGCTGTTAAAGCGTTCAACACGACCGCCGGTATCAACAACACGTTGTTTACCTGTATAGAATGGGTGGCATTTACCGCACACATCAAGGTTGATGTCTTTGCCTAAGGTAGAACGAGTTTTGATCACGTTACCGCAAGAACAAGTTGCAGTAATTTCTTTATATTCAGGATGAATACCTTGTTTCATAGAAAACCTCAAATTTGAAGCCATGCCGCTATCAAGCCAATCGCAAAAGCAATCCCTGACACCGCATGAGATTAATATTACGCCATTATAAATGGCACGCTTGTGTGTAAGGATGCGAATTTTACAGAAAAAGAAAATGACATTCAACCCATCCGCCGCTAAATAGACAATAATCCCCCAAAATGCTATATTCCGAGCCCATTTTAGTTCACTTAATTTCCATTCATGCCATTTGCCCGAATCGCACTTCCGGTGCCGCTACATCGCTATTTTGACTATGTCTTCCCAGCGTCAATGAAGGTTGTTGTTGGGGGGCGGGTGCTTGTGCCCTTTGGGACGCAGAAGCGAGTTGGCGTTGTAGTTGACATAGTGGAACAGACGGAAGTGCCTGAAGAACAGTTGAAGGCGGTGCTAGCCTGTCTGGATGATACTTCACTGTTTTTTCCGGAAAGTTGGCAGTTCTTAAGTTGGGCGGCAAATTATTATCATGCGCCTTTGGGCGAAGTGTTATCGCAAGCCTTGCCGGTGAAGTTGCGCCAAGGGGAAAGTGCGGAGGAAAAACAAAAAGTTTTTTGGAAACCGACCGCACTTGGCGAGCAAGCGTTGGCGCAAGGCTTACTAAAACGCTCGAAAAAACAACTTGAAGCATTGCAGGCGGCAAAGGAGGGGATGGAAAAAGGCAACAATCCATTTGGTAGCGGCATTTGGTCGGCGTTGAAAGCCAAAGAATATATCACCGAAATCGCTCAAGAACCGGAAAGTCAAACCTGGCAACAGCAATTAGTTGATAAACCTATCGTCAATAAAGCTGATCGATTAACACTCAATAAGCAACAAGCGTTGGTATTCAGCCAATTGAAATTTACTCAAGGCTTTACGGCATGGTTGTTGGACGGCGTGACGGGTTCAGGCAAAACAGAAATCTATCTGCAATTTATTGAAGAGATTTTAAATCAAGGCAAACAAGTGTTGGTCTTGGTGCCGGAAATCGGGCTGACGCCACAAACGGTAAGTCGTTTCCAAGCCCGTTTTAATGTGGTGATTGATGTGTTGCATTCCAATTTAAATGACACGCAACGATTACACGTGTGGCAGCGGGCGCGCAATGGGCAAAGTGCGGTCATTATTGGTACGCGATCAGCGCTGTTTACGCAATTTGCCGATTTAGGCGCGATTATTATCGATGAAGAACATGACGCTTCTTTTAAGCAGCAAGACGGTTGGCGTTATCATGCCCGCGATTTGGCGGTGGTGTATGCAAAACAACTGAATATTCCCGTTTTAATGGGGTCAGCAACGCCTTGTTTGGAAAGTCTGAATAATGTGCAGCAGGGAAAATATCAGCGTTTATGTCTATCAGAAAAAGCCAATCAGTCCACTGCACTTCAACAACACGTCATTGATTTAAAACATCAGTCAATGCATAACGGTTTATCGGAAATCCTGATAAAACGCATGCAGACACATTTAGAAAAAGGCAACCAGGTGTTGCTGTTTTTGAATCGACGTGGTTTTGCGCCGGTGTTGTTGTGCCATGAATGTGGTTGGATGGCGGAATGTCGCCATTGCGATAAACCTTACACGTATCACCAACAACACAATGTGTTGCGTTGTCATCATTGCAGCGCACAAAAACCGATTCCGCGCCAATGCGGAAATTGTGGTTCTACTCAATTAATCACCACGGGCTTAGGCACGGAACAGTTAGAAGATACCTTAAAAGCAATTTTCCCAAATTACGGCATTGCTCGAATTGACCGTGACACGACGGCGCGCAAAGGCAAATTGGAAGGTTATTTAGCGGATATTCAACAGGGCAAAAGCCAAATTCTTATCGGCACCCAAATGTTGGCGAAAGGGCATCATTTCCCGAATGTTACCTTAGTGGCATTAGTCAATGTGGATAGTGCGTTATTTTCATTGGATTTCCGTGCGGAAGAACGGCTAGCTCAACTTTATATGCAGGTAGCGGGGCGTGCGGGGCGCGGTGCGCAACAAGGCGAAGTGCTTTTACAAACCCATTATCCGGAACATCCTTTGTTACAAAGTCTGTTACAACAAGGTTACAACCAATTTGCACACAATGCCCTTGCCTTGCGTAAAGCGATGGGACTACCACCTTTCAGTTCGCAAGCCTTGTTCAAAGCGCAAAGTCGCCATACTGAAGACGCAGAGCATTTGTTGGCGCAGTTTGCAGAGTATTTACAGCAAGTGAAACGAGATATTGCCCCAGAATTACAAATATTAGGTCCAATGCCCGCGCCATTCAGTAAAAAAGCAGGACAATATCGTTGGCAGTTATTATTGCAGCATCCTTCTCGTGCAACTTTGCATCAGGTCTTGACGGCATTTGGACGTGACCAAGGCGATCAAGCAACAAAAGTGCGGTGGATTTTAGATGTGGATCCGTTGGATTTAAGCTAGTTTTGGCTTTTTTGTGGTCAATAAAGTAATTTTTCAGTAGAATTAGCGAAATTTTTTATTGTCATATCGTTAATTATTATTTTAGTTAGATTAAACAGGTTTTATCGTGGCTCAACGTGATTACGCTGCCCGTAGAGGCGCAAAGAAAAAGAAGAAACAGCGCAAAAGTAATAAGTCGGTGTTGTTTATGCTTGCCATCATGATTGTGGCGGCATTTGCATTCGGGTTGTATTTGTTGAAGGAAAAAGCGCCGGAAAACATGATGCAACCACAAGAAACCGTCGAAAAAACACAACCGAAAAGTGTTTTACCGAATCGCCCGGAAGAAGTGTGGAGTTATATTAAGGCATTGGAAACACGCACGGTGCCGATTGACGATAATCCAAAATCCTTGGATAAAAATATGCGTTTAACGGAAGAACAACGCAAGATTTTGGCTGCGATGGAAGAAGAGCAAAAACAAGCTGAATTGGCAAAAACGAAAGCGGCAGAAGCCCAACAAACTACACAAGTCGCTACGCAACAACCGGTTCAAGCGGCTACTACACAAGCAACGCAACAGCCTCAAGCACAATCGAAGCAGCAACCTCAGGTTGTAGAAGCGAAGAAGGCTACAATGCCAAAAGAAGAGAAAAAAGCTGAGCAAACAGTGAAGGCTGAACCTCAGAAAAAAACAGAAACTGCTCAACAAACACCGACAAGTAATAGTAGTGAGCGAAAATATGGCTTACAGTGTGGCGCTTTTAAAAATAAAGCACAGGCAGAAGGTTTGCAGGCGCGTTTAAGCTTGCTCGGATTGCCGGCGCGAGTGAAAGAAAGCGCGGATTGGAACCGTGTTGTGGTTGGTCCGGCAGGGGATCGCAACGCCGCAGTGAAGATGCAGGAAAAAGCCAAGAGCGTAATTAACTGTGTTGTGATTGCCATGTAATGAATGAAACAACAAAAAGTGCGGTGATTTTTCACCGCACTTTTTTATTTTTAACTTGCCAAAAAACAAAAAATCAATAAAATGAACGAACGTTCATTCAGTGTTAATGTATTTACTGTATGTAACCTATCTCATGTGCGAGGTGAAAATATTTTTCACCGCACTTCCTAACGATTAACTCAATGTTTATAAATGACTATGAATCAATCTGAAATGGATATGATTGAGCGGATTTTTTCTGCAACGGACAACTTGATGGCGGAGGAAGGCTTGCCAAATTTGTCGATGCATAAAATCGCAAAGGCTGCAAAAATTTCGCCGGGGACCATTTATATTTATTTTAAAAATAAAGATGAATTGTTGGCCCAATTCGCTCGTCATATTTTCCTCTCGTTTCAACGTGCGATGGAAAAAGATCACGATGAAACACAATCTTTTGCCGAGCAGTATCGGACAATGTGGTGGAATATTTGGACGTTTTTGCAAAGCGCTCCGACGATCATGAGTAATATGCACCAATATAAATCTTTACCGGGATTTACTGATATTTGTCGGGAATGGGAGCAAGATAGCCTGTGGCATAAGTTTTGTAATAAAGCAAAAGAGGCTGGTGAAGTGGCAGATTTGCCAACCCATATTTTATTTGCCATCTCGTTGGAAAGTGCGATTAATATCGCTTTCAAATGGCAACATTTTATCAAAGAAGTTTCAACAGAAATGCTGGAGTCTGTGATTGAATGGACTTGGCGGGCTGTTAAAAATCAATAATCACTCAAGAGATATTTACGGAGTTTGTATGACCGAAACCATCAAACCAAAGCGTTCGCATACCTTTTTGCTAAAAATGACTTTGGGTATTTTTGTCCTTATTTTCATTGCAATGATTGTAATGAATTATATGAAATCAAAAGGCATTGCTGAGTATCTTGCTAATCAAGGTGAAAGGGCTGTTCCAGTGACGGCAATGACCATTTCTGCGCAGCAATGGACGCCGGTAATTGAGACCACCGGTTTGGTTCGTCCGAATCAAGGGGCGATGTTGAGTGCGCAAAGTGCGGGGACGATTTCAAAAGTGTTAGTCACTAACGGACAAAGCGTGAAAAAAGGCGATTTGTTGGTGGAGTTAGATAGTTCGGTGGAACGTGCGAGCTTACAAGCGGCGGAAGCGCAAGTGATTTCTTTGCGTCAGACTTACCAACGCTATGCGAATTTGGCGAAGAGCGGTGGTGTTTCTCGTCAAGAATTGGATAACGCAAAAGCCGCCTACGATGCGCAAGCGGCTAACGTGGAATCCTTAAAAGCGACTATTGCGCGTCGCCAAATTGTTGCCCCGTTTGATGGCAAAGCCGGTATCGTGAAAGTCAATGTGGGTCAGTATGTATCGAATGGCACAGAAATCGTGCGTGTGGAAGATCGCAGTTCTATGAAAGTAGATTTTGCGATTGCACAGAATTTATTGGAAA
>ERZ773067.1386-NODE-1386-length-13073-cov-4.117837_pt1 | contig 13073 bp, 11 predicted proteins | sample MGYA00580622_ERZ773067 | MGnify/ENA primary metagenome ERZ773067 (study PRJEB29015, sample SAMEA2737998) | human oral metagenome | biome: human oral; feature: human-associated habitat; material: dental | place: China | collected 2113 ...
CATGCGGTCGAGTTGGGCGAAATTGTCTTCTTCGGCCGAGTTGTAGTCGTCGAAGCAGACAATGAGGTTCTCGCAGGTGTCTTTCTTCTGCTGTCGGAGCACTTCGCGGAGGTTGTCGCTCACGCGGTAGCCGTGTTGGAACGAATGGCTGAGCACATCGTGCATCACCGTTTGGGCAAAGGGCTGATCGGTGTTGCGGTTTTGGGGCGGCAAGTCCCAGTTGAAGGTTTTGGGTGCGACCAGGGCATAGAGCACCGCGCAGATGATCAATCCGACGATGAGGACGATGGCCGTGCGATTGGATTTGTTGCTCATTGCTCACCTCCTTTCTCGGCTCGGCGGCTCGTTTTTTTGGGTTGCTGTTCGATTTGTGCCAGCAGTTCGCGGCATTCGCCCACAAGGGGAGCATCGGCCGCGTAGTGTCCGTAGCACACGTAGAGATAGTGGCGGGTGAGTCGGCGCATGGCCGGGGTTTCCGCTGCGTCGGCCTCTTCGAGCAGGCGCACATAGTCCGAAGGCGTGCGTGCCGGCAGCCATTCGAGGCGACCGCGGTCGCAGAGGGTGCGCAAAGCCGTGAGATAGAGCAGTTTCACCAACTCGGGGAAATCGTCCTCGTCGGTGGCTTGTTGCAGTTCGTTGGGCAAATCGTGGGCATAGATGTCGGTATCCACCGTCGATTCGTCCCAGGTGGGCGTCGTGCGGCGCAGGGCGAAGCGCTCTTTGAGGTAGTCGAAGAGTCCCGCTTTCTTGATAATGAGCAGCAAGAGCGCAAGGGCGATGGAAATCAAGACCACTCGGGTCACCACGGGGTGGCGATCAAAATACTTTATGACATCACCCACCCAATCCCATTGGACATACTTATAGGGGTTGGGCGTTTTTTCCGGCTGTTTGGGCGGTTCCACCTGCAGCAGCCGCGCCAAGTCGGCGGCATAGTCGTGCGCCGGCGTGGGGACGGAATCATTGAGTTGAAAGGAAGGCATGAAGGCAGCGTTTGTAGGGGGCGTGAATCAAAAGGTGTCGAGCCGGCGGTTGAGTCCGCGATGGTCACTGCAGTCGATCACGTGCCCGAGCAGATAGGTGAAGACCGACACCACGAGTGTGCCTTGGATGAGCAGGAGGCCGTAGGCACCCATCGTGGCGAGCGTGTCGACGACGCGTTGGGAAAGGGCATTGTGGATGGTTTCCAGATAACTGTTGGGCAGGAAATCCGAAATGCTGTTCCATACGTGAAAGACCCCTATCAGCACGCCCGAAGCTCCGACGGTGAGCCACCAAATGCCGAAACAAAACAGCACGGAGAGGCCGGGCAGGAGGCTGTTGGTGAAGAGCATCGGCACCATGCCGAGGAGCGAACGCCCCGGCAGGGCACGCAACACGAGGAGCAGAGGCGCCATGGGGCAGAAGACCAACATCCAGATATGGGTTGAGAAGTTTTCGTTCTCGCTGATGAAGAGCCAAAGCACGAGCGGAACGGCCGAAAGGAGCATGCGCCCCGGGTGCAGATGGCGGAAACCCGGGAGGGAGAAGCGAGACGGAATGAAAACTTCACGACTTTCGCTCGAAAACGGAGGAGTTTTTTCAAAAAGCAGGGCACTTTCGGCACGTTTGCGCGCGATTTCGCGCAGGGCTTCGGCGCCCGCTTGGTCGTCGGCCAAGATCAGCTCGCTCACACTCCACCACATCCAAAGGGTGGCCAGGGCGATGCCGATCGTGCTGTGATCGAGCCAAGTGGCGATGCCCACGAGGAGGATGCTCACCGCCCAAATGCGCAACACCACTCGGCGGCGATGCTGCCAAAGCGAGAGGAGGGCGGTGGAGATGAAGGCGCCCCCGGGACGTTCTTTATAGAGTGTGGCCATTTCGATGGAGTCTTTGAGGAAGGAAAATGGTGAGCCAGCTTACCAACAGGAGGCCGCCGAAGACAAAGAAGACGCGCAGGGCGAGCGGAGCCTCGGTGTGGCGGGTGATGTAGGTTTCGATCAGCGCGGCCACGAGCGTGAGGGGGAGCACCCCCATGATCATGAGTAGTCCGCGCCGCGCCCCTTGGCGAAAAGCTTCGATGCGTGAGCGCCGACCCGGGAAGAGCCAGCCTGTGCCCAAGGCCAGTGCCGAAGCGCCCGAGAGAATGATGGTGGGAATCTCGAGCGAGCCGTGGAGATTCACCACAAACAGGGCTTCGAGCACCGCCCCTTGTTGCATGAGAAAGGTTTCGAAGCAACCGAACATCACGCCGTTGTAGAGAATGATGAGCAGTGCGCCCGGCAGCGCCAAGAGGCCGGCGATGAAGGTGCGCGCATCGATCGAGGCATTGTTGAGGAAGATGCGCCAAAACATGGTCACCGTGTCTTTGTCTTTGTAGATCGCCATCGGATCGCCGTTGGCCACGTTTTGGATCGTCATGTCCACATACCGGTCGCCGAGGACGCTGCGGGCAAAGTCGGGATCCATTTGCTGCGAGAGGACGCCCACGACCATGGCAATGAGGAACACGGCGAGCGAAACGAGGAGATCGCGCCGCGAATAGTAGAAAGCCATCGGGATGTCGTACTTGAGCGTACGCACCACCTCGCCCCAGCGGTTGGGACGTTGGCCGTAGACATGCTGATGGAAGTGGCGGGCGATGCGTTCGAGGTAGTCGGTGACGGGACTTTCGGCGAAGTGCGTTTGGGCAAAAGCCAAGTCGGCCGACACATCGAGATAGATCTTAGCCATCTCTTCGGGATTGAGCATCCCCATGTTTTGACCCCATTCCTGATAGGACTGCCATTTCTGGCGGTTGAGTCGGACAAAGGCTGATTCTCTCATGGAGGTGAGCAGAGTAAAGGAGGGAAGGTTGTCGATCGCCCGGCGCGGCTTGCGCGGTGCAGCGGCTTTGAGTGGAATTGGCGGTGCGACAACGTCTGTGATACCGGTTCTAAATGCGCTGCGGTCGGTGACCGTTGGGCGATTTAAGTCAAGATGATGGCACAAAAGTAAGAAAGTTTTTTCAATATAAGGGTCTTTACAAGTGAAATGCGTATTTTTGTCGCGAAGAGTTCGTGAAACTTCGTTTTTCGTTCCTCGTTTTCGTACCCGCTCATCTTATATAATAGATATGCCCGAATTTGTTTCTGTCGAGAATGTGCGCATCTCGTTGCTCCCCGCCACGCTTTTCCAGCGTTTTGCCGCCATTGCCATCGATATTGTCTTGGTGTTAATCGTCTTTGGTCTCAGTGCTTTGGTGGGTTCTTCGTTCTACACGCGCGAATTGGATCCGTTCATTCCGCTGTTTTTTCTTTTTTTCTTCTTCCTTCCCGTCCTCGAAGAAATCACCTTCAACGGGCGCACGATCGGCAAGCTCTGTCTTCGGCTGCGCGTGGTGCAAATCGACGGCAGTGCTCCGACGGTTTGGACGCTCCTCCTGCGCTATTTCCTGTTGTGGATCGACGTTTTCGGCAGTTTCGGCAGTGGGTTGTTGTTGATCTTCGGCACGAAGTTGCACCGTCGTTGGGGCGATTTGGCTGCCGGCACGTTTGTGGCGCAAAGCGGTTCGAACTACGGCAACCGCTCTCCGCTGCACGCTTTCGATGACCTGCCCAACTATGAGCGCACCTTCTCGCTGATCGATCGCATCGACGCTCGCCGCGCCGCCCTCATCTCGCGTGCTTTGGGTGCCGCCGCCATGCATAGCAAAACATTCGACGCCGCCGATTTCGCCCGTCGCGTCGAGTCCGTGGTGGGCGGTCGCCTGCCCGAGGAAACCGATGTGCACTATCTCTCCGCGGTGCTCTACGCCTACCGCCACGCCGCCTAAGCTGCGGCGTAACTCCCCGCCTCCGCATCGCTCCACCGTGACCGCTGTTCCTAACGAACGGCGGTCACGGTGTTTTTTGTGAGGGGGTAGGCATATATATAAGGAGAGGAACATTTCCTTTTTGAAGGAAGCAAAAGCATTCCCCCCATTCCCGTGCTTGGTCGTGCGCGGGGGAAATGGTAACTTCGCAGCCACAAACAAAAACGATTCGTTCCCTTATGACGCAATTCTCTTCTACGCCCCGCGTGTCGACGCGGCGCGGATGGTTGGCGGTAAGCCCTTTGTTGTTGATGGTCGTGCTTTTCCTCGTGTTAGGCATTGCCGCCGGCAATTTCAGCAAAGTGCCGCTCGTCATTGTCTTCATCATCGCCTCGGCCTACGCCCTTTTCATTACCAACCACCCCGATGCCACGCGCCCCGCGGAACCCGAACTCCACCGCGGTCTACTTCCCATTGCCGAACGCGTGAGTGTGTTCAGCCGCGGGGCGGGTGAGAAAAATCTGATGATGATGCTTTGGATCTTCATCCTCGCCGGCGCCTTTGCCGCCTCGGCGAAACAGATGGGCGCCATCGACTCCACGGTGGCCATGACGCTGCGTGCGCTCCCCGTCTCGCTCCTTGTGCCCGGCTTGTTCCTGGCCGCCTGCTTTGTGTCGCTGAGCATCGGCACGAGCGTGGGCACGGTCATGGCTTTGGTGCCCGTGGCCGGTGGCGTCGCCTCGTCTTCCGGCCTCGCCCTCCCCATGGTGGTGGGCGCCGTGGTGGGCGGTGCGTTTTTCGGCGACAACCTTTCGTTCATTTCCGACACCACCATCGTGGCCACTCGCTCACAAGGCGTGCGACTCAGCGACAAGTTTCGCGCCAACATCCGCATCGCCCTGCCCGCTGCCGTGGTGTGCTTCGCCATTTACTGCGTCAACGGAGCCGGCAGCCACACTGTCGGTTCGATTCCCGACTTCAGTCTGCTCAAAGTCCTCCCCTATCTCGCCGTACTGGTGGTCGCGATGGTCGGCGTCGACGTGATGCTGGTGTTGCTGCTGGGCAATGTTCTCACGGGCGTCATCGGGATGAGCACCGGCGCCTTCGATGCGGCGGGATGGTTCAATGCGATGGCCAAAGGCGTCGCCGGCATGAGCGAAACCATCCTCATCGCCCTCTTGGCCGGCGGTTTGATGGAAGTGATTCGCCACAACGGCGGCATTGACTTCATCATTTCGCGCCTCACGCGCCACATTCGCGGCAAGCGCGGCGCCGAAGGTGCCATTTCGGCCTTGGTGGCGCTCACCAACTGCGTGACGGCAAACAATACGGTCGCCATTCTCAGCGTCGGTCGCATCTCCAACGACATCGCCACCCGCTACGGCGTGAACAAATGCAAGAGCGCCTCGCTGCTCGACACCTTCTCGTGCGTGGCGCAAGGCTGTTTGCCCTACGGCGCGCAGTTGCTCCTTGCTTCAAGCCTGGCCGCACTCAGTCCCCTGCAGATCATTCCGCATCTGTACTACAATTTCCTCCTCGGCGTGGTGGCCGTCGGTGGCATCTTGCTGCGCTATCCGCGCAAATACAGCTGATGCCCGCCGCTTGTCGGCCTGCGTCAGCACAAACAGGCGTTTCCCATCGCCACCTCCCACCGACTGCATCCGAAGGTCGGACAAATCGGGGTAGGATGATGGGAAACGCCTATTTTTTGTGCACAATGTTTACGGAGGCAATGGGCAGCCTTCTCGCCGAAAGTCCCACCGTTCGGCGCCGCGAACGCGGTGTGCCGTCGGAGAACGGCGGCTTTCACCTCGCGCACGGCGGGCAACGACCGAAAACGAGAAACCTTTCGGGCGCAAGCTCACCGTGCACGAAAAGAATTTCGTGTGCCGGAGGTGTCTGCTCCGCATCCAAGTGGGGAAAAAAGGGGAAACAGTCATCGATGGAGGCCAAGGGGCAAAAAAAATGGGATACCACTGTATCCCAACCTTGTTAACCTTAAATCTAATACTATGAAAAACACAGTGCAAAGTTAGCCATTCCCGCTTTTTTTTCCAAGCCAAAACGGAAGAATCCGCAGAAATACATTGATTATTAACATTGAAGGCTTCAAAAACGACGGTTTTAAGGACTTTGTAGGTCAATTTGCACTGAAAATAGGTCGCTTGGCTCGCTCTAACGTCCCCTTTTCCTCTTTTTGGGCGAAGGCTTGCCGTAGCGCTCCCCACGCCTCGCCGCCTCGTCCCGCCTTTTTTCGTTGCCGCCGCAGAGGAAGTGCACTTCGCTCGTGGGAGCGCCGCGGCTGCTTTGACGAAAAATGCTTTTTTCTCCGATTTTAGGTTTTCGCCCTCAAAAGTGACCGAATCTTCGGCTATGAACTCCTGCATCACAGGCAACTTGTGGCGTTTTGGCCAAAAAAACTCGTTTTTTCTCTCACCTTGTGGCCGAAACGCCGTGTGTCTTCAAAAAAATGGCTAACTTTACGGCGCGAAATGTTGCGTTCGGTCATCGGCCGTCGCGCAGTGTATCGCCCGTTTCTCCGCGAAACGAGCACCCGCCTCGTCGTCGGCGCAGGCCCCGTCCATCCCCCATCACAGCAATGCCCCCTACTATGGAAGTGAATCCCTGTAAGAAATGCGGTCGTCCCGTCTCGGTGCACGCCGAATACTGCCCCTATTGCGGTTGCGTGGTCGACCGCCGTCCGTTCGTGCCCGCCTCGTCCTCGAAGCCCCTCGGCGGTGGCAGCACCCCCGCCCCTTCCGCACCGGTAGCGCCCCCGGTTGCGAAGCCGAAGCCCGCAGCGCCGTCGCCCACTCCCGCGCCCGTTGCCGAAGCATCGGCCCCCGAACTGCAAGACGTGGAGCGTAGTGGGGCAGAACTTGGAGTTCAGACCGAAGCGCCCGCCGCTTCATCCGGGAAAACGACTCCTTCCAAAAAGAAAACCACAGCGGCGGCGAAAGACCGCAAAGCCGACAGCGCCGCATCGTCTGCCGCTCGTCCGGCATCGACACCGCCCGTGGCTCCGCCCCCCGTTTCGCCCCGACGGACGGACGAGGACGACGAACCCTCGCGCAGTTCCGGCAGCGGCATGAAGTGGGCGCTGGGCATTCTCGCCTTGGTCGTCGCAGGCAGTGCCGCCGGGGGCTATTATTACTACGAGAACTATCTCGCCGCGCCCGAACCCACAGCGCAAACTCCCATTGCTCAGCCCGACACCCTGCCCGCCACCGCCAAAAGTGGGGTCGACAACGAAGCCGAGCTGCGCGAAAAAGTCATCAACTATTGGGACATTTACACCAAGCGCTCGAGCGGTTTGATTTTGCAGTACAGCAATGCGCAACTGCGCAAGATGCTTGAAGTGAAAGGCTTCGTCTGCACAACCGATACCACCGCGACGGCAGCCGATCGCGCCGACGTTTACGAACTCACCACGAGCAAAGGCACCGTGCTCTGCCGCTTTGTGATCAACAACAACCGCGTGCACAACGAACTCTGGTTCAAATATCCCGACGACAAAGCCGCCTTCTTGAAGGCCGCCGCCACCGCCGGTTTCAAAGCAGGCACTTCGACGGAAGGCGATGACCGGTTGCCCGCCTACTACTCCTCGTTCAGAGCCGACAGCGTGCGCACTTATCCCAACACGCGCCACGACTACATCGTGGACGGCGAAGAAACGCTGAAACTCTACCGCGAACGCGAGCGTTGACCGCCCACCGTGGGCGAATGCTCCACCTGAAACACCGCTCCCCGACAGCACCATGGCGCTGTCGGGGAGCGTTTTTTTTGTACGCGGCGCAGTGTTTGCCTCGGTCGTGCGCCCTTTTCCGCCGATCGGAAACACTTCTCGGCTTTCCGCCGCCACCGTGCACTCGGCGGTTCACCGCATCGCTTCGGTTCAGTCGGCGAAATCCCAACCGTGCGCGCTGAGTCGCAACATTCGCGGGGGTGCGTCGGTCGAAAAGTTGCGTCCCGCCGCCAAGGCCACGTGACCCATGGTGCGCCGCAGGTTGATTTCGACATAGGGCAGCCACCCCTCGCGCGCCACCAGCACATCCACGCCCAGCGGCCCGACGTAGCGCGTCGCCGTGTCGGCACAGCCCGCGCCGTACACCTCTTCAATGCGCGCCGCCATGCGCGCGATGAGCGTGTCGAAGACCGTTTCGGTGAGCGGACTGCCCACCGCGGCCGCCCGCTCGAGCAAGGTGCGGCGCAACTGCGCGGGGTGCGCCGCCAGATTGCCCCCGTAGGCGCCGCCGGCCGCCGTGGTGAAGAGCGAAACGCCCTCGAAATGCACGTGCCCCGCCGCGTCGATGCTAAATTCAAGCGCTGCATCGAGCAGGCCTTCGCAGCGCGCCTGCACTTCCACCCCACCCTGTTGGCGAATGGCTTTGTCGATTCGTCGGAGGCAGGGCTCATCGTCGGCAAAAGCCCACACTCCGCGCCCGCTGCAGCTCCACGGTTGTTTGATCATGGCGCGCCCGTTCATCGTCGCCGCGGCCGTTTCGACCGCCGTCGTCGAGGTGCAGAACACCGCACGGGGCTTGACCACTCCCGGCAGGTCGTCGGTGGGCAAACCCTCCGCCCATCGCACCCCCGTCTCGCGACTGCTCATGCGCCGCAGCGCGCAGAGGCGCTCATCGGTGGGCAAGAGCCGTTCGGGCGCGCCGAGTCGGCGCAACAAGCCGACCAGATGCCGATCCCAGCCCCAGGGTTCGATGCGCTCCACCGCCGCCCAGTCGGGCACTTCAGCGCCCTCCGTGCCACCGGATTCGGGCAAACGCAGGCACACATCGTCGGTTGCCGCCCACAGTCGGGGCAGTTCGGCCAGTGCGTGTGCCAATCGGCGCGCCGGTCGTGTGGGACAATAGTGCGCCGTGTGGGCGGCGAGGGCTTCGTCGTGCGAGGGATTGAAAATGTGGAGAGTCATGAGTGAAAAAAAGAGGTGCGCCCCGCCACTCGTCGAGACCATCGGCGAATAGCGGGGCGCAATTGAGAAAAACAAGCCGAGTTTTTGGCAAAAGCGGTGGAGTTTTCAGAGAAACACCCCAACTTTATTCGCCGGCGAGAAAACGCTGAGTTTGCGGTTGGGAGAAAATGCGTTCAGCACAGGCATATCCCTCCTCATAGAGGGCTTCGAGTTGGTCGATGCGTGTGCCGAAGCGATCCACTTCGAGGGGCTTTTCCGGGCAGATGACGAGCACTTGTCCCGCGGCTTCGAGCTGTTCGACCAGTTCGATGTGCGCATTGTAGACGCGCTTCAAGCGCGAGAGCGCCACCCGCAGGCGGGGGTAATTCTTATAGACGAATTTGGGCATGCGCACGTCGCTGCCGGCATCGCGATAGCCGCGGTTGTGGGTGAGCACCACGACGTTGCGGGCGAAACCTTGGCTGATGGCGCGCTCCACGGGGATGGGGTCGGCGATGCCGCCGTCGAGCATCGGCACGCCGTCGAGGGGACAGATCGGTGCCACGAAGGGCAGCGAGGCCGAGGCCTTGCAGAGCGTGAGGATGCGGTCGCGGTCGTGGCGTTCGGTGTGATATTCGGCGTGGCCGGTGCGGCAATTGGTGGTGACAATCTCAAAGCGCATGGGGTTGTCGAAGGCCGTGTCGTAGTCGAAGGGGAGAATTTCGTTGGGAATGCGGTCGTAGAGAAATTCTTGATCGAAAATGGCGTGCGATTGCCACAGATGTTTCAGCCCGATGTATTGGTATTTTTCAAGCACATCGATGGCCGTCTTCTTGGCGCGCCCTCTTTGTCGACTCAGAAAGGACATGCCGTGCCCGGCACCGGCCGACACGCCGATGCCATAGGGGAAGGTGATGTCGGCATCCATCAAGTAGTCGAGCACTCCGATGGTGAACACGGCACGCATGCCTCCGCCTTCCAATACAAGTCCTGTTGTTGCATTCATGGGTACAAACATTTGTGGCAGCTTTGAGCCACTTTGGCGGACAAATGCTGCAAATCAGTCTATAAAAGTTGTGCAAAGGTATAAGATTCCGCGCGGAATGTAGTAACTTTGCGGAAACAATAATTACTAAAAACTGCGTCCCATGCTCTTTTCCCGTTCCACTTATGCAGAGCGCCGCAGCCGCCTGCGCCAACTCGTCGGTAGCGGCATCATTTTCATCCCCGGCAACAACGACAGCCCCTGCAACTTCCCGAACAACCCCTACAAGTTCCGTCAGGACAGTTCGTTTCTCTATTTCACCGGTCAGCACCGCGACGGGCTGGCGCTGGTGATCGACTGCGAAAGCGGCGTCGAAACGCTGGTGGGCAACGACATCGACATCGACGACATCATCTGGACGGGCCCGGTTCCCTCAATGGCCGACATGGCCGACGAGAGTGGCATCGAACGCACCGCGCCGAAGCGCGAACTGGCCACGCTCTTCGCCGAAGCGCGCCGCTTGGGTCGCCGCGTGCACTTCTTGCCCCCCTATCGCCACGACATCATGATCGAGATGGCCGACCTTACCGGTCTGCATCCCCTCAAAGTGCGCGAAGCGGCGAGTGTCGAGCTTATCCGCGCCGTGGTGGCGCTGCGCAACATCAAGAGCGAGGAGGAAATCGCCGAACTCGACCGCGCCGCCGCCATCGGTTATGAGATGCACACCACCGCCATGCGCATGGCCGTGCAGCCCGGCATGACGGAGGCCGCCATCGCCGGTGCGCTCGACGGCATCGCCTCGTCGCGCGGCAGCATGGTTTCCTTCCCCTCCATCGTATCGATGCACGGCGAAGTGCTGCACGGTTTCCCCTCTACGGCCACGCTCGATCCCACACGCCTGCTCTTGGTCGATGCCGGTGCCGAATCGCGCGAGCACTACTGTTCCGACCACACGCGCACCACGCCCATTTCCGGGCGCTTCACCCAGCGCCAGCGCGATGTCTACGACATTGTGGTGGACTGCCACGACTTGGCACTCAAAGTGGCGCGCCCCGGGGTGAAATACATGGACGTGCACCTCGCCGTGTGCCGCCTGATGACCGAACGCCTGCAAGCCCTCGGCCTGATGAAGGGCGATGTCGACGCCTCGGTGGCCGCCGGTGCGCACGCCCTCTTCTTGCCGCACGGACTCGGCCACGCGATGGGCATGGATGTCCACGACATGGAAGCCCTCGGCCAGGTGAATGTGGGCTACGACGACGAGACGCGCCCCTCCGATCAGTTCGGTTTGGCCAGTCTGCGCTTCGGTCGCCGCTTGGAAGCGGGACACGTCGTGACGGACGAGCCGGGCATCTATTTCATCCCCGACCTCATCGATCTCTGGCGCGCCGAAGGCACGAACAGCGACTTCTTGAATTTCGATGCCATCGAGCGTTATAAGGACTTCGGCGGTATCCGCATCGAAGACGACCTGCTCATCACGGCCGACGGTTGCCGTTTCCTCGGCACGGAACTCGTGCCCTATCATTCCGACGACGTCGAGGCCTTCTTGGCACGCTGATGTCGGGCGTCGCATCGCACGAAATATACACCGATCGACTGCGGTCGGTGCGTTCGCTGCGGCGGTTTTCCCAATGCAAACTCTAACAACTATCATTCCAACATGAAGAAATTTCTTACCCTCGCCCTCGCGGCGCTGAGCTTCTTCGGTGCGGCCAACGCAGCCGGCAAGAAGAAGAACGAAGCTCCGAAAGACACCCTCGTGTTCACCACCCTCGTGTCCGCTCCTGTGACGAGTATCAAAAACCAGAACAACTCGGGTACTTGCTGGGCCTATTCTTCTTTGGCTTTCCTCGAAAGCGAAGCCCTCAAGAAGAACCCCTCGTTGAAACCCGCCGACGTAGACCTCTGCGAATCGTTCGTCGTGGCCAAAACCTACAACGACCGCGCCGATCGTGCCGTTCGCACGCACGGCGATGTGAGTTTCTCGCAGGGCGGTTCGTTCTACGACGTGATCTACTGCATGGATCGCTACGGCCTCGTGCCCGAAGGCACCATGCCCTACCCCAAAACCCTCTACGGAGATTCGCTTTTCAACTTCAAACACTTCTTCCCCGGCCTCGAAGCCTTCGTGGGTAGCGTGGCGAAGGGCGACCACAAGAGTATCAACCCCATCTGGAAAAAGACGGTGGCGCAAATGGTAGACGGTTACTTCGGCGAAGCGCCCAAGACCTTCAAGGTGAACGGCAAGGAATACACGCCCCACACCTACGTGAAGGACTACCTCCGTCTCGATCCCAACGACTATGTGAGCCTCACGTCCTACACGCACGAGCCTTTCTACAAGCCTTTCGTTATCGAAGTGCAGGACAACTGGCGTTGGGCGCCCAGCTACAACCTCCCCCTCAACGATCTCATGGAAGTAATGGAGACCGCTGTGCGCAACGGCTACACCTTTGCTTGGGGTGCCGACGTGAGCGAGGACGGTTTCTCGCGCCGCACGGGCAAACACCGCTGCGTGGCCACCGTGCCCGACACGAAGAGCTCGGCCGGTGTGGGTTCAGACCAGTCGCGCTGGACGGGCGAGAAGGCCGGTGCCAAGATCAACGCCACCGACAGCAAGGGCGAAAAGACCATCACGCAGGAGATGCGCCAACTCGCCTATGACAACTGGGAAACGACCGACGACCACGGTATGCAGATCTACGGTTTGGCCAAAGATCAGAACGGCAAGGAGTATTTCATGATGAAAAACTCTTGGGGTGACTACGGTCCTTACAAAGGCTTCTGGTATGTGTCGAAACCCTACGCCGCTTACAAGACGATGAACATCGTGATCAACAAAAACGCCATCCCCGCGGCTATCCGCACGAAGCTCGGTATCTAAGTCGAGAGCCTTCGCGCTTTTCTCGACAGCCGATTGCCGAAAACGGTCGTGTGGCGTCCTTTTGCCCGCGCCGGTTCGGCCAATCTCCCCTTCTGTGTGCGCATCTGTTCCGCTTTGCGGCGAGCAGGTGCGCGCATTGTGTTTTGCACCGCGCATGTCGTCATCGACGATTCGCCGCAACTCGACAACTTTCCTCTTTCATGCACCCCGACTACTCTCCTTTGCGCCGCTTCTCGCAGTGGCTTTCCCGATGGCGCCACCGCCGTGGCTACGGAGTCCACTCTCCGTGGGCGTTTTCGTGGATCACGCAGGTGATTTACAACGACATGGCCTACTATGCCTACGCCGATTTGCAGCGCCGCCGCCGTTTGCCGGCCACCGATCCCAAGGCACTCGCCGGCGCACTCAACGAGAAAGACGATCGCCTCCTCTTTCGCGTCGCCAATGCCGCCGAAGCGAATGACATCGCCATATCCAAGTTCGGTTATGACTATATCGGCTATGTATTCGCCTACTTTGC
>ERZ773067.1388-NODE-1388-length-13068-cov-3.279106_pt1 | contig 13068 bp, 12 predicted proteins | sample MGYA00580622_ERZ773067 | MGnify/ENA primary metagenome ERZ773067 (study PRJEB29015, sample SAMEA2737998) | human oral metagenome | biome: human oral; feature: human-associated habitat; material: dental | place: China | collected 2113 ...
AATTTTTGAACATTTACAAGGAAATTCTTCCGTCATTTAAGGATAAAAAAAAGTATATAATGAGATTAACAGAGGAAGTGGATGGTTTGATATGAAAATTTCAACTAAGGGAAGATATGCGCTAAGGCTGATGGTAGACCTGGCAGAACATAAAGAGAGCGGTTTCATAGCACTTAAAGATATTGCCAAGAGACAGAATATTTCAAAGAAATATCTGGAACAGATAGTTCCGGTTTTAAATGGGGCGGGCCTGCTTACAACCAACAGGGGAAACAGAGGAGGATATAAACTTTCAAAAGAACCGTCTGAATATACGGTCGGAGATATTTTAAGAACTACAGAAGGAAGTGTGGCGCCTGTCAGTTGTCTTGAAACCGAAGTTAATTATTGCGAAAGGAAGAATTGCTGTCAGACACTATTTGTATGGGAAGGTTTATACAAGGTGGTTAATGAGTATCTGGACAGCATTACCGTACAGGATATACTGGACAGAAGCGGTGCCGCAAACGGAAACTATGTGATATAGGGAGATAATTTTTATGAAGAAGATGAATGAAAATGCATTTTTAAAAGAATTCCGGGACTTGCTCGCAATAGATTCAACTACCGGACAGTTCAGGGAAATCCATAATTATATGGTGAAAAAAATAAAAGATTTAGGCTATGAATGTATTGAGACAAGGAAGGGCGGAGTTCTGGCCTGTCTCGGCGGAGAGGGAGAACCTCTTGTAATTACCGCTCATTTGGACGATATAGGGCTTATGGTACGCCATACAAAATCTGATGGAACTCTTATGGTTTGTAGGGTTGGTGGGCTTCACGCTGAGTCGGCACTGGGAGAGAATATAAGGCTGCATACAAGAGACGGTAAGATAATAACAGGAGCGGTGCAGAGGGATAGGGCTTCCGTACATGTAACTCCCGATAAATATTTTGAAATAGCTCCTAATTATGAAGAAAATGTGGTAGTTGTGCTTGATGAGGATGTAAGAACAGACAAGGATACTGAGGCACTCGGAGTACAGGTGGGCGATATGATAGCCATAGAACCGAGATATATGTATTCAAACGGCTATATAAAATCCCGTTTCATAGATGATAAGGCACAGGTAGCCATTCTTATAGAAATAATGAAGGCTGTAAAGGAAGAAGGGCTTAAGCTGAACCGCAAGGTATATATGTATTTTGCGGCATATGAGGAAATAGGTCATGGAACTTCATGGATACCTGAGGATGTAGTTGATGTGCTTGGTGTGGACATAGCCTGTGTAGGCCCTGAGCAGACTACGGATGAGAGAAAAGTAAGTATATTCTGCAAGGATTCCCGTTTTCCATACCATTATGAATTTAATGATGAACTTATAGAAGCTGCTAAAAAGGCAGGGGCAGACTATGTGCTTGATATTTTCACTCCGCACTATGGTTCTGACGGAGATACTTCCATAGTGGCAGGACATGATATTAGGCATGCCTGTGTCGGTCCGGGCACGAGAGCCACACATGGCTATGAGCGTTCCCACATAGACGGTATGAACAATACTTATGCACTTATTCTCAGCTATATAACAGAATGATATGATACTCAGAAACGGAAGAGATATACCTGCTATTGGTTTTGGGACGTGGAATATACCCTACGGAGAGGTATGTGAAGAGGCTGTATTTGAGGCGATAAGGGCAGGATACAGGCATATAGATACGGCAGGAGCCTATGGCAATGAAAGAAGCGTAGGGCTTGGTGTAAAGGCGGCACTGCGTGAAGGAATAATAAAAGACAGGTCTGATATTTTTATAACAAGCAAGCTTTGGAATACAAACCGCAATTATAACAAGGCTTCTAAGGGTTTTGAAAAGTCTGTGCGCAATCTTGATTTAGACTACATAGACCTCTATCTGATACACTGGCCGGCAAATTCCAAGAAATATAAGAATCCTTCAGAAGTAAACAGGGAAACCTGGAAGGCACTTGAAGAACTTTATGAAAGAGGAAAGGTAAAAGCCATAGGTGTCAGCAATTTTCTGCCTCATCATATCGAAGAATTGAAGGTAACAGCCGGGATTTTACCTATGGTAAATCAGATTGAACTTCATGTCGGCTATATGCAGGAAGAGGTAGTGAGGTATAATAAGAATAATAATATAGTAACCGAAGCCTACAGCCCTTTAGGTACAGGAGCCTTGCTTGACAATGAAACTCTGCTTAAAACAGCAGAAAAATATGAAACAACGGTTTCAGTGATTTGCCTTTCATTTTTAAGAGAAAAAGGCATAATTATACTCCCCAAAACTGTTTCACCTAAGAAAATGAAGGAAAACCTGAGATTTATAAAACTTGAAGAAGAAGACCTTAGTTTACTTGAGGCCCTGCCCTATATAGGTGGGCATGCACACAATCCCGATGAAGTAGAATTTTAAGTAAATAGATTAATGAAAACAAACCATCCATTATATCAGCGGGTGGTTTGTTTTAAAACGGTGTATCGGAGGCAAATATCAGGCAGTTCTGCCTTTCGTTTGCCGGTGTATCAGCTCGACATTTATGAAGCTGTGTATACTTAAAATGCTGTTTGATGTAGGCCATTACCGAAAACAGAGGATAGGCGGCATTTCCTGAGATTGCGGTAATCATATTGACAACATAAACACCGCCGGGATTGAGCCGGTTCTTTATAACTGAAACCGCTTCAAAGCTCATAAGCCCCTCTGCGGGAGAATCAGAAATATAAGCATCATTAAAAATTACATCATAATTCTTTGGAGTAGTAGCCAGATAATCACGACCGTCCATCACATAGATTTTAAGGCGCTCGTTTTCATAAAGATTATATTCGTCAAAAAGTTCATCAAGATAAAAATATTTAAAAGCTATTTCAACCATCCCTTCGTCTATTTCAACCACGTCCATAGTCTTAGCGGGATAGTGGCTGATAAGGTATTTAGGATAGGAGAAACCCGCACCTCCAAGCATAAGACAGCTGTTAAGCTCTCTGCTTAGATTAAATACATCATTGAAACAGATTGAATATTGGAATACAAGGTCATTCCTATGCTCTTTTTGGTTGTAGGTTGCAGATTCTCTGGCACCATTTACGAGAAGAAGGCGAATAGATTCGCCTTCTTCCGTCTTGTCCACTATTTCCAAGTCATTATTTCCGTAACAGTTAGAAAAATAAAGTACTTTTCCACTGTCGAATAAATGTTTGAAATTAACCATAATAATCTCCGTTGTTATTATATGGGTTGTTATTAAAGGACTCTGTCATGTCGTCTACAGAGCCGTTTTTGATAGCCAGATACAATTCTGCATCTGTAGCATATATGTATGGGAATACATATACAATACCTGCTATATTAAAAGTAATTCCTGAAAGAATCCACCATAGTATAAAACTTAAATCCAGCACAAAGGCATCGAACTTCTGACCATTCATCATTTCTCTGGAAAGAGTTATAGCATCATCGGGATCCATATCAGGATTGTCAGCAAGTATAAATGGAACTAAACGGTAGGAATAACCCTTTATTATCCCCGGTATGGCAAAAAGCAAAGACCAAAGAAAAAGATATACATGCATAAGAAACATCGTTTTTACTATATTTGCGTAGTTGGTCTTAAAAGCCCAGAGAAGAGAGCTAAGTCCGGAATTTGAATAATGATTTTCTATAAAAAACTTCTGTACTCCAACATTTAGTGGATTGAAAACAAATATTGAAAGCAATATTCCTATTACTCCGACAATAACGATAATTCCAAGAAGCATGGTTAAAAAGGCAATGAATTCCTTGGATATATTACCGGAAGCAAAGGAAGAAGCACCTCTATTGCCGGCGGAAGAAGTACTGAAAGCTCCGGATATAAAAGCAAAAATTAAAGATGCAATAACAACATTCACATAGTTTTTCTTAAGCGCAGCACGGGCATTTGTTTTAAGCATAGCTCTTGTCCACATAAAACCCTCCTATAATTTCACTTATAGGAATAATAATATAACAAAATAGATAAATATTCAAGAAAATGTTCATAATATTTCTTAAGATTATGTGACAAACAGGGGAATTGATGTAAAATTATAATAGTATTACAAGGGTGTTAATGAGAAAAGTTATCATTAATATACTCAAAGTGATAAATTTTATGCTTAATTACTATAAAAAGTAACAGTATTTAAAAAATACTGTTGAAATCTTACAAAGAAGATGGATGATGATGTTTTTAAGAGGTTGCACTTTTCCTATTGAATTGCTATGATATTATGGCTTATCGTAGTGAGGTTAGATTTCATTATCGCTAAATTTGAGAGGTTAGATTTCATTATCGCTAATTTGATAAGCAGAAACTACTAATAATTTCACCGGGAGGAAAGATGAGAAAACTTAAAAGAAATATAGCGGCAGCTATGATAATGACAATGTCGCTCAGTATGTTGCCGGTACAGTTTAACCCTACTGTGGCAAGTGCGGCACAGACTAAGAAGGTAACAGTAAAGAAGGCTGAGATTACCGTAAACAGCAATAAAGGTATTAAAAGTGCATTAAAGAATAAAAGTATAAAAAGAATAATTTTAAATGCAGTTTCAGCAAAAACTTTAAGTATACCAAAGGGAAATTACAAGGATAAATCTTTGTTTATATATGCGGCGGAAAAATCAAAGATATATATTTCAAAGGGAGCTAAGTTTAAGAAAATAATATATCTCGGAGCTGTTAAGAATACAAGTCTTGTACTTGACGAGTCCGGAAGTAAGATTGAAATTGCATCCGGAACTGCGCTTAATATCAGCGGTAAGGCGGCTTACGCAGAGCTTACATACAAGGCAGGTTCAGAGTCGGCTAAGGTCACATCTAAGGTGGACCTTATAGTAGAAAATAAAACCAAGAAGACTGTTAAGCTGGTTATTGCAGATAAAAAGGTAACTGTTAAGCCCGGTGATAGATACGCTAATGAAAATTTAGATATAGAAGATGATGAGACAGCACAGGGTGCGGCCAATGTAGATGTGAATGAGGATAATGCTTCCGGCGGAAGCGGAACTACAGAAAATACAGCGGGTGGCAACACAGGCGGCGGTTTTGCCGGCGGCGGATCATCCGGCGGTGGCGGAAATGCAGGCAACAATGGTGGAAATTCATCCAACAATGGCGGAAATACAGGTAATAAGGTTGAAACAACCAAGCTTGTAAATGAAGCAAGAACCAAGATTATAGATGCTACCGGTTTCCTCAGATATGTAGTTGTAAACTTTGAAAAAGGCTACACTAAGGATAATACTTCTGTCTATGTAGATGGAGTGGATATTACAAGCGAGCTTACTCCTGTTGATAAAGAGGGTACTCTTGTTAAATGGGAAGTAGATAACCTTAATCCGGCAGAAGTAAAGGTTGTAAGCAAGACTGATAGCAAATTAAGTCAGATTATTAAATTGAAAAGAGATGCTGATGCAGGTGAGGTTGTAGCCCCTGTACTTACTAAGGAGGCTAAGTCACCAAAGTACATTATAGGATATGGAAAGGTTGCCGTTTGGGATTATTATCTCAGCAATTATGATGACGAAGGAAAACCTCGTTATAAGCCAAAGTCAACCACCTTTGACTTAAACTTAAAGGCTACAAGAAAGCTTACCGAAAGACCTTATTATACAGTTCCTGCTGTAGAAGAGGGTGATGTTCAGGTTCAGTTTAACTATACTGATGAGGCAGATAAAAAATGGTTTGACGGTATTCAGCCTAAGGGTGCACTTCAGTTAGTATCCGATAATGAAAACCAGACAACCCTTAATAAGGAGCTTGTTTATACAAAGTCATTTAAAGAGCATAACGGAAAAACTGTAGCGGTTCTTACCACATCAACACAGCAGGCAAACTTTAGAAGCAGAGGTTACTATAGAATCAGAATCAAGTCTGATGCAAGCAAGGCCGTTATGGTTCGTGTTAAGGTTGAGGGCAGAGAAACACCTGAGTTCCTCTTAAAAGAGCCATCTGTACAGTCAGGCAAGAACCTTCATTTTGCAGTGAAGAATGTAACAGTCGGATTTGAGAGACCTGTTGAGAAAGCAGAACTTATCCTTCCTACAGGTGAAATAAAAACACTTAGATTTATAGGTGATTACTTTATGTTTAATGACCTCTTTGTACTTTACAATGATGTTACAAAGGGAAAAGAGGAAGATGGAACAAAGGGAGTAAACAATATTCCTTACAACGGTAATTATACTCTTAGAGTACATTTCCATAGCTATAAAACAGTAGATACGGTATTCAGGGTAACTGACGGAAAGGATATTGAAAAGAAGGAAGAGAAAAAGAACGCTGATAACAGAGTTATGACTATGGGCAGCAGGTCAAATCTGTTGTCTGTTGACGGAATGAGATTTGATGCGATAGCAGGAGCTACCAAAGTAGGTACAACTCCGGGTGACAGCTCAAGTGGTGGCGGAAATGCTATATCTGCTAATATTATTTTCAACACAGACCTTGTTGCCAATGCAGAAATTTTTGAAAAACTCGGAATCGAGAATGCTTATGCAAAGGGAATAGTAGACAGATTTGAAAAGGATATGACAAACTACCTTGCTGTTTACGATGAAGAAGGCAAGGTGTTCTATGATTGGGCATATTATAATACTGCAGTAAATACAGCAAAAACAAAGGGTAAGTATTTAACTTTCTCCGAATATGTAAAGACACCTAACGTAAAGACAACCAATAGGCTCACAAGAGTTAAGGAAGTACTTGAAGATAACCTTCTCGGTGAGCTTGTAATGGACGGAAGCTATCTTGGAAAAACTATGGAAGGTTTTACCTATCCTAATGGTAATAAAGTTAAGGAAAATGAAGAATTAGTTGTATATGCTGATAAAACCTATCTTTCAAAGATTAAAGTGTTACATAACCAGTATTACACAACTCACTATGACGGTACTCAAAATGGATATTCTGTAAAAACTTCCGATTACAGAGTTGATAATGATAAGCTTATTATTAAAGGCAGTGCATTTTTCCGCGATCAGTACTTAAAAGAATATAATAAAAAACTTACAATTACAGTTTACGCAGATGGTTATCAGCCACATACTGTTGAAGCCATAGTATTACCTGCGGATAAGAAGCCGGAAGGACCAAATCAGCCTGAGGAGCCAAAGAAACCTGAAAATCCGGGACAGGGTGATAATAAGCCCGGAAATGGATTAAAGAGTCTTGTTATGACAGGTAAAAAGCTCCATATGTCCGGTGATGACGGAGTACTTGCCATCGGTTCCGGATTTGCTGTTGAAAATGCGGGAGAGTGGCTAAAGAGCATTACAGGAATTACCATGGATGGTGTTAAGTATAAAAAGAATGATAATATTAGCTTTTTAAATCCTGTAAAAGATAATGAATATGGATTTGATTGGGGAATATTAAAAATACGCAGACCTAATAATACAAAAAAATCTGTGGAACTGGTTATAGAATCAAGCATTTACAAGAGCTATACTATTACCTTTAATAACAGCTCTCCATATTCAGCGGATATAATCAAGATGGAGGAGACTAAAACTGCAAATACCGGTGATAACAACGGAAAGCAGGAGAATGAATTAAAAAGTCTTGATATTCCTGAAGGAACGGAACTTCATAATGGAAAGAATTTTAATGAAATTGTAATTAAGTCTGACTTTGGTGCAAGAAATGCAGAAGAATGGATAAAAAATATTACTTCTGTTACTGTAGACGGTAAAGCATATGAGAAAAATACAACCGGTATGTTTGGTGGTGCAGGAACCAATAAATATGGAGTAAAATCCGGTGAGTTAACAGTCGGACTGTCTTATAATGCAATAGAGAATCGTCCTATGGTGATTGAATCTACAGGTTTTAAAACCTATACTTTTATACTTGACACCAGAAATCAGTATGATCCAAAATTAGTTAAAATTATGGAGACAAATGCGGCTTCGGCACCGAATAAGGATGCGGAAGACGGAACAAAGAATACTGAGCCTGCCTTTACCGAACTTAAGTATAACAGTGGCTTTGGGGTTCATGAACTTTATATAAACCCTAAGCGTGAAGACCTTCTTAAGGCTTCCGCTGTGAAAATGTCTGTAAAGGGAAGTGACGGTTCATACAAGGAAATTGAAAACAGCTCATTTAAGATGAAAGAAGGACATATTCAGATTAGTGATCTTAACACCCGCAGATATTCGACAGCAATTGGCAATATGCTTGCTGAGGGTGAGAATGATGTAAGAGTAGAGTTTGACGGTGTTAAAGAACCTGTTGATATTGTGATTGTAAGAACAGGACAATACAGCATACGTCTTACATTAAAAAAGTAATATAATGATACAAGTGTCAAAAGTATAAAAATTCGATGCAAACTTGCTTGCAAGAGAATTTATTATCTTTTGACACCCACATCATATAATTTAATTCCAATTAAATATAATTAAAACAAATAACTCCTGATTGTATAAGATCGGGAGTTATTTGTTTGTTCGGAATTGTATTGCAGACAGATATATTTATGTCAAAAGGTGTTGGTTTGTGGGAATTATTCTAACTAACATAATTTATATTGTAAGTTATCGGTTTTTCATTTAAAATATTAGAAGGGCTTTGTGTGAGTAAAATACTATTTTAATAAATATGATAAAGGCAGGTAAGATTATGTCAAAATACAAATATTTACTTTGGGACATAGATGGTACTGTACTTAATTTTGAGGAAGCCGAAAAAGCGGCTATCAGGACTTTGTTTGACAAGTTTCATCTGGGCGAATGCTCGGATGAGATGCTTTCGCACTATACCAAAATAAATAAAAAATACTGGAAACTTTTAGAATGTGGCAAGATGGAAAAGGAGAGAATTCTGGTAAAAAGATTTGAAGAATTCTTTGAAAAAGAAGGTATATGGACTGATGAGGTAAAGGAGTTTAACAAGGAGTATCAGCTTGCCCTCGGTGATACAATAGTATTTAATGATGATGCCTTGGAAATAATTAAGGCTCAGAAGAAGAACTGTAAAATTATTATTGTAACCAATGGTACCGCCATCGCACAGAAAAAGAAGTTAGAGCGTTCAGGTCTTGATAAAATTGCGGATAATATCTTTATTTCAGAACTTGTAGGTTTTGAAAAGCCCAATATACATTTCTTTGAAAAGGTAATAGCTGAGGCAGGAATAGAGGATGTAAGTCAGGCAGTTATTATAGGGGACTCGCTCACAAGTGACATTCAGGGAGGATGCAACTCAGGAATTGATACCTGCTGGTACAACCCAAAAGGTGAGATAAATGATACAAATCTCATCCCTACATATACAATCAAAAATTTACATGAGTTGGAAACAATAATGGGGAGTAAGCGGAAACTTAAAAATGCGTAGCCTGCTGTGAGGAGGGATTTATGAGGATATTGATATACGGTGCCGGGGTAATAGGCTCACTGTATGCAGCCTTGTTCACTAAAGCGGGATATGATATAAGTATTTATGCGAGGGGAAAAAGGTTAGAAGCCTTACAGACTAAAGGACTTCTTTATCTTGAAAATAAAAGTATAAGGAAGGCAAATGTTTCTATATGCTCCAAATTAGGGGATAATGATATTTATGATTTTATTTTCCTGACAGTCAGGGAAAATCAGCTTTATCAGGCGCTTGAGGAATTGAAAACGAATAAGAGCAGATGCATAGTTACTATGGTAAACTCTGTTGATGATTATAGCAAATGGGAACAAATCTGTGGAAGGGGGAGGATTCTCCCGGCATTTCCGGGAGCGGGAGGCAGTATTGACGGGGATATACTTGATGGTGCTCTCACTCCGGGCTTTATACAGCCGACTACCTTCGGAGAAATTTCGGGAATAAAAACAAAGAGGACAAGAAAGCTTTCCGAGATATTAAAAAAAGCCTGTATTCCTTACAGGGAAGTAAAGAACATGCATATTTGGCAACTTTGTCATTTGGCTATGGTAGTGCCGATTGCAGATGCATATTATGAGGCAGTTAATCCCGGGAAAGTCGGAGATGAAAAAAACATAATGTTAAAAACAGCAAAAAGATTAAAGAGAAACTTTTACTTTTTGAAAAAAGAGCTGGGAGAGCTTTCGCCGGGAAAAATGAATATCTTTAGGTTTATTCCGTTGAATGTACTGGCATTCGCCTTGAAAATTATCTTTAACAGCAGATTCGGAGATAAGTTTATGTATAGGCATGCAATGAAGGCACAGGATGAAATGAAGCAATTACATAAACAATTTTATGCATATATCAGGAGGAGAAAAAATGGGATTATTTGATTTTTTGGAAAAGAAATACTCCGGTTGGGCTTTGGAAGCTGACGGGGAAGAACAAGGGGAGTTTACAATAAAAGATATAGAAAATCACCTTGACCATATAGGCAGAGGTGAAGAAGAATTTATTATTTTAACACCGTCATTACCGCTTAAGACAAGCAGGATAGGGCGTGTGTGTAATTTTGTGCAAACTTGTCAGGATAAGAATTTAGACTATTTTCATTTAGAAATAGGTACAGCAAGAGCAGGACAGGAAGATGAAATCCTGATTTACGGAAAGGACGGGCTTACAGGAGAGGAATTACTTGAGACAATTAAAAAGATTCTTTCTAACAACGCAATTCCGGATATAGAGGACTGGGAAATTGTACTTGATATGAGGACTGAAGTAGATAAAGAAACATATAATGAAATAGTAAGCCTGCTTACAGATAATCAGACAGTTATTTCTAAATTGGCAAGATGTTTTGATTCTCCAAAGACGTATTTTGATGAGAATGCAGAGCGTTATGATGAGCGTTGTATAGAAGCGGACGAAGAGAAAGATAAGATTGTATGGATAGCTATAGTTGATGAACTGATAGAGAGCGGAGACGTTATAGAACTTGACTGGAAAGAGGGATTTGAGGAATTTATAGCTCAGATGAAAAATTTGGCAGATAATAATAATCTTGACTTGCAAGAGAACCGGCTTAACAAGGGTGGGAATATTCCTGCCTGGTGTGAAATTCTGGATGAAGAATGGAACAGTCAGGGCTTTTGTGTAGGAGCTATGGATATAGACAGTGACAGCTTTGTAATGTTTGTCTGCAGAAGAGAAACTTTGGAGAATCTTATGGCTTTAGGAAAAAAGGTAAATCAGCGATTTGATTTTGCAAAAAATATGTGAGAAGAATAGGTCTGTGAACTAAGACGTGAATATTTTGAGATAAAAGCGAATAAATTTGACTATGGAGGAAGCAGAATGAGAATTGAAGTATTTCCGCTTGAGAAAATAAAGTTTGATGACAAAGAAATTTTACTTGGAATGAAAGCAGATAAGGTGCAGGAACTGCTTGGGAAACCGGATAGAATTTTTGAGAATTATGGGGGAGAGTCTTACAGGCATTTTTATTTTAACAGTGAGTTAGGATTGGATTTTGATAAAGACGGTAAACTGGAATTCATTGAGTTTCTTGCCGGAATTGAGGGTATTCTCAGACCTTATATCTATGGTATATCAGTTTTTGAAACAGATGCAGATGAATTGATTGAGATAATGACAGGACATGACAATGAAGTTGATGATAGCGAGGCAGACTTCTGCTATTCTTTTCTAAATTCCGGCATAGGGTTGTGGCGTGAAAATGATGAAGAAAAATATTGGAATACACTTGGTATCGGTATGAAGGACTACTATAGATATGAATAATATAATACAGAATATAACTATAGAAAATAAAAGAATCAACAGAGATAAATTCTTTATGTTGGGATATTGTCCGGAGATTGAAAAACATTTGCTCTGTGTGCATATTCCCTGGGTTGCAGGCTATGACAGATATTATGTATTGGATGAGGAAGATGCAGAAATGTATGAAAAAGAGCCGGAAGAATTTTATAAGAAATATGAAAAAGAAATCAAGGCTGGCAGGACAAGGAAACTGATTGGCGCAGGGGCTTTGAGGGATTATGATTTTAGAAGTCTTCCTGATGAAGTGTTAAAAGCTTTGGATAAATATCCGCCGTTTGAGGGATATTTCTATCAGGATGGAATACTTTATGCGAGAGTAAAGATTGAGGAGAGGTATTTTAATCTTCCGCCGATTTATGATGAAGAGTAAATATAATAACAACATTAAACAGATTTGGAAAGGGGAAACACAAATGTACATAGCAGATAAATATTGGAACAATTATATAGGCGACACCGATGATAGTCTGACACTGGCTTCATATCTTATGTATAAGAGGCAGGAAAAAATATCTCTTGCAGAAATATTTTCAGATTTGGGTTTAGATAAGTTAAACGGTAATTTCAGACAGAATGATGAACCGATTACGGTAAGATTAAAAGATAATGAAAATAATGAGTATGATGTTGAATTTTACTATCCGATTGATATAATTACAGACCTTGCAGCAATTTTACTGGAATGCAAAAAAGGCGGAAGTGTAGATGTAAATGAACTGCTTGGAGATGACTTAAAGCCTGTAGTTATCAGCATTATAAGTGCAGAGAAAGAAGAGAATATAATAAAAACTGTATTGGAAGATTTTTATACTCATCCTCTTGAATATAATTTAAGTGAAATGTGTCCGGAGGAAGATATGTTAGAGATGGCAGAAATATGCAAAGATTTGGCAAAGGAATTATTTGAGGAATAAGATTATGGAGGTAAAATTAGATAAGGTTTTTGAATGGTCATTTCCGGGATTTAAGCTGGGAAGTTTAGCCTATCAGTATGCACCTGTAAATGCCAAGAATCATTTTGCAAGGGGTAAAGATGAATTTGTTATCTGGTGCAGCAATGATGGAGGCTCAAACTATGGGATTCTTCTGATAAAGGGCGAGCAGAGTACCTTTATACCTTCGCCTGTACAAGAGAGAAAATGGAATAATCCACTGTTACTTGATGCAGGCTCCTACATTTTAATTGTTGGAGGAGAAGATGGAGAAGTCCTTAGATTATCTGATTCGGGAGAAATAACTAAGGTAGAAAGTAAGAATAAATGTGTAGGTGAGTATATCACAGAAATTTCCACGCTTTCAGAAAATGGGAAATTTCCTGTTATCTGCAGGGTGGGTGGAGAT
>ERZ773067.1391-NODE-1391-length-13039-cov-6.097351_pt1 | contig 13039 bp, 11 predicted proteins | sample MGYA00580622_ERZ773067 | MGnify/ENA primary metagenome ERZ773067 (study PRJEB29015, sample SAMEA2737998) | human oral metagenome | biome: human oral; feature: human-associated habitat; material: dental | place: China | collected 2113 ...
CTTTATTGTCGTGACAATTGGTGTGAGGGGTGGGATGGTGACGGGCGGTGGGTAGCACAGTCTGAGCCATCCAGCGGTCAGGGGTGGGGCATTCCGATGATCTTGATGCCACTGGGCTGCCACGGACTGCCCATACCCAACGGCACGCCGCCAGTCAACATAAAGCTGCCGCCCAACAGCAGCGTCTTTGCTCAACAAAGTCAAAAGCCCACACTGGGCGTTGTCATCATACAACAGTGCCGAGGACAATACGTGATTCAGGAGCCTCCTACATCCATCCATGAAGCCATCGAACAGTCCATCCGCTCACGCTCGGTTTCGAGAATCGTGTACTTCGGGGGAAGCTCGCCGGGGGTGCCTCGGGACATTCTCCCCGTCGCACTTGACGGTGAATATCTGCGCGCCAGAACACCTGGGGCAAAACCCCTGAAAACCTTCAAGGTATCGAAAATTCTCTCCGTCACACTCTCGGACGGACATGTGGTTGAACGAAATCAGCCAAAGACACTCGTCGAAGCCCACGTCTCCTGCAGGAAAAGCCTGGAAGACTACGTCAACGCCCTGACCCCTGAGTATGAATCCCGGGGTTGGAGCGTCCGGTTCGACCAGGAGACCAGATGCTTCAGCGTTTCCAGGTACTTCAAGAACGGCAAATCCAGGAAAACGCCCGCAGCATCGATTTCGTTCTGGAAGGAGGAAAAGCAGCCAGAGGTAGACCTGGACACGGGAGAAATCCTCAATATTGCAGCAGTTCAGTCAAACCGCCAGCGACCATGGAGTGTACGCGGAGAGCACTGGAATCACCTGGGATCCTACAAATTGCTGCACACAGCCATGGGGCGCTTCATGAAGGTAGTGGATGGGTTGACACCTTGATGGCGCGCGAAGAGTGTGAAGACATGATACATCCCCACGTATGTGGGGAATTTAATGTTCCAGACCGTACACATCTCCCAGTGCTCGGTTCATCCCCTCACCAGAGGGGAACTCGTGTCGCGCACCACGTGGACGTGTGGAATGAAACGGTTCATCTCCGCATTTGTGGAGAAAGTCAGAACAACCGTATGTTAACACTCACACGACATTCATCCATGCACATGCTCCTCAAGGCTGATCTGTCTCGACGCTCTCGAACGTCATCGGTCACGATCACCGGAATACGCAACACTACAAAATCATCGAGGTAGCGACCTACCGAGAAGGTTCATCTCCGCATGCGCGGGGAACACGCACGCAGAGGCCACGGACACCGATGCCGGGTTCGGTTCATCCCCGCATGCGCGGGGAACACTTACTGATGATCCGGCCATAGGCTGACGCGTATGGTTCATCCCCGCATGCGCGGGGAACACGTGGCGCTGCATTACGTGCCTGCGGCCGGCTATGGTTCATCCCCGCATGCGCGGGGAACACGATTCGCTGGAATATTCGTCGCGCGTGGAAATGCGGTTCATCCCCGCATGCGCGGGGAACACGGCTCATGCCGCGGGCCGCGTATCTCGCGCGTCCGGTTCATCCCCGCATGCGCGGGGAACACCATTTTGGGCACCGGGTCCACACCGACAGGTATGGTTCATCCCCGCATGCGCGGGGAACACTTGCAGAGGGCTTGTGGCTGGCATGGTTTCCTCGGTTCATCCCCGCATGCGCGGGGAACACGCATCCGTGGCCAATTTGTGGACGTGCCCGGCCGGTTCATCCCCGCATGCGCGGGGAACACGCCGACCACAGTCATGCCTGCTTCGCGGAGGGCGGTTCATCCCCGCATGCGCGGGGAACACATTGCATCCTGTGCTGTTGCTGCTCATTTTGTCGGTTCATCCCCGCATGCGCGGGGAACACTATACCACGACAACAGCAAGACCATCATTGAACGGTTCATCCCCGCATGCGCGGGGAACACCTGTTTCGCCACGCCCAGCATGGCCGTTTCCATGGTTCATCCCCGCATGCGCGGGGAACACGCGCGATGGGCGGGGGCGGATGTGCGCGCGGTCGGTTCATCCCCGCATGCGCGGGGAACACCAGGCGGCAATTGGCATTTTCGGGGCGCTCACCGGTTCATCCCCGCATGCGCGGGGAACACACCGGCCACTCTGGGCGGTTGACCTCATCGGCCGGTTCATCCCCGCATGCGCGGGGAACACTGACGCGCACCTGCACTGTCTCTGTCATGTCATGGTTCATCCCCGCATGCGCGGGGAACACTTTCCAGAGCAGGCCGCGGAAGTACTGTACGGCGGTTCATCCCCGCATGCGCGGGGAACACCGCAGATAGACGTGCCGCATGCTGGGGTCAGCTGGTTCATCCCCGCATGCGCGGGGAACACGCATTTCGGGCCTTGTTTTTCAGGTGGTTTCAGGGTTCATCCCCGCATGCGCGGGGAACACAGCATGCCCGGCCCTTGTTCCATGGCGTGCACCGGTTCATCCCCGCATGCGCGGGGAACACGCGCGCCCATTCGCGGGTTTCTCGGTTCGTGCAGGTTCATCCCCGCATGCGCGGGGAACACTGCTGGACCATGTTGTAGGTGGGTTTGAGGTACGGTTCATCCCCGCATGCGCGGGGAACACACCAGATCGTGTGTAGATGCACTCTCGACAAGCGGTTCATCCCCGCATGCGCGGGGAACACGACGACATCGCTGAAGCAGCCATCTACGTTGGCGGTTCATCCCCGCATGCGCGGGGAACACATGTTGTCGATACCGTACGGCAACCAGTGCAGCGGTTCATCCCCGCATGCGCGGGGAACACGAGCGGAGGTATTGGTTGACGACGTGTCTCATGCGGTTCATCCCCGCATGCGCGGGGAACACGAACAGAGAATGAAGTTGGAGATGTGCAGAACCGGTTCATCCCCGCATGCGCGGGGAACACATAATGGAAAGATCATCAAGGATACCGTGAAACGGTTCATCCCCGCATGCGCGGGGAACACATCGCGATCGATCTATCCGTCGTGTAATCGCCAGGTTCATCCCCGCATGCGCGGGGAACACCTACAACGCTCAACGATTTCTGCATTTTGGGCCGGTTCATCCCCGCATGCGCGGGGAACACCTGCATACCAGGGCATCATCAGGGTCCATTTGCGGTTCATCCCCGCATGCGCGGGGAACACGGTTCGTGCGATGTGTACGACGATGTGTACAGCGGTTCATCCCCGCATGCGCGGGGAACACCCGCCAGCAGTTGGGAGCAGGTTCACTCTGTTCGGTTCATCCCCGCATGCGCGGGGAACACACCGGGTGTCCCAGTGCGTAGCTGTTGATCATCGGTTCATCCCCGCATGCGCGGGGAACACCGGGCGGCCGGGTTTACGGGCCGCTGGCGCGTCGGTTCATCCCCGCATGCGCGGGGAACACGTATTCAGCTCCGGGTCAGCCCAGCAGCTGCCCGGTTCATCCCCGCATGCGCGGGGAACACTCGTGGCGACCACGGCAAAAATGGGCGTTGCGTGGTTCATCCCCGCATGCGCGGGGAACACTCCTCTTCCTTTTTCTCTTCTTTTTTCTCTTCCGGTTCATCCCCGCATGCGCGGGGAACACTGATGAGTAAGGGGAATGCTACCGATGGCAGACGGTTCATCCCCGCATGCGCGGGGAACACTGGCCTTCGGACATGGTGGCAAGAACGTCTTGCGGTTCATCCCCGCATGCGCGGGGAACACTCACGTTAAGATTCTTGCTGACAGGCTGGATGCGGTTCATCCCCGCATGCGCGGGGAACACCGTTGAGTGATCGACGTGATGGAGAGTTGCGGCGGTTCATCCCCGCATGCGCGGGGAACACTATCCACGGCCTGTTGTGCCATTCCCTGCGGGCGGTTCATCCCCGCATGCGCGGGGAACACCGGGGGCGCAGTGGCAGGAAACAAAAAACCGGCGGTTCATCCCCGCATGCGCGGGGAACACACCACTCGGAAAATGCGGCCTCGATGGCCTCATGGTTCATCCCCGCATGCGCGGGGAACACAACTTGAAAAATCCACTGCTCCAGTTGCCGCCCGGTTCATCCCCGCATGCGCGGGGAACACACTTCCAATAAACTATTGATTCTTTTGAGGAAATATGACACCCTCAATTCTACCAAGTTCTACGGATTGTTAAAGATCTTTCTTGTCCTGTGGCTGAAAGGCCACCAGGAACAGGCCGTCATACTCCACCGGTAGGCGCCGATTCTCGCCAAGAGTCTGAAACTCATACCCCGACTCATTGGGGCTGGACCAGGCCATCACCACATTGCCATCCTCACAACCCTCGACCAAATGCTCCCAGATCATTTCCCGCGTTCGGCGTGAAACATCGCCAATATAGACGCCTGCCCTTACCTCCAAAAGCCAGATTGCCATTCGCCCACGCAGACGAGGCGGAACACTCTCAGTAACGACGACAAGGAACGCCATGGCTGATGCTCATTGGCTTCGATGTCCAGCCTCGCCAATCGAGCTGGGGACGGGAATGGCGGGAGGGATCGACTCTGGTGGTGCCACTGGAGGTTGAATTTCTCCCGCGGACAGTACATCTTCAATTACTGGAATGATTTTCTCCAGAATCTTCTTGCTTCTGAATAAATCACGACATTCAAGCCGCACTACCCTTTCTGGATTGTACGGAGATTTCGATGCAACATGAAAGGCCAATGGGACAACCGTGTCAAACTTAAACAGGTCGGCAATGTCATATACAAATGACAGGGGCGCTCCGGTATGGATAAATCCGACAGCAGGCGCATATCCGGCCGCAAGAACCGCTGCTTCGGTAATCCCGTACAAACACGAAGTGGCTGCCGAAAGGCAACGATTGGGTACGTCTGCGGTATCCCACTGCCTCGGGTCGTAATTTCTGGCCCGCCAGTCCACGTTATATTGCCTGGCCAGCTGCTTGTAAGTTTCCCGTACCCTCGCTCCCTCGATGCCTCGCAGCTGCTCAACGCTTCTGCGCGCAGGTGCAGGCTCTCCAAAGCGAAATTCATACATTTTCCGGACAACCTTTAGTCGCAGATCATCATCCAGGGCAAGTCTTGCCTGATACAGCAAACGGTCGGCCCTTGCTCCCCCTGGCTGGCCGCTGGCATACAACCTTACACCAGCCTCTCCCACCCAAACCAGCAGTGTGCCAACCGTAGACGCCAATTTGACCGCCGCGTGTGAGACCCTTATTCCGGGCTCAAGCATGATGCAGGCAACCGATCCGACAGGGATATGCGTGCGCACTCCATTCTGGTCTATTACGACAAAAGCGCCGTCCAGAACATCAATCTGGCCGCGTTCGATAAAAATCATCGAAACGCGGTCCTTCATGGGCAAAGGTTTGATCGGAGGAAGCATTCAGCATCCTTCAGGCAGATTTCACAGGTACCAGACTCAACATACCGAAGCCAAAAGCCTTTCCCGGACCGATGCCATCTTTCAGGGAAGCGCACAATGCGGCAGCATTCGATGCCTGCAGCACACCCTCAAAACAGGCCTTTTGCAGAGATATTTCGCGCCCCCCTGCCCTGCTCCTGAGAAGCTCGCTGGCGGTAATCACAGCATACTCGACATTGAAACCATGACTCGTGCCCTGTCGTGCCAGCCATGCAAGCTGGCTTTCCTCCGACCGCAGGCCCAAACGGCGCCCCTCCCGCGTCACTGTAGGGTTGGCAAACAGACGAAAGCGATAACGCCTCCCATCTTTCACAAGACCGACTTCATCTACATGCTTGACCTCTACCCCTTCTTGTCCGTCCCGCTTCAGATACCTGCCATCCGACTCAAGGAAGGTCCAGTCGGGCGCCATCGATGACTGCACCATGACGACCGGCTCAGTCCAGGCCGCAGTAATCTCCTGTCGCCATAGAAAGCGCGGAGGAGTCTGCCCAGGATCATCCACAAAGGCTCTGACCAGCGTCCGATGCATATCATAACTGTCAGAAAGATCCCGGCGAACCTGTGGAGAACGGGTATCAAGCTTTAATCTACTCAGGTACATGAGTTCCCCTTACTTCGATCATTTCCTGTTTGACAAACCGGGGGCCAAACCGGCGCTCAGAAAACGGAGCAACAGGCTGATCCAGCCTGACAGAACCTTCCGATGGATGCTCCATCGCCACCCTGACCTTCACGACCCCATGAAGCCCCGGCTCATCAGATGCAGTACCAGCATGGACACTTGTCTCACCTGACGGCTGCTCGTCTCCAGGCGTGATATTCACATCTGGAGCCGAGTGCTTTTTCTGACCGCAGACATCAACCGGCACCAGAAACGGTGTCGTGACAAGCGCCTCCTCCAGGCTGACAGAAACCAGCCCGTCGGGGAGGAAGACAGGCTGCGAAGGGACAAAGCTCTTCCTGCCCAGTGCGAGAGGCCATACCGGATTGGCCAGTGCCCTGTGAACACTGCTCAGCAACGCTTCATCCCCCTCCAGACCTACCAAAAACACTGCATCGGACAGGTAGTACCGCGGGCTTACCACGGTACGGGCCAAATCCGGTTTTCCGTTGGAGGCTGCCACCACGCCCGTCGCCGTCTGATAGTCACGCAACAGGTACCCTTCTCTGTCAACCCTGACTCCCATACGCAGTGCGGCAAGATCGCTCACATCTTCCGTGCGATCGCGCCCAAGCGCCGCGCAGAGCATGCCTAACACGCCCGACTTCGATGGTTCAAGCTGGGTATCCCGCTCATCAAACCGGCTGGAGGTACCCCATGATTGCAGGGGCCCCTGCAGACGCATCAACAACGTGGCCATCTCAGCCTCCCAGGTTGCTATCCACCAGTTTGCGTGCTGCCCGGGCAAGTTCAACCAGAGACGACATCTTCTGGCCTTTGTCTGTCGGCCAGGCTTCCGTCAAGTCGACATAAAGCCACTGATCCTCCCCACTGCCATATACGGCCGTCAGTTTGCTCTCATATTCGGCCATACCCTTGACTGACTTGTGTGTCAAACTCTGGTCACGACCAGCCATGATGGGCTTCTCGAACGCATTGGCAAGGCTCATGGGCAAGGCATGACGCAGGTTGATTCCGATGAACTCAGGCAGGTTCTGGGCAGCAAAGCTGTTTTGCTTGCCAGATGGTACGGCCATGGCAAAGGCTCGGACGAATGCCTCGATGGCAGCACCAAAAAGCGCTTCATCCTTGTGAAGGTTCTCGAAAAGCTTCTTCACATCCAGTGCTGCATAGCGATAGAAGGTAGCGGAGTTGAACTCGACCTGACCCAGCATGCCCGCACCGGTCTCATCCTCATCGCCATGGTCATCCACAGCAGTGAAGTAGTCAAAGTCACGGTCCACACGGTGGGTGCTGATGGCATGAGCCACCTGGCACGCGGCGTCCTGATTGGCTGCCGGCAGATCAGCCAGCATTCGGCCGAACAGGGCAACATCAACGGCCTTTCCTCCATCCAGCAGTGCCTTTACTGCCTTTGCCACTTCAGGAGGAATGGAGGCTTTACCCTCCTTTTTACTCTTCTTCTCACCAGACGAAGAAGATTCGGGTACGACAAGATCATCCCATCGCTGATTAATCATGTCGGCCATGGCCTCAATCTCTGCGTCACCCAGGAAAAGCAGATATTCGGTCTTGTCTTCCTCTTTCAGTTTTAGACCGGCCGCCGCGATCAAAGCGTCGATCTTCTTTCCGACAATATTCGGGTCCTTGTCAGCAAACTTGCCGAGCAGAATTTCCTTGAGTTTCTTGGTTCGAACACCCAGATGTGCCGGATCAATCAATCCATGCTCTTTAACGACATTCCTGACCGAGCGTTTGAAGCACTGACTGCTGACACGAGCCCGGCGAACACCGCCAAACAGGGCATCCTTGGGTGCACCCGTATCATCGCGATTCAGGTTGGAAGGTGCAAAGTTCTGGATGATGTGCAGTTCAAGAAACGTACCCATGATGTATTCCTTGTTGTCTTGTTACTCTTCGCTGGCAGCTTCCTGCACGGAAACTGCCCGATAAAACTCACGTGCCCACTTCTGTCTCAGGCGATCGGGATCTGAATTTGGATTCATCCAGCGTGACAGGTCATCAAGAAGCGATGCATAATCAAACCCCTTTTCCTTTGACTTCAGAAGACTGACGGCATGTCGCAAATGTTCTGAAACCGAATCCGCATCCGTGTTCAACAATGCGATGAACCGGCGCTCCACACCATCTCCGTTATCGCCCATGGCCCGCTGAAGCTCTCCCAGTGCACGAGGAAACGGCGTGCTGGTTTGAGAGGGATGCCTGGCGAATAGGCCCGCTACCAGATACAGTGCCCGGCGGTGCGCAGAAAACTCCCGGTCTTCATCTCCCACAAACCGTTCTACGTATGCATATGCGGGAGGGTACGCGCCAGGCTCATGGGCAAGACTGTGCCTCAGTCTGGCCATGGCCCCGGTATCCTTCTCCTTGAGACGACCCAGATGTTCCAGGAACCTTTCCGCGGCAGGTGACGCCGTCGAGTGCCTTTTTTGTTCCACCGGCAGTGAATGATCTTCCGGATTCACGATTTCATACCTCTTTCTTCAGGATTCCAAAATACCGCCCCTGGTACTTCGCCACTGCACGCAAAGCACGCGCGGAGTACCCAATACTTGTTACCGCATTGCTGTAAGCAGCGCCTGCCGCTTCCCGGATCGCCCGGCTCCATTCATCTGGTGCCTCGTCAATGCCCCCACGAACCAGGGTAGCCACCACTTCTTTGAGGGATCTTTCCAAAGCGGAAAAGTAGATGGCTCCAAATGAAGTCGTGGAGAGGAGGTTACGGGCTCTCTTTCTGATCTCTGTATCCCCTGCCCCCCCAACCTGGAGGGCGTCTGCATACATGGACACCACAAGAGAGGCTATGCTCCGATACACATCTTCAGATTTACCTACCAGCGTCCGCAGCATTTGCGCCATATCACCATCCTTGAGCACGGACGCGGGCAGACTGATCTGCTCCAGGCGCCATCTCAAAAGCTTTGCCTGATCGCTGGCCATGCCAGCAGTGAGCAGCGGCAAATACTCTTCGTCCTTTCCCAGTTCGTCAAGCACGTTCAGGGCATATTCGATGACCGCAGCCGGCAGGCTTTTGTGCTGTGGATGTGCCACCAGCGCAGGCAGATCACGCCATAAGGCACGCCCCTCTGTAAAAGTCAGTCTGATATGCTGCCCATCCTTGCCTTCCCTGAAGTTGGCCATGGGATCACGAATCTGTTCGTCACCACCCAGCGCATACCCTGCGGCATACCAAACATGCCTGATCAGGTGGTCTTCGTCCAGCCTCAGTAAAACTGCGCGAGTTTGCCGTGTATAACGATCATTTGGGCCAGAGGGAAGCACGGCGCTCCCCTCCAGCTGTTTGATGCTCAACGCTTTCTGTTCCCATGACGGCAAATCAGTCTCATCCGTTTTTTTTCCGGGCGCAGGATGCAGCGCAAGAATCAGAGTCTGGGCAAGATTTCCGCCCACGGGCAGGGAAGCCGCTGTGTTAGCCAGCGGAGCCGCCTTGTCTGAGTCACGCAGGCACTTGACAAGCCCCCCTGGTGTTAGCTGCAAAAACCCCAGCAGCACACCAATGGCTTCCCGTGGAGTAATTCCCGAGGGTTTACCGTCATACGAATGGTCAAAGACGACGGGGGTATTGCCACTGGCGCTGGGCAGGGAAATCTGAGTCCACGGTTTGAGCTTTTCGCGGGTCTTGCCATCCTTTTCCAACGCAGCTACCTGCATGAACGGATGCTCGGGATGAAAGAGCCAGAACCTTTCCCGCCACTTTTCCAGATATATCCGCACATGCTGTACTGGCAGGCCTTCTTCATACCACGTTGCACGATCTTTTGTGCGCCACGTTCCTAATGCATCTGTCAATGCCCGATGGAGAATGGCCAGCAGCAACCTGTATTCCGCCAGCAGACCTGGCGGAGACGTTTCTGCCAGAGCTGTAATATCACCCGATCTCTCAAATGCCTCGAGCAAACCGACCGATGCCACCGAGCCATCGGCAAACCGCACGGGGAGCCACGGTTCATCCAAAAGGTTATACTGTTTATTCATTCAGCAATTCTCTTGTTCGAATCTTTGGGTCAGCAGGGACGAGGGGGCTCATTCCCCCTGCCTTTCGTATACCAGCCCCAGCTCATCATCCAACCTGACCCTCACCTTGCCAGCCTCATATACCCCACCGACAAGGGGCAGCGGCCGACAATAGCGAAGGAGCGCGCTCTCCTGAAAGGCGGCAGGCACATCCTTCGCCAGCAGAGCCGCCACCAGAGGTCTGGACGAAACTCGGATCTGCCGGTCATAGAGAAGGCCAGCAGTCTCCCTGTCTACGGACTGAGTTGGGTCGAATGTCCTGTCACCACAGCACCATCTCCCACCGTCCTGAACTTCCACAGGGATCAGCACGATGGATTCCTCGCCAAGACGAGTAACGTTGCTGAGGCCCAAGCAATCATCAGCTTCATCCCGGCCATGGGGCTTGCCCGCATAAGCGTCTGACAACCCAGATGCAGGATCGATAACAACCCCGTTGGACAGTCGTATCTGGTTCTTTTTCCTGCCTTTGTGTTCGCCACATAGCGTGACCCCGATACGTTCATCATCTTCCGGATTAATGTCCTCTGGGAGCTGGTTGTCTCCGTCTTCGTAGACTGCCTGTACCAGCCGCTCGATGTCGGCTGGCAGGTTCAACACACGCTCCCTGCTCAGAAAAGCCCACGTCCTGCCCAGAATGTAGCCGTCATAGACCCATTCCCATGCCGTTGTTTTCATGTCTGGGAGACGCTCTCCCAGACCCGCTACGTGCAGACATGCTTCCTGATGTGCGGAGGGTCTTTCCCGGTGGTGCCTGTGCAGCCGACCTGCGCGCTGCAGCACCAGGTCTACCGGCGCCAGATCAGTAATCATGAAATCGAAATCCAGGTCCAGTGACTGCTCCACTACCTGCGTTGCCACCAGAAGCGCCCGCGCGGGGCGTTTACCCTCCGGACCAAACATCGCCACGACCTGGTTCTCAATCCGGCGCCGGTCGCCTGCGGGAAAGCGTGCATGAAACAGCACCAGCTTCACATTCCCGGGCAGGCGTGTTTTCAAGGCCGTATAGAGCTGCTGAGCACGATTGACCGTGTTGACAATGATGGCCCCACACCCGCCACCGTCAACCTTGTTGATCGCACATGTAGCCAGATCCTCCACCGCCACACCGAGGTGCCCCACCCTGATTGAAGGCAGTGCTCTGGCCCTGAAGTGCTCAGGAGGCTGAAGTCCCCGTGAATCAGCCATCATCACGCGGGGATAAGGCGTATCCAGCACCCCGCTGCCATCTGCAGCACCCCATGCTTCAAGCAGCTCCTTACGGCGCGAAGCCGGCAGTGTGGCACTCATCAGCACTACGGACGCATTGACTGCTTTCAGCCAGCGAAGCAGGCACTTGATCAGACCAGATGTATAGGTGTCGTAGGCATGCACCTCATCCAGCACCACCACCCGATTACCCAACCCCATAAGGCGCACGAAGTGGTGCTTCACATTGAGCGTGGCCAGCAACGTCTGATCAATGGTGCCCACCCCATAGGGTGACAGCAAGGGGCGCCGTCGCTGGGCAAACCATGCGGACGCAGACAGTGTGTCCGAACCCCCATCGCCAATTCCACGCAGCTGGATCTGGTCTTCATTGAGCGTTGCACCACCATGCACCAGCTGAATATCCGTGGGGGTGCTGGCAAAAGCCTCCATGAACCGCCGCACTCGCTGGAACATGGCATTACTGGTAGCCTGCGTAGGAAGCCCCAAGAACAGCCCACGATGGCCGTTCAACCGCTGAAGGTGCAACATGGCCATGAGCGCAAGCTCGGTCTTGCCCTCTCCCATGGGAGCTTCTACCAGCATCAGGGCAGGCCCCTGTGCCTGCCGGACCATTCGCTCACCCACAACCTGCAGTGGACGGGCAGAAACATCATCCCGCCCGACCATACGCCTGAGCAATGCATCTGCCGCAGGCTGGTCATCAGACAACAACGGCGCAAACTCTCGCCATCCTGCCACACCCAGTGCACGGCCAGCCAGCTTCCGGGCATGAGCATGGTAAGCATGGAGGTCTGCTGTTCCTCTGTCTCCCAGGGGGAACCATTCCTCGTTGGAAGCGATCCAGTCGGCGGCACTGGTCAAGCCCGCAAGCCAGTTCACGACCGGCAAACGCGGCTCGGCAGAGGCGTCCGGAGATCCTTCTGGCGAAAGCACCCGCCAGTAAATGTCCAGCAGCGCTTCCCGGGCTTTCTCCCACTCCGGGGACTCGGCCATTGGCCGTCCCTGATCCCTGACTTCACTCGCACGAAAATGAAAGCCATGGTGGGCACCAATGGAAGCAACCAGTGGTGAGATCCAATGCTTTTCTACCCCCAATAATCTGCCAAGCGGCTTCCCCAGAATCCCCACGGTTGCACATGAATGGTTTGTGACCAGACAGGAGGATGTTTTGAACACCAGCCCGGCGCCCTTGGCACGCTGTTTCCCCTCCTCTGACTTGGCCTGAAACCCCGGAATAGCCTTGCCAAAGTCATGCAGACCGCACAGGGCGGCAACCCACCGCTTCGGGTGTGGAAGCCCCAACAGTTCTGCAAGCCAGCGGACGGAGCTTGGTGGCTCATACTCAAGTATGGTCTCTGCTACCGCTGCCACGTCCAGCATATGGAGGAGAAGCGGATGAAAAGCCGCTCCTTCCTCTCTGGGGGTCTTGGCCCATATCACCTTGACAGCAACTGGCAGCTCGTTGAGACAGGTAGACACCCTCGCCTCCAGACGGGAATCATTTCCGACAGCAGTCTGCCACAACATTTCTCACACGCTGAAGAACAGTCTCGCCAATCCGACAAACGGTCGTTTCCGGCGCATGCACGCGACGCCTCGCTCCCATCTCCCTTTCATGTTAGTCTCAGCCGTCCCAATCATATGAAGTGTCGTGGCCAGCGCCCTGTCGGATACAGGGCCACCACAGACAAACCGATCCAGGCAACCACCATGACCCCCTCCACCACCCCACCCCTCAAAGTCTCCCTCATCGGCGCCCCCTCCGACGCAGGCGC